>Ga0126329_10000125_pt1 | contig 15841 bp, 14 predicted proteins | sample InaspJWI85metaG_FD_104915 | JGI IMG/M metagenome (GOLD analysis project Ga0126329, IMG submission 104915) | Marine gutless worms symbiont microbial communities from Oahu, Hawaii - Inanidrilus sp. 2 OAHU.JWI-85 metaG | ecosystem: Host-associated > Annelida > Digestive system > Unclassified...
CCCATTTTAGAATTTTACACCCCATGTAATATCTCCGCAACGGCTAACGCTAGAGACTTCAGATTTTGTACACGGGTCGGCCATGTGAAGTCTTAGTCTTGTGATGAGTGAGTGCTCCCTAATTGGGCGTGGTCACGGTCACGTGAGCAATTTCCACATTGTGGACTTAGAAAATTTCGCCACAGCAAGTCGTCGGTAGACAGGTGATATACGCAACTCAACGTCGTCGGTTTGTTTATGACACTTGAGACAATGGAAGCCGACTCGATCGCCTCATGGTTGAGTGCACATTGTTCATGACACATTGCCTCCAACTTCATACCATCAGTTTGGTCAGGACTTGTCGTATAAGTAGGCCTAGTTTCTGCACTGTTGCGAGGCAATTGGCAAGATTACTACTGACAAGACGCATCGCGCGGTCACTCGGCGATAGCTGAGCTTCTTGTGTCTATCGTTCTTACGCATTTCTCCTCCCTTCGCTTTATGTAGTTTCGTTATCAAATCATTTTATGCGCTTGAAACCTACAGTGTGCAAAACGACCTTCACCGAGAGACTGGAACTGTAGTCTAAATGCCCGAAATGCAACATTCCATACCATTAACTGCGTGTGAAGATACATTCCAGTCTTATTATTTCTGTCATGGATATCAATAGACAAGTCTCTTGCCGAACTGGGTGGCGGCTAGAATAATGCATGTCCAGTGTGTTCACAAATCCATTAAACTATCGATACGTGAACGCAACGGGCGGTTTATGGGGCGCCAAATGAGGTCACGCATTAGCCGCAATAATAATGAGGATAATTACTACACCTGTTGGTTGTAGTAACGCAATTAACGGCGCGAACGCGACATCGCCGACGGCCGAAATCGTCTCTCGTCGGTGCCTCTTGATGAACGCTCGATTGTGACGATTCATACCCCTGCCACCGGCGAGATGGGTGGTGGCGGTGTGCGTGTACTGTAACTTGTTATTGACATAGACTTTACAGTATATAAATCTTTATTCACTGAAAAACGGTAGCAGCAAAAAACACGGCAGTACAAGGATAAATACAAACAAAGCGAAAACAACAATGACCAAGTCTATCACAGTAGTTGACACTTCGTACTGGAGTATAAACATAATATATTATATAATCGTCTCTATTCACCAAACTTAATTATGTATTACAGCTTGTTGCAAAATTGACAGAAACCATTCACTGTTGAAATATATCGTTGGCCGTGACACGTCGTAATACTAGCAAAGGTACCATTATGACGATGACCAATTCGGATGCAAGAAGATTTCTTTACACTGATACTCATGTCCAAAAATTGTAGCTCACGCTCTTATAATAAGTGATCGTTTGTAGTAATATTGTTTAAATTAGCAACATCGTCTAAGTATATGTTAAACAAACATGGTGATAGTACTGGGCGTTGCCTAACACCAAAATTTACCTCAAAATAGACTGACCAGACCTCCTTCCATGTAACGCCAGCATCACAAGAAGACAACCAATTTCCTAGACTTTGACTTTGACTTTGACAAGTCAACAAAACGGTATAGTTTTGCTGACCAAATTCGAGAAAGAAAGCTAAATTTAGCTTATATAAATCCCTATTGGTTATCAGGCGGGGCGTTGTATAAGCAGTGACGGGCAACTAACTAAAACATTTTCGTTAAACTAAAACTTAATTTTAACTAAAATTTGTAGTCACACTGTTAGTTGATAACTATTTTACAAAAATAATTTACATGTCGCTGGCGCTCGACTGCCGTCACTGCCCTGGCCCGCTTACCGCTGCCACTCCTGCCGCTTTGGTTCGAATCGTCTCCAGGACAGATCAAAGGCGAGATACGAATCGTTTACACACCGAATGGTCGGACCGTAAAAGCTGCACTGGGGTGGCGACGAAGGTTTTCGCACGTCGCCGGGGCGCGCGGCGACTAATCAGTCACTGTAGTGCGCCTGGCGGGCCTGGCCAGACGGGCACCTGTTGTTTCACAGGTCGTTAAGTGTGACGCCCGCAATAATGGCACACTGCCGCTCGGCTACCGCGATTTAAATATTAATGCCGATGATTGCATATTATGATTACGTATTGTATGACTCGTATGCATGCCGTACTGCAGGACAATGCGACTCAGTCTGTTTTAATTCGTTTTGTTCATATTTTGTGCTGATATTTCGTTAACTGTTTTGCATTCTTGTCTGACTTTTGTCGAAGTCGAATAAAGACGGCCAGTATTCATAAGGTACTGTAGCTGCAATGCAATCAGCGTATAGAACTACGAGTTAGGGCTTACTGACCACTTTAGTTGCCTCTGTATGTGCTCTGACAACAAGTTTCGAACAAAGTGGCTCGTTATGAATCATATATCATGATATATTGGTAATTTGGCATGATATTAGAAAATTTCTGACTGCTAGTTACCGCAAACCTTTACAATCAAACCTTTCGCTACAGGTTCATCGCAGATGTGCATATTTATTATTACCTTCAGCTTTATAATTTTCGTTGTTGATAGTCATTGTCAAGTCGTGTGTTCGCACAATTCATATCCAGGAAATGTCATCTTGCGTCAGCGAGTACGATGAAATGTTGGCATAAATTGCAGGTGCGTGTGCGTGCGAGAAATATTATTGTTTAGCGCTGATGACTAACAGCAGTACAGAAGCAGCAGCTCTCAAGTTGTCTGATTGTCATCGAGAGTTGGCCAAGAGATGATTGAATAATGTATGACACCCGGTTTCACATCGAATAACGTTTAAGTGACCTATCAACGTTTTCAGATTCGATGTTTAAAAGCGTATCACACGACTTTACCAAACATATACATTGAACCTGCATCGTCTAGTAATCTTTAATCGCTCTATGATCATAGTAAATGATATTAATAAAAATAATTTAACGAAATTGTACATTGTTAACAAACTAAACATACACGAAAAAGGCTGAATTTATCGTTTCAGCAGGCTAACGATATTTACATTAAACTGTTTACGACTGTTGGACAATGTTGACCTAACTAGATATTTTATAGATACAGTGTATACGTTAGTTGCATGGAACTGTTAAATGTTTTTTTTCTCTTTAACCACTGTATGTGTTAAATTACTAGGCCTATATTTACCTTTATATATGTTTTGCTGTATGAAGGTAAGTGTAAGTGGTCTTATGGTTTTTTCCATTAAATATATTCATTGACATTGAAAGCCCAATACTTTTATACTCGTATCAATTTTGCTCGCTGCCATTCAAAATCAAGACAGAAAACACGTAAGTTTAGTAGAAAACATGTACGCCTATTGAAGACGTGCTTTAAATCAACGATATCAACGTTTAGTGGCTTCTATAGGCCTACGGAATTTGTGAATAATATCATAATATGCGGCTTCTCGTGATCTCTGTAAGTTTGCAACAGCTGAACTTAAAATTCCTATTTATATATGCAATCGCCTGAATGCTAAACAGACGGTAGACCGACTGTCCCAAGTAACGATCGTCTTTGCCAACCAACTAGGCCTATAGTGTGTAGATCGTTCAATACGATAGTAGACAGGTTGACTAACAGTATTCATAGGCTGTCGATACCCGCGATAACCCTATGCCGAGGTTCGATAACTTGATGTGCCCGTTGTTCGGTTTGACGTGCGTGGTCTGTGAGTCAGTGTAGAGACTGGGGGACCCGCGTGTGCTATGCAGTACATGCAACGGTGAATTATTCAGCGGCGCACTTGCGGCTAAACACCGTAACAGACCGGACGTAGGCCTATGTCGAGTCCAATGCGTCTTCGTCATGCAGTAGGCCTATATGCGAAAACAGAACAGAACGATTGTAGGGATCGCGAGATACCGAAACGAACGTACAGTTCCATGCCTTTTAAGTTTAATTTTTAAAATACCGCGCTTTGTACATGTTAATGTTTTGTTTATCTACTTAGTTAGTTAGGCCCAGGCCTACGTATAGGCCTACTTGGCAGCTGCCCCTAACCAAGGCCAGGCACTCTAGTTACGCTTTGTGATTGCACTGCTTTCAATAGCTAAGGCCTGGTGATTTTGCTTGATTCAGGCCAGAAAAGTTTATGTACAACTGAACAGGTCATGTATGGTACATAAATATAGGAAGGAGTGAGGCATTTTCTAAGTATGCAAGTTAGCGGGTGTTAAGAGTTAATAGAAGCAAGTTGCTGCATGAAAGGCAGGAACAGACCGCATAGCCACCGCACAGATCGATTCATCGTATTTGCCAGGTTGCGCCAATGTGCACGTCCATCTAGGCCTAACACATGGTTTCGGACCCACATTACAGCTGCCCCTAAACAGCATCTCAATCGGCTCATCCGATTTTGCAGGGTCACCGGTCTGCCAAACACATAAGTGTCTGGTCGGCGATGCGGCCTTTCGCCAAATTACATTGGATAATTGTTAGCCTATGTGTCTTGGCAGAACGCCCCTGCTGTCATTTCCCTGCATGTGTCCGTGATAAACTGCCGGGTTCGTGTCGACCATTGCTGCATGTAATCATGGCACGTGCGTTGGTCGTTTCTCTACCAATGATGAGCCAATTTCCCACCTGCCGCTCAAGTATTCCAGCTCCAGCTCCAACCAGTGGTTACTTAACATGTCTCGAGGCCCCCCTCCGGGGGATGAGGCTGCTTGCCTGTGTTGCAGAAGCTGCTGTAGTCTTTGTTTTCGTGGACCGCTGTAACAGCAGCACAAATTATCAAATGAATTTATTTTATTGAAAAAAAGTAAAACGAGGTCAAGTCGCTACTGAGGACCTTGATACAGTGCGCGCGAGACAAAAACTAGCAAGTCTGCGTTCAGCCTTCTACGGTGGCTGTAAATGCGACACTGCTCGCATTTGCTGTCGACCGCCGTGCTGCTGTGCGCCATGCTGCGGCGGCTGTCGATCGATATCTCTTGCTCGCGGGGCGTCCAGCAGCAAACCCGCCGCATGCTGCTGCGCACAGTCTACCGATGACAGACAGATGGACGGACACCCGGCGGTTAGGCCTACATATACCCTCCTCTGCATGTACCAGAAAGTATAGATTATATGAGTACGTGAGTACTTGAGTAAATTACTCACATACGCATTTGTCATTATCGTCGTCAGTTATTAGAAAAATACAGAGTGAGCCAAAAAGTGAGGCCACAAACTCATGGCCAGAATTATGTCAAATCTTAACCGATTTTCAATTTTTTTCACTGGAAGATTCCATAGTAAACTTGCTGTAAAATTGTTGCTAAAAGTCCTACCACACCTTGCATATGTTGTCACACTACCTTGTGAAACATTAATGTCAGAAAACAAGCGATTATCGATAAATTACAATGTATTGTGGCTCCATATTTAAAGACGGGGTTCAACGGTAATTTTTTTATCAGGCAGTGTAAAGGAGACTACTGAATAGGGGCACTACTACCATATTAGTAAGCGATTAATTATGATCAAACTCGAAAATAATGACTTTTATTGTTTTGCAAATTGTTCAGTTATTCATTAGTTATTCTTTGTGCTAGTGACGTCAAAGCTGACTTCCGTATACTCATGGCTCTCCGCGGTAATGACATTTAATATGCAGGCCCCGCCCTCAACGCTAAGCTGCGATGCGCTGGCCTTACGGCTGTTCCGCTCACTCACTCCGATGCCAATCACATCACAGTCTAGCAGAAGAGAACGCGCTCAGCTCAGTCAGCTATCCGGCGGGGGGAATTTTCCAACAGCGAACTCCGAATGCCGAATACCGCGTGAGAGCCATGAGTATTGACCTAGTGACGTCATAGCTGACTTCCGGCATTGCCAAGTTGGTTCTCGGCAGTTTCGATCGCAATATTTTTCGGCATCAAAATCGTCAATTAAACGAGAACAAATATTTTTTCTTTATATTTTCCACAATCACCGAGGCATAACTCTATCCCTTGATGCGCTTTGTTTTGAAAAGTGGAAATTCGTTAAACCCCTTATTTAAGGCGCGGCGAGGTTGTTATTACCAAATTAAGAAAGGTTTAAAGTTGAGTGTGCCAGTGAAAAAAATTACAATCGGCGAATATTTCGCAAAGTTACAAGCAAGAGCATGGTTGTCTAGTGCACTTTCTTCGTCTTTTAGCAGTGCACTGCATTGGTCAGGGGTACAAAGTGCATGAGACGTGTTATACATGTGGTTGTGGCTCAGTCATTATCTGGCTGCGTTATATTGCGTTATGTACTTCTGGATTTATGGATGACGTCATATTTACCCATATCCTCCAGGCAAAGGCAATGCAAGCAGCTGGACGTCTACTCAAAAGGGTGGGTGGAGTTATAGTTACTTATTTTTCACGAATGTTTTGCTTGAAATTCCAATCCGTCATCGTTTTAGACGAACCGGATATGGAAATTTGTTTACACGCATTTTACTATATATACTGATTTGATCAGTAAATGGCAATTTTGTTGTTGAATGTTTTTTTGTGCTGTAGCCTGCTTAGCTTTAATTGTACTCATATATGACATTTTTATTATTCTGTTGCTTGAAATGTTATTTCTACGCTGCGGTTCAAGAAATCGGACCCTACGAAATTTTCAAATAACTTTAACAGATATTGGCCAGTATCAGTATAATTTTGGGGACTTGGGTTGAAGTAGAGTTTAACGCCCCACCCGACACAATCTAGGTCATTTCGGGGGACACCTGAAGAAAATTGGTACCAGTAGGAAATACAGAGAACGGATAAGGGCTCTTTTCCGTGTTATCGCTGTTAACTTGTTCGCTGTTTCTTTGTCAGCTACACGGCATAAAACTATTACTTACCTCATTTAGTCGAATGAATCGTAGTCACTGCATGCCATAATGTCGATTTACACGAATATAGCATCGCGTTGACAAGCAGTATTTACGTTAACGACGTAATGACATAATCATTGACGTAATGACGTAAATAGTATGTTGTATACGTACGCGTAAAAGTAGTCCGTCAGCTAAGTTCGTAATGTTCGGCTGTTTTCGTGAGTAGTTAAATGTGTTTTATCGTCCAAATGATTATATTTTTTAATTTCATTATTCTGGGGAGCCCCAGACATCACCCCCATAATTTTTCGAAAATTATTTTTCTTTAATAAGTCACAAATTTTGACAATGCAAATCTATGAGTACCAAGAATGCACAAAAATAAGCACTGAGGTGAATGAGCGAGTTTTGAAGAATCTTTGTATGCATTGGAATATATGGCTCCATTGATTTTAATTGGTACCATTTTCCTTCAGCCTAGCCTAATTTTTTGTACAGGGAATCTACAAAATTTCTCTAATGTTTACATTTGTAAACTGTGAATTTTGATGAAACAGGGTACCAGCTTAGGTTAATTTCACAGCAACCATTTACATGGTGTCAATAAACCCGGACCCTGGCATTACTTAACAAGAAACAGCAACTGTCATTAATTGTTTAGCCATTTAACATGAAAATGTTAGCAGAGGACTTGCTACATCCGATATTACACTAAATGTCCAAAATGTCGCCCCTTTATGTGGACACAAGCCCAGATCTCCGTCTCCATTCATCAACAACAGTATGTGCTCGACCATATCTCAGCCAGACATTACTTCGTTTGTTCTTTCAAATGTTTCATGAATTAATTCAAAGAGGTCTTCTTCCACAATTTGTTGGGAATTCTTGCATGTAAAATTTCCCCATAGTAATTCTGCCCATTTGTCTATTCAGCAAATTTGCTTACTGGGTATATTAAAAATTATTTTCTATGTGCAAGTTAGCACAGTTATCAGCACATCAGTCACCAAGTGAACAAGTAGTCTGAAGTTGTGAGCTTAATTCTTGCCATGGAACCAGTGCCAGTGACTTTTTTACCTTCAGTGTTTTGACATTGTTGGTTGGGTGATAGAAAAGCATCTACTGTAAAATATTTTTAAAAAATGCAAAAAAGGTTTATATTTGGGGCTGCAGCCTAACCTGAAGTAACTTTGTAATACTAGTTTGGAGAAACATCGAACAAGAGTCTTTATTGTTACCATTAAGAATTTCTTGCTTAACTTTTAGAGGATATTAGTACAGTTTGAAAGTAGTGTATTTGTCAAGTTGCTTTATTATGGTATTTTGTTTATTCAGTGGAAGTGCATGTTGTTGTATTACAGATATTGAGTGGCGTGTCTTGTGCTTTACACTCTGTAGTATGTGCTGAGATGAGTTACCTTGCACGTCTGTTAATACTGATCCACTTTCCTCTTTCTTTTGAGGAATCTCTAACATTGCAGATTCCTTTGAGGCATTCCATTACAAAGTTTGTTGATGCGGATACAGATAGTGGTTTTAATTCCAGGTCAAAACGTGCATTGCTGGGTGATCCAAATTATAATCTACATGGAATGGTAGGACAGGGTTATTACATTGAACTTGCTGTTGGACAACCAGAACAAAAGGTAAACCATGCCTACAGTTTCTTGTATAATTTTCTGTATAATTCAGTGACGTCTGTCTACAACTACACAGTGAGTCAAAAAAATGAGACACTAAACCCATGCCCATAACTTCCCAAATATTAACCGATTTTCAAAATTCTTTCGCTGACAGACTCAGTTGTTAATTTGCAACAGAGTCATATTTAAATATCCCACCACACCTTAAATATGTCGCTACACTTCCTTGTGAAATATGAATGTTAGAAAACTGGTGGAAATCTAAAATATGTATTGTGATTAATGATAAATCACAAGGTAGTATAGCCAAGCATTTAAGGTGTGATGAGTTATTTTACTACACATTTATCATTCAGTCTGCTGGTGAAAGAACTTTTAAAATTGGTGAACATTTGGCAAAGTTACAGGCAAAATGGTTGATTGTGTCATACGCCCCCATTTACCTTAAACATTTGTCCTCAAAAAGATGCAGAACTCGCCAGCACCATATAAGTAAAATAACTTGTGTATTACAGACAGAAACTGTTGCTAGTTGTTGTTATATTAATAGACAGATTAATGTGAGTTTATTGTCAACAACTATCGTACTGGTGTAGAGTGTAGACCAGTTTTGACTTAATGACTAACAGACTGACACCATCAGTAACTGACTGACTGCTGATCATGTACGGCATATTGCTGCAACATCTTTATCTTTGTTACAGCAGTTGTGTACAGTCAGTAGTGGGATTTTTTATATGGCCGATACTTAACTAATTAAATATTTTACCAGGCAAATGTTTTACAAGAGATTTTTGAGTGGCTAAGTCTTACATGGCAGTGTGCTTCAGTTTCTTTTGGAGCACGGTCATTTTTGGAACATAGATATTTCACAAGGTAGTGTAGTGACATCTTTAAGGTGTGGTGGAATATTGAAATATGATTTTGTTGCAAATTTACCGCTGAGTCTGCCAGTGAAAGAATTTCAAAAATCGGTTAACATTTGGGGAGGTTATGTGCAAGAGTTCAGTGTCTTGTTTTTTTTTGATTCACAGTGTATTTATCTGTTACACATGAGTCGGCTTGAGATAAACCAGATAAGATACGTTCGTACCTTTAACGCAATACAAACATGACTGTCGTACATGATATTCGAAAAATAAGTCAGTGATCTGTATGTTGCAAACAATTTCGTGATAATTTCACCTTCCAGCTATGAAGTTTTGAATGAAGTACTTTGTAATGTTTGCATTGATTTGCACAGGTTAATGTTCTTATCGATACTGGAAGTAGTAATTTTGCAGTAGCAGCATATCCAGATGTTGGACTTGAAACATTCTTTAATGCATCACAGTAAGTAGAATTGTTTGGAATTGACATAAGAAATGAAGAGAATAATTTGTCAGTAGGCTGTTAATGTAATTACTGTTGCATCTGGTCACTAATTGTTTTGTCACGTTCATAATTTTGTTTGTAGCAGTAGCTTTCACACTTAATGTTTAAAATGTTTAAGTTCGTTTGGGCATAATGACATGAATATGCGAAAACTAAAAAAGCAATTTACTATACAGTATATAGTACATATGGTATATTGATAATGCATTGAAGTAAAATTGTAAAATGCCAGGATCAAGCATTTGACGTACAGTGTAGAGGAACTTAAAATTTCTGAGATAACTGGGAGGGCCACACATTGTGGTGTTTGCTGTCAAAATATTTACAGTGAAACAATTTGTATCATATTAAATTATGTGGATATTGTGTTGCAGGTCTCAAACTTTCGAAAATCTCAGTTCATATATACATGTTTCATATACACAAGGATCTTGGAGTGGTTTTCTGGGCATGGATTTTGTTAGAATTACATCACTAGCCAATTTATCTGCATTTCATGCCAATATTGCCATGATAACAGAATCGTCCGACTTTTTTGTGAATGGATCCATGTGGCATGGTATTCTTGGCCTTGCATTTAGCGATATTGCTCAAGTAGGTTGTTTCTGTTTTTAGTGTTTGGTTTATAGGCATGAGAATGAGAGTTTATGTTAAAGTGCTGCTTATTTTTTTGTAATTGAGGGTTATTAATCTCACTGTTATGTTAACTTTATCTTAAACTACTGCAGAAGATTTGTAGATAATCTGTTGTACTTGTACTTTCTAACATGAGTTGTATGATTTAGAGCATGATTTATTTGTCAAAACTGAAACGGGTTTCGGTTAGAGTTTCAGTGAAACTGCTTCATTTACGAAACTGAAACCAGTTTTGCGTATCTAGTAAAACCGTCACCGATCTTGGTTTCACCAGCTTCACTAGCGAAAACATGGAAGTCTGAAAGGATAATAATAAAAATAATGATGCATAAATTGGCAAGGAAAATTGTAACATACACACACACACACCCGTTTAACGGCCCTTTGTCCGGGACTACCTGGGTGAGCCGGTACCAGAAAGATACAATCAATCTGGACTTTGCTGAAGCAAGAGACAGTGGGTGGCAGTGGCATCAGCTGGGCCATATGCAAGCCTGCACCTCGCTCCAGACAGATAACCACACCAGCACCCCACTGCTCGGTTTTTTACAGGCTGGATGCCCTTCCTGCCGCCCAACCAACAGCGTCAAAGCACTGAAGGCAAGGGAAATTGTAAATGATGACAAAAATTATTTTCTGGATGACAACCGTAAAGTTTGGATGAATTTGGCATGTACCGGTTTGAAGTACTTTTAATACGCGATCTAGTTTGAACAGCCATATGTTTGTTTACATTGACAACCATTACCACAGAAATGCAGTTTCACGTGATCCATTTGTGCAGTGTGAAACCAAAACCGGTTTCAGTATGAAACTAAAACTGGTTTTGATGAATGGAGCATGCTCTTAATATTTATTGTACATGTTTTTGTAGCCTAACTCTGATTTGATGCCATTTTTTGACTCACTGACGTCCGAGTTGTCCATTCCTGATACATTCTCACTGCAGTTATGTGGCACTGATACCAGTTCATGGAATGAATCCTCTGATATTGTGGATGGTTTATTGGTGATTAACTATCTTTCATTTGTTATGGTCTTGATTAAGTGCCATCTTTGTGTGTCAGAAATTTTACTTTTAGTTTTAGATGTACGGATGCAAGTGTACTGTACGCCATATGCAGTACTGACTGTGCTATTTTGATCATAGATAATTCCTAAAGTTTTTGTCTGAACTTTTGTAACAGTAAAGAATACAACAGAAAGGAGTCTCGGTATGACCGTAGACAACATGTTGTCCTTCAGCGATCACGTCAACAACGTATGCAACGTATTTTCACATTCGGGCTCTACGTCACATTCGCCGGTGCACATCAGTCAATGATGAAAAGACAGTTGTGACTGCATTGGTGTCATCCCAGCTGGATTACTGCATCTCGATACTGTACAGCACCTCATCATCCAACCTCAACAAAGTACAGTGTGTGCAGAACACCCTAGCGTGTACAGTCATGGTGACCAAGAAACACTATTACATCACACTGGTGTTAGCCAATCTTCATTGGCTCCCTGTTACTGCCCGCATTCAGTTCAAAATTCAGAATCCCACTACTGACATTCAGGACACTCACTACCCATCAGACGAGTTACACTTACATTCATGACCTACTCCATCTGCACTGCTCGTCACGACAACTCAGGTCCGCCAGTCGCAACCTGCTTGAAATTCCGCAGATGATACCGGTTTTGCTCAACGCAGCTTCACCTACTGTGCTCTGCACATTTGGAACAGTACCTCACGACGTCACTGGCAACTTGAATGTCACTGCAGACACTTTTAAAAAGAAACTCAAAACGTTTTGTTACACTAACTGCTACTCGTAGATCCATGTGACCCCCGCGCCTGCGATTCGTCATCCTTATGACCAACACCTGGTGCATTAAATGCTGCATAATGACAATAACAATAATAAGTAACGTACTTGTTTAAAGGTTAGCATTGAAGCTGGTGCAGACTAAATATTGTTCATGTCGTTGAGTTTGTTTTGTTAGCATGTTAATGTAAGATGTCTGTGTAGAGTTAAATTATGATACAGGGTACTTAATGTTGTTTCATATCTTTATATTTATCTTTTAAGATCCTTTGAGTTTTTTTGACACCATGGTAAAAGCTCATGCCGCTGCTGTATGTGCATTTTTATGTTTATTGCAAGTACTATTATACTATATTATTATCATATTGTAGATTTTTTTTTCATTTTTTGTATTATATGCTACAGGTTATTGGTGGTGTGGATTCTGCTTTGTATGTCGGTGATCTTCTGTATGTCCCGCTTCGTAGAGAGTGGTATTATGAAGTGATTATTACGGATATCACTGTTAGTAATGTCAGTCTTGGTCTGGACTGTAAGGAGGTGAGTTGAATTCAGATGCGTTTTCTGCTAACTTTGTTACATGCCAATATTGCATGAATTGTGTTAAATGTTATTGTTAGGGCTAACGATAAATATACAGTCAGTCATTAAAATTTTTAAGGATTAAATTTTTTTATTCATTAAAATTTTGATAGTTGTTATATCACTGTCAACCGACTATGAACTGGATACGTTGTCAACAGAAGGTGATTATCGCTATCTCCAGAGAATGTAAATACCTTACTACCTTAGTTTCTTCCCGAGACTGGATGAAGAATTTCTTGTTGCATTATATGACAGCTGTTGATTATTTTTGTGCCTTGGTCAACAACTGAAAAAATTAACACGTTTTCAAATTATCATATTACGGTCGATTTGTGTTGTACAATATTTAAAATCAAAATTAACATTTAACTAAATTGTTAATTTTTGAAAAGTTAACTATTAAAATTTTTTTATTGTTACCAGCTCTGGTCTAGTTATTATCAAGTCAGGAAATTATTTGCTCAGAACAGGGTGGCACAGAGAAAAGTGGAGCATATGAACGTCATGTAAATAATTAGCACAATTGTGTCATGTGTCCAGCAGTCTGATTTCCAAAGGTTTCCTAACATTGTATAACCCTGAAGTAACAGATAGAATGATAGAATGAGTCATTTACTTTGGTGGATGGAACCACACCATTGTTTGTCATATAGGTGAATATAAGTAAAACAGAAGCAGTTCTGTTTTACTTTATACTCATATATGACATTTTTACGTTCTATGACCTTGAACCTTTTTTACACTGCTGTTCTTTACTGTATAGCTGCTGTTGTATGTCAAAACTGAATGCACATTTATGTCTACAATCTTACCTGGACATAGTTTTGTAACTATTTTTGTCGCTTGTGATAGTGGACCTTGCAGTTTTTTTCTGAGGCCACTATAAATAGTTTATAATGTAGTGTAATGTAATGATGTGTCATTGTAGTATAACTTTGATAAGACGATCGTCGACAGTGGATCAACAGACCTTCGCCTGCCATCACGTGTTTACGACACTACATTGCAGATGATGAAACAACAGACTGGTGTTAGTTGTGTTTAGTTTTCACTTCTGATAATTTGGATAAGTGTCATGTTGCATGTGCTGTGATATCATCACATAATGAGAAAAAAGTATTTGTGAGACGTTATAATTGGTTCTTTTCTGTTTATATTATTAACTGCTTGAGAACAACTGTAGAAGTGCGCATTAGATGATCTTAGTAGAACAGTGTGTGGAATGCTGACAAGGAGACGATGAATCTTACTGAAAGACATGGTAGCCAGAAGAGTATAATGGTGGGAGTAGGCCACAGTATTGTTGGCTAATGAAAAACTTACCTGACCTGGCTGACTGATGGCCAGTTATTTACTGTGATTGATAACCGATGTAAAACTTATTTGTAACTGCATTGCTTAACTAAAAAGCCCCCACTTGAAGTTTCACAGAGCACTTTAGTAGAAACATGTTTACGTTCTGTGACCATAAACATTTTTTTACATATGACCTTGACCTTTGAACTTGATCTGGACAGTGTCAAAATGAACCAGCATTTTATATATCTACGTAAGTCACAGGTTGTCTAATTCAAAATTTATAGTTTTGTTCAGATTCACAGTCACTTACACACACACCACATCTTACTGATTATTCACTGGAACTACTACACTGGTTGCTAAACTGCTAACTATGTGCTGATGATTTTTGACAATGTAGAGTATGGATCAGGAGTCTTTCTGGCAAGGTGATGACCTCTCATGCTGGCGTCGTGGTCGTCTTGGCTTTCAGTATTTCCCGACGTTGACGATATCCTTAGCAGCATCATCGAATGAGACCGTCAAACTTATCGTGTCACCGCGGCAGTATCTGAGACTTGTCAGTGACAGGGAACGATACAGTGCACTGGTTGATATTGATATTGAGTATGATTGTTACAGGGTTTCCATTTCAGCTTCTGACAGTGGTGTGTGTTTCACCTGTATCATTTTCCTTGTTTGCTTACACGTAAGACGAAAGTTTTGCCCATATTGGAATCGTCTTTACCAGACAGTGAGACTGAGCGTGCTTGAAACATGTGACCAGTAACTAGAGGGAATGGAAACTGCAGATTGCAAGTGGCATAGAAAGATTTTGGGGGGGATTTCATGAAAGAAGTCGATAAAGTTAGGAAGCATACTGGACAAGAAGGGATGACATTCAGTGAGTAATTTCACAGGTGGATGTCAGTGAGGATCTAGCAACAAAAATTTGCTCCAGTCACTCTCACAATCCTGGATGCAACTGAGTAATCTAATTTTTCTGGAAAAAAGCTGTGATACAGGTAGTGTTTATGTATTATAAAGTTCAACTTTATAATTGCTTTAAACCATTGTGTATGGGGAAGGGGAATGCATAGTCAGTTATATACCTCTAGTAGACAAACTTCTCCTTGATTAAATGACATATACTATTTCACTGCTTACAGTGTTGTTGGAATGTAGGTACAGTAATTGGTGCAATCATCATGGAAGGTTTCTATGTGGTGTTTGATCGACAAAATAAACGTCTTGGGTTTGCTCAGACATCGTGCGGCAGCGCGTCAGACAGTGTTTTGTCACATGTTCAAGGTCCATTTTTCACATCAGGTTTGTGCATTGTTTAGTGTTCTATGTTTGTTGTACTTACAACAGTAACAGTGACCAATTTAACGGCTCTGTTCCACGACGACCTGGATGAGCCGGTACCAGAAAAATTCGTTGGTTTATACCCGCCTCCATGGCTATAACACAGTATCTCCAACTGTGTACATCTCCCATGGTCCATAGCACCCACCCTGCACAGCCATCTCCCACGGTCCATGGCACTCACCCTGCACAGCCATCTCCCACGGTCCATGGCACCCACCCTGCACAGCCATCTCCCACGGTCCATGGCACCCACCCTGCATAGCCATCTCCTACGGTCCATGGCACCAACCCTGCACAGCCATCTCCCACGGTCCATGGCACCCACCCTGCACAACCATCTCCCACAGTCCATGGCACCCACCCTGCACAACCA
>Ga0126329_10000126_pt1 | contig 15719 bp, 11 predicted proteins | sample InaspJWI85metaG_FD_104915 | JGI IMG/M metagenome (GOLD analysis project Ga0126329, IMG submission 104915) | Marine gutless worms symbiont microbial communities from Oahu, Hawaii - Inanidrilus sp. 2 OAHU.JWI-85 metaG | ecosystem: Host-associated > Annelida > Digestive system > Unclassified...
AAAGTGCAAAGGTGGCAACCCAAAAGTGTGGGGGTCCGCCAACTATGCCTGAGGAGAATAGGGGTCCGTGGTCAAAAAAGTTTGAAACCCGCTGAGTAGTCTGTAGGGAATTGTGGCGCTGCCGCCCTTCACCCGTGCAGTCGTAATCATTAATGCATACGCATGATATTTTATTCTATGATTAACCAGGGTTCGTTACTGCTTGAAATTCTAAAGCATACATTGGAGACTTAGTAACTAAATATATAGCAATAATTATGAACTCATCGATCCCACAGAATGTTAAAAAACCTTTTAGTTTTTATTGTCAAATTAATATCTCTCAAAATTTTTTTTCAATTTGTCAAAAATCTCACTTCATACTTACTTCATCGCAACCTTGCATTCGCAAGTGAGTGACACGTGTGTCCCAAACCGTTACGGGAAAGAAATTCATTACCGACTTTCGTTGCCTGTGTATTGCAGCGATAGAGACATTATTAGTACCGTTGCGGCTTTGATGGTGATATTGTTGACACGTTGTCTGGAAATTTCGGAACTTCATGTGCTATTACTTGAAAATATGAAAGCATTGTACAACGTTAATGGCCGAAACTGTTTTCAGTGCAATGACAAGGAAGTTAATTCAAGTTACTGCCCGACACTAGAAAAAAACCCTGAGTAAGCAATATGGGACAGTTGCGCACGTGCAGTGCTCTGGCAAAAAGTTGTATTATGATGCGATTGTGGAATCAGTAAAGGCGTCGCTTTAGTGATACGCTTCCTTGTTGAATTCCCCACTGGAAAACGGCTTCGTTTACTGCTGTGGAATGGAAGAGCCGTCTAAGAAGCGTCTGAAAATGCATGTCAGCGCACAGAATGCCGCAAAATCACATGCCGGTTAGTCATTGATTAGATTGATGTAGAATGCTGATTCAGTACGTTTCAGGTTGTGAATTTTGTTTTTTGCCGGTCAGGGAATTTGAGTGTCTGCTAAAAACACGAAACACCCAAGGTACCCACATTCAGTGCCATCAGTGGTCTGGAACTCTCCCAGATTTTATCCAGGATTCATCGAGCAGGACAGACGGTTTCAGTCGTCTACTCAGATAGCATCTACTCAAAACGGCTACCATTCAACTCGTCATACAGTCAACTCATCACAAACGTCAGCTCTTCACAGAGCCGTAAAAGTGATACAACAAAGCCATGGCAGTAATTACTCGTAAGTCCAGACGGCCTGATATGCCTACAGAAACGGTGCTAAATCAGGATGCCATGAAACCACCTTCATTTGCCCTCATGCTTTGATTGGATATACTTGCACAGTAGGCCTCTACCGCAGTCAGCAGCAGCCATACGTGTTGTGTAGGTCGTGCAGTGCGTGAGGGCCCATGAGCCTTAGGGGACACACCAGCGACATTACAGTAATTTTTTTTACCTGAGTACAATGTGCAGGAAAGTGTAAAGCTGAAATGAAAAATGCTGTTCAGAACCTTTATTGTAATTTTTTTGTGTGTCTCCTTAATTATAATTATTTTGTTTGAAATTATTAACCATGATTTTGTTAAGATTTTATGCATACATATGGTTACAACAAGGTAAAGTCAACTTGTCGCAGCACGTTTTAAAATGCCGGTCAACACATCGCATGATTTGGGGTGTGACAGTTGACTGGTAGCCATCAAAACATACTGGGTATTTGTTTATGTGATCACAGTGCATCTAGTGAATTACGAGTTTGTGACGATCATTCACTAAATAAATCTAGTGTCTCAGTCCCCGTAAGTATATATACATATGTGGTGAAATACTGCTGTGAAATATCATAATTTGTGTGTTATTGTTCAGAGATGATCACGTCTAGTCACTGTGGTGTTTTACGCCAGTGTTGTTCAAGTTCTGGCTGCATCACGTCTACCAGTCCGCCATTACAGAATTTGGTGACTGCTGTTAACACTCTGTAGTGTTTATACATTATTCATGTTTGCTGTACTGATGATGGCATGGTTTATTCATATTAATGTCTGCTTCTGTACTGTTTTCAGTACTTTCGCTTTGTGATGCACTCTTCGAGTTGTATCAGTGGTTAAAGCAATATCGTGACTACCAGAAATTTGAATTCAACAAGAAAAGACATTTTAAGTACCTGACAACTTCTAGTGTGCAGCATGTATTTCATTGAGCTACATGGCCTACATTTTACTTACTGACATGGTAGAATTAGTAATGTTAGTCTGTCTGTAGTCTGTTGCCATTGAACAGTTTGTTGCATAGTGTAATCAGTTTTAGATATACCTCGCGTTAAAACCCACTTAGTTTTGGCAAGAGGGTTCTTTGATGTGTGTCTTGTTGCTGAAGAGTATGATATGATGTGTGCGCTGAAGACGTCCGAGCATGGCAGCAGTGTGTCACACAAGGTGCTGACCATGCAGCGGATCCTTGTGTCTGTGCTGCATGCTCAGCGCTGTCGCGGGCCTTGCCAGGACCCGTGTTGTCCACCAATGAAACGAGTTCTCGCTCACCTCGCCGGATGCACTGATGGAAAGTCATGTTCAGGCAAGTCGACTCTGACGTGCCATCTCTAACGGCACAGTGCTGCTGTAGCTGTTTTGTTCATTTCACGACTGCTTTTGTTATTGCTTGTTTTAGCCATTAATTACAGCTTTATTGCTAGAATGCAATCTTTTTATTAGTACCAGTACTGCCAAATGGAAACTACAGTGCAGTAAACTCTGACCCACATTGCAATCTTAGCACCATTGGTAATTGTACTAACTCACTGTACCAGTAGAACTACCCAAGCCACCGGGTATGCAAGCCGGCATTATTCGGTGCCTGTCCCAAGCCAGGATTAATTGGGAGAGTTGTGGCAGAAAGGGCATTTAGCGTAAAAATTGGGGGATGATGGAGGTGGGGGTACCAGTAGTCCAGATGGGGCGGCATCCAGGTGGATTGTTGGTGCGTCTGCCTCTGGTATCATTCCCTGCACCATAAAATCCAGAAGATGGCAAGCAATAATGGAGGAAGTAGGTATAGGATGCAGTGAGCTCTGCATAGTAATAGGTACTGTAACCAGGACTGCTGGCATAGTGATCCATAGTCGGTTAATGGCACGGCTGTTAATTTGAGCTGGCCTTCCAGCCTTGTTTTTATGCTGGCTCAGTTGGGTCTAACAACCCTTACTGGCTCAAAGCAGACCTTGTTGTCTGTGCGAATCCTTGGTAAATGTTTCTTCTGGTAATGGCTTATCTGGGTAGTCCTGGACAAAGGGCTGTTAAACGGTTGTGTGTATATGTGTGTGTGTGTGGTAATTGTACTAACATGGAAACTCTAAACCCTAACCACCATTTCTGATAAATCATTAAGAGAATGCTATATCCATCGCATGATGCTACTGACGTGGCAGTAAGTTGGGCAAGATGATACGTGTTTGTAAATGTAGAATGCAGATTTATTATGATTTTTATTATATACTTTGCAGTTTAATTTTGCAGTAGGATGAAAACATGTCTGCCAAATGCAGTTGACGTGTAAGTTCAGCATTGTCTGTTTGTCAGTTTTGAGCCCCTGAATGGAGATTGCACGATTAACTATGACATGCTGAGCCACTGCAGTAATGGCAGCATGCCATACTCAGGAATAGAAGGGAAAACCTGTTGTCCCAAGAGAGAAGGTACGACTGTACTAGTATGTTGGTTTAATCTGGTTTAAAACGATGTAAACCTCGTGTCTGGCAGAAACAGGTTCCTGCCTGCAGAAATTCAACCCTGCTACAAAAACACCTAAAGCGATCGAAATGCCATTTGAGTGCAGTTGCAGACTCAGGTGTGCCCAAGAATCCATGTATTATGTGGGAGCGCAGATCCTTTCAGGATGAGGCAATTTTCGGGGCATCTCTCAGTGCATTGTATAGTATAGGGAATATCCGGTGTGCAGTCGTTATTCTCAGCCTTATTTGTTAGATGGTAGCAGCAGTGTGGCCTTTCGCTGTCAGCACTGAAGCAACTTGTTGTTGTTAATGTTGCAGTTCCGCACTGTCGGTCAACTCAACAGATTGTTGAGCACTTCACTAACTGCCAGTTGTCCAACTGTCCTGTCTGCCGGTCAGTTCGACACCCAACTGCCGACAGCCCACATGCAACCACTTCCAACAAGGCATGTTAATTTTCTGGCTAGGCGTGTCAGTTTTATGCGATTGCCGCATATTTCACGTTGCCGCATTTTTCGCATATTTCAGCAAAGTGCACATATCGCATATTTTTTCCCCGCATAAATTGGCATTTTCGTTAGTTATATTAATAATCTTTATGTTTCTGTTTGAATCAGTATTCAGTTTATGAGGATTGTGCGTAACGTTTTATCAAAATAAACATTGGAAGTAATAAGAAAATTTCCGCCCAACTGCCTGCCTACTAGCCCAATAGCAAGAGTAGTGGACACTATAAGTCATTTTGGAGACATTCTTCCCATCCCAGCTTGGTGCTGCAGAGCACAAAAGAAATCCCTGGATGTGGGTTTATTCTGTCTTTAAAGCATCAATCTCTTGTTGCTGGTACGGAGACTGGAATGACACTTCAACTCGTTTGTAATGGTAATAAACTTGAAAAGTTTATTTGGCTGTGATGTTGCAGTGTTCGAAGGTGAAAACTACAGAGGCACAGTCACCCACTAAACTCACGAGCTCGGCTGTTGGAAGAGCTTGTGTTGCGACAAAGACGCCAGCCATTCACCATTCACCAAAATGTACGTCTAATTGCCGAGTTATACTTTGACACATCCTTCACAATGGTGCATGTATAATTGTATAGTCAAGCTCTGTTTTTCAGTGTTACCTTGTTAGTTATTGTGGTCATTGTTCATGAACAAGAAGTGGGTAAGAACTACTTGGTTTTTTGATTATATTCACTAAGCATAGCCTGCTTAAACACCTGGACCATATTGATGTTTAATGTGGTCACAAGTTATACCATATCTGAGGTCTTTGATGAGTAAAGTAAAGTTAATGCGAAAAAGCAAGCACCATCTGATCGCTTTTATGATGTTAGTAATGCTGAATGTGCATGAAAAAAGTGGCATTTTGATATATGCATCGGTAATCAAATTTAATCAATTTTTTTGCACTTTTTTGGTTAAATTTGCTGTAATACTTGCAGTATGTAAAATGATAGCACTTTAAATTCATGACTGTTAGTTGAAAAATGTTCAAGTCAGTTAACTCCACTTATAAACAGCTGTGTAGTATACTTGGTTGGTTGGAGTAGAGTTTAACACTCCACTCGACACAGTGTAGGTCATTTCGGAGGCAGTGTGTAGTATACAGTTCCTTCATCATTTCTTTGCATTATATTGCTGTCCTTGACTTCAGTTTTCAGAAATTTATCTTTGCTTATTTTTGCAGTGTCTCAGCTTTATGTCAATTATGACGTCATGAATAAAATACTTAAAGTACAACAACCACCATTTCGTGGCCATTATACATGCTAACCTGCGTCAGCCGGCACCTCCTGTTAAGAACTAGAGGATTTTATTGGTGCAAAGTTTTACTTTCCGCATGCCCTTGCTGACAGCAACCAGTGCGTTCGGATTAGCAAGAAGACGCTGGAGTTCTCTTCAGCAGTCTTGTCTACACTGTTTTCTTACTGTATATTAATTTGCTGTAATAAAATACTTCAGGAGTAATGAATATTACTTCCTGTGTGCTACTCAATACTTTACAGTTAAATCTGGTTAAAAACTTTTATTGGCAATTGTTTTAACATAATTTGTTGAGTCAGCCTGTAAGGATGTGTTGTAGTACATTTTAACAGTGTGAAATACAGTATCTCTGAGTTAAAAGTGACCAATTGTAACATGGCTCTGTGCCTTTTCACTAGCATTCACTTGCGAAGAGCTTCGTGATCGTCTATTGCCAACGTGGACAGCCATCTACCAAATGTATCCTCATTCTCTGCCATTCCGACAACCTGTCGATCCAGTTCTTGAGCAGATTCCGGTAACCTATTTCGTGCGTTTTGTGGTGAATGCTGTTTCGTTTGCAAAGGTTTATGCATTTCTTGCTGAATTTGTTGAACCATGCTGCAACAGTAGTTTTGGTAGTGGACGTAGCAGTAGGAGAAGAAGCTTAAACACTAGTGACAGTAATGGTAATATGTATTCAGATAGTTATGATTGTTGACAGATCCATCAGGAAGTGGGATATTTTTCGTATGGAAACAAGATATCTGAAGGATGTATGAAATATGTAGGCAGCTAGTGGTACGTTGTTGATCAGAAGTGATAACAAGTGTATGATGTATTTTCGTGTTGTGTACAGGACTATCCGCTGATAGTAAAGAACCCAATGGATCTGTCAGCAATCTGTCGTAAGCTGGAAGATGGCCAGTACTCAGATCCATGGCAGTATGTTGACGATATGCAACTCATGTTCAGTAATGCTTGGCTGTACAACCGACGCTCATCTCCCATCTACAAGAGTTGTACAAAGGTGATTTATATTTCTGTGATATATTATTACACACATGCAAACATTTTACAGTCGTCATGTTAGCTGGCACCCGATGGATTTTGTTGCAGCAAAATTTTGCTGCCCACATGCCCTCGATTATGGCAACCAGCTGTTAGATTTAGGGAGAAGATGCTAGAGTTGTCCTTAGTGGGTGCCATTCAGCTGCAGCAGCAAAGATGCATTGTAGGTCAGCATGTATTAATGCATTTGTAGAATTTTAGCACATGCCATGATCTCACCTCTCTTATATCCTGCAGCAGGTGCATGCGTCGATAGCGATATGGCATATGTCCAAACAAGAAACTGTCACAATTTCAGCTGTATTGTGTGGACACAGCATTTATTTGCATCCGTGACTTTGCCCATTTGTTTGGTGTTGACAGCTCAAGCTTGTTTTTCTTCAATACCATGGACAAACAGACAGAGTCGTTAGACGTATAGTCCATTGCAGGCCGTCTGCGTTCTTTGACCCTCAGGTCAGGGTGGGGGTTGGGGTAAGATGGGCGAGAGCCAGCATGGATCTGCATGTCGATACCACTGCACATTTGTCTAGTTATTGTGGGTGACTGTTTTGACATGATGTAACATGTAGCTGGCGGAGAAGTTTGAGGCAATCATTGATGAGCCCATGAAGGCTCTAGGCTGCTGCTGTGGTCAGAAGCCGAGATATCGTCCAATGCCACTGTACTGCTTCAGCTCACTCGCTTGCTGCATTCCGATCAACGCTGCCTACTACAGCTGTCAAGACAAGTGCGTTCTGTAGCTTAGTTGCTTTGCATTTTAAGGTGTCGGCTTTTTTGTTTTTTTGTGATTGAACTGCTTAAATTGGATACTTACTTAATGACTTACTTCTTTTACAAACCAGTAATCTGTTGTTAACAGTAACAGCTGTTGTTACTTATTTGGAGAGAATTGACTGCTGGAGTTTGGGTTATTTCTAGATTTCTGATTGCCACTGGAGTCAAGAGAATTCAGAGACAATTTGAGTGAATATGCTGTTTTTAAAGTTAGTTGTGCTTGTAAATGCTGCATTTGCTGTTGTATGCAGGTATTTCTTTTGTGAGAAATGTTTCATGTGTTCACACAGCGAAGTGATGGAGGTCGTGGACAACCCCACTCGGCCACCGATGTATGTCTACTTTATGTGCGAGTTAAGTTGGAAGACTGGATGATGTATGATGTTAGGTACTTGTACTGATAAGCTGTCATACTGGGAGCAGCATAGTTTCCCTTGGGAGTAAATGGCTGCCCATTCAGTTTTTTTTCACTTGTTGGCAGTAGGAAGGCCATGGAAAATTTTTATTTGTAGTCATCGAACTAGAATAAGAAGCATAGCCAGTATACCCGTAGACAGTGTTTGTGTTTTCTTCTTGATGATATTGTTATACTTTGATATTTTGTGTAATTTGTGTGTTTATTTTCCATATTTAGTAGCAGCTATCTCAGTCGATATCTTGACTGCTGTTGTTGCTTTCGTGTATGTTACTGTTGTGTTAGAAATAGACTTTTGTGATACATTGTCAGGTGTTGACTGTAAAATCTGTTTCATATGAACTTTATTGCGTGATTTTATTGACACAGCTTGCATAGTATGTGGAGCAGGGTCTATGAAACTGTGTTGCGTTCATCCGTCTGTCTGCCCCATTTGTCGACCGCTGCAGCAGCGCGGGCCCCGAGGGCAGACGGTATTGATAAGATTGCTACACAACACATCTGCTTCGGCATGGCCGCATTTTGATCTTTATCCACAGCAACACGGTGATTAGCGGCAAATGCGAGCAGTGTCACGTTGTTATCTTTCATAGGAAGCTGAACACAGACTTGTTTTTGATATATCTGCTATATTTATTCTGTATGATATGTGTGGTGTTGAAGATTTGTACGGAAAGAGCAGTTTACAAGAACTGTCAATGCCAAACTTGAATCAGAACCGTATGTGTTGTCGTGACATTAGTGACAATCATTGCTTATGTTTTTGGTTTATGATATTACTGCAATCTGCCTTCAGTGCTTTGACGCTGTTGGTTGGGCGACAGGAAGGGCATCCGGCCTGTAAAAAAACTGAGTGGTGAGGTGTTGGCATGGTTATCTGTCTGGAGCAAGGTGCAGACTTGCATATGGCCCAGCTGATGCCTCTGCCACTCACTGTCTCTTGCTTCAGTAAAATCCAGATTGGTTTTACCTTTCTGGTACCGGCTCAGTTGGGTAGTTCCGGAAAAGGGCCGTTAAACGGGTGTGTGTGTGTGATATTACTGCAATCAGATGCAATAAGGATATTGTTTTCTAAAAGCAGCTTGTCCAAAACGTGCCTGTAATGACAGGAAGTAGAGATGAGATACATTACATCTTTTAAAGACTAGTCGATAGTTGCAGGCCTTTAGTCTATTAATCTTTGATTAAAATCAACTAAAATTAATGTTAAATAAACCAAGTTGAATTGCAGTGTTGTGTAAAAAATCTCTGCGTTGATGCACAGATGAACTGTTTGCAGGTTTAATGTTGTACAGGTATTTCAGTGCATTACACATTGTGCTCTGAAATGCACTTTTTGAAGTAGGACCATGTGACAAAACAAGATGACTGCAATATTTCAGTTGTCATTCTTAAAAAGATAATTTGCATTGTGGTGAAGCAAACTGATGTTATTTCTCTAACATGTCCTGCTCAACCAAGTTTGCTTGGCGATGGCTGTTAGTACATGGCAAGATGTGGCCTTCAGCTTCATGGAGAAGCTTGGCTGTGTGTATGAGCAGATGCTTTGGTGGTGTTTTGTAGCAGCATTATGTCTGGAAATGTAAGCTCCGTTGTCTCAGTGACAGCTGTATGCCTCAACCATCGCGATGTTAAGCTATATTGTTGTGATAAGGGAATCCAGTCCAGCACATAGTATCATTGCTGTGCTGATGCTGCTGCTGCTGCTGATGATGATATATAACATGTGGATCAGGTTTGTGAGCTGTGTTGGCTGTGGTCGTCGTCAGCATCAGCTCTGTGTTAAGCATCTTGATCAGATATGGACGTTGGGCTATGTCTGTGACGAATGTCTCCAGCGCAATAAACGCTTGCAGCCTCCAAATCCATATGTTGCTGAAAGTGAGCTCGTTTGTGTGTTGGTATTTGTACTTCTTTAGAATGTAGTGACTGTTAGCAGGGTGAGTGATTGTAGCCTGAAAAACTAGGAAAGGTACGAGAGTTGCAGATACAGTAATTCATGTAGGTCAGGGAAGGGTCATGGATTTAATGAAAAATGCGGGAAAAGTCAGGGGAATCGGTTCTGGAAAATTGCATTAGTTGAACTCAATACTTGGACCTCACTGGTGTTTATGCAGCACTATTATAGTCTGTGTATAGTTATAGGTGCAATTTGCTGATAGCAGTTGTTAGTGAATCAGTTACTTCAACTGCTAAAGGCCTAGTTGGTTCTTCCTCAGTTCTGTGACTGGATTTTTTTTCTTGAAAACCTCTGGCAGTTAGTAGCACTCGTTTTATAGGGTGGATGTCCTGATTCCTTAAACTATTGTAAGTTGATGCACATAGCAGTTTAACAGCAACTTTCGTGTTTAGTATATGTCAGAAGAGAATAGATTCTGCTTGTTCATTTTGACTCCATTAGTTAACATCTGAACAGTGATCTGCAAATTCTGCATGATGTAAAACTAGCCAATTTGTGCCATCATAGTTAGCAGACAGGCAGAAATAAACTGGGCAGCAGCAAACAGCAACAGTGACACCAGCATTGTTGTCCATTGCTTATTCTTCAGCTGCTGAGTTTTGTAAGGCTTTGCTAATTACTTGTATTACCCAACAGTCAGAGCTTGTCGGTTTTATACCATCTCAGTGCTACTGAGCCTTTGCCTCAGCTTCATAGCTTCATTTCTAATTGTTGTGATCCTTTGTTACATTTTTTATTGACATTGCTGACATAGTATGTGACAGAGTATATGGTATGGTGTCCATCTGTCTCGTGGTCTGTCCCATTCACCCACTGCAGCAGCATGTAGCAGGTTTGCTGCTAAGGGCCCGGCGGGCAGGAAATATCAGTCAAGTGCGGTGGCCACCGGGTGCTACAGCAGTGCACTTTAAGCAACAAATGCGAGCAGCTTCATTTTACATCCAAGAGGTGTGTCCGAACACAGACTTATTGATAACATGATCGTGAAATGCTTGATGCCTGCTATTACTCACATGAGAATGCTGTTTCTTACAGAGCTTGTACAGACGAAGCTTGGCGCCCACTTAGAGAACCGTGTCGCTTCATTCTTATCGCAGCATGATGCGGCCGACATCAAAATCACCGTCCGCGTGCTGTCGTGCTCATCCAAGTCAACAGAGGTCAAGTCATTCATGCGCCGCAGGTTTCCCGATGCTCCAGCCAGCTTTCCATACACAGCGAAAGGGATATTTGCATTCCAGCAAATCGATGGCAAAGATATTTGCTTCTTTGGTCTGCACACACAGGAGTATGGATCGGATGCACCACAACCAAATCACAGGTTGCATTTTAAAACTGCAAGATAGTATTAGATGACTGGATCATGCTAGATTTATTATTTGGGTATATTGAGTCTGTAGTTTTCATTGGCCTGACTTGGGTTTGCTGGTCTAGTTTATTTCTGAAATAAAATATTTTCTCTGTTCCGTTTAGTTAATTTCTCTTGTGGTTGCATTTATTTGTTGGTTGTCATTGGCTTTTTGACGCATGCTGCTCGTACATCGTTTTATTGTAGGGTTTTAGCTGTTTAACGTACTACCAGCTGTATTACAGTAACACGATGCAGATTGTTGTACTACAGTTATTACATAACAGCATCAGCATATTATGAGTTTCAGTGTTACTAGTCGACTAACGTCACATGTCGACTGTCGACTGATGTTATCAGTGCAACGGTGTGCAAAATCATTACTAGGTTTTCTCCAGAATATGCAGACACCACTATTCAGCTGGATGCACATAACACCGTCACCATTGCCCAACGCCAGCCTTAATGGCTTTGGTGAAGGTAAACTTAACAAAATTTTTATTTTCCTCCATCGCAGTCAGTTGTCTTAGCACCAGCTAAATTTTTGTTACTTCTTAACGACAGTGAGATGTACCTTGTTGTGCTGATTGTTGTAGGCGAGTGTACCTGGCGTACCTGGACACCATCAATCTGTTCCGGCCATCACACCTGCGCACTCTTGTCTACCAGCAGCTGCTGATTGCATATTTTGAACACATTCGTTCACTTGGGTATGACCATTAGTTTTGTCTGCATGCTGTCATTTTCACTATGTTGCCTTCAGTGCTTTGACGCTGTTGGTTGGGTGGCAGGAAGGGCATCCAGCCTGTAAAAACTGAGTGGTGGGGTGCTGGCATGGTTGTCTGTCTGGAGCGAGGTGCAGACTTGCATATGGCCCAGTTGATGCCGTTGCCACTCACTGTCTCTTGCTTCAGTAAAATCCAGATTGGTTCTACCTTTCTGGTACTGGCTCACCCGGGTAGTCCCGGACAAAGAGTCGTTAAATGGGTGTGTGTGTGCTGTCATTTTCACTATGCAGATTAATGTTTGTTGTAACATACAAAATGAGAAGATTTGATATTGCAGTTACTGTGTGCATCTGCTGTTATTTGAACAATTTTTCTAAGTTAAAATTAATTCTGTGCCAACTCAGTTGCAGCTGCAATGGTAAAGCCATGTTATTTATAGGTCATATTGCATGTATTGTGTAGTTGAGCCATGTTTCTACACACACACACACACACACACACCCGTTTAACGGCCCTTTTTCCGGGACTACCCGGGTAAGCCCGTACCAGAAAGGTAAACCAATCTGGATTTCACTGAAGCAAGAGACAGTGAGTGGCAGTGGCATCAGTTGGGCCATATGCGAGTCTGCACCTAGCTCCAGACAGATAACCATGCCAGCACCCCACCACTCAATTTTTTTACAGGCCGGATGCCCTTCCTGCCGCCCAACCAACAGCGTCAAAGCGCTGAAGGCCATGTTTCTACAGTTGTCACATATTCCATGATCTGTATCTGTGTGTTGGACACACGGTTGGACTGTGTAAAACAGCTGAACCAGTCATGAGCTGGTTTGGGGGCTGACTCGTGTGGGCCCAAGGAACCATTGTTGGGTGGGGGCTGGTCCAGATCTTCCATGAGCACGGGCACTTTTGGGGGATGTGTCTAACTCTTGTAACACGTCTCCGGATAAGTGCATTGCGTTCACTGTAACAGGTATGTGGTGGTAATGTAGCCTCTTGCCAAATACCTTTGGACACTTGTTAACTTGGCATCTATGATGCAGACGAGTAACATTTCTCACTGTGCTGTTTTTCAACAGTTTCATGTACGTGCACATATGGGCATGTCCTCCGGCCGAAGGTGACGATTACATTTTCCACAGACATCCAACGGAACAGAAGATTCCTAAGCCAAAGCGGCTCCAGGACTGGTACCGACGACTACTCGATCGAGCTGTCAGTGAAAACGCTGTTGCTGACTACAAGGTATGTATTGAATGTGGAAAGTATGACTTTGAATTCAACTCACAAACTCCATTTTAGCTGCCATAGACCAGACTCGGGCCCGAATGTATGGCACTTTCTCTGCAGTAGTAGAACGTCTTATTCCAGTATGAGAGTGATTTGTGGATTCAGCTGAAAGATGCTAGTCTGGCTATTCTGCTGCAGAATACAATACGCCATTACGTTTTGGAACAGCTAGAGGAAGGCAATCAAGGAGCAACCCATTAACCGAAGTTTGCATGGAAAGTGGCCATTTGATAAATCTGTACATATGTTAGCTACCATATGCCTTCAGTGCTTTGACACTGTTGGTTGGGTGGCAGGAAGGGCATCCGGCCTGTAAAAAACTGAGTAGTTAGGTGCGGGCGTGGTTATCTGTCTGGAGCGAGGTGCAGATTTGCATATGGTCCAGCTGATGCCACTGCCACTCACTGTCTCTTGCTCCAGTAAAATCCAGATTGGTTTTACCTTTCTGGTACCGGCTCACCTGGGTAGTCCCTGAAAAAGGGCCGTAAAACGGGTGTATGTGTGTGTTTCTGCTATCGGCTCACCTGGATAGTCCCTGAAAAAGGGCCATTAAACGGGTGTGTGTGTGTGTGTGTGTATGTATATTAACTGGAGTCTGTGTGTGGTGTGCTGTGTAAGGACATTGCGGCTGATGCACTGATGGCGGGCTTGGCTACGGCGAAGGACGTGCCATATTTTGATGGAGACTTCTGGCCCAACACACTGGAAGAAGCAATAGCAGAGGAGGAGAATGAGAAGAATGCAGAGGAGTTAAATGATGCCAGTACCGCTGACGTTGAGGTTAGCTCTGCCGCATGTGGTTTTTACCTGCTGTTTATTAAGTAAAATTTTGTAATCTGGGGTTTATGCCTTCTCCCATCCTATAGATGGGGCCAGAGGCATTATGTTTTCGGGTTGTCTGTGCATATGTGCAAATTGTGCATCTGTGCTGCATCCAGGCGGAGGCTCTCCTGATGGCTTGCAGTCCAATTCTAGTTTTTCTTTAAATATTGTGATACTTTCATTGCTTTTTATGTGTTTTCCCACACCAGTAAGTAGTTGTACATGTTATTCGGAACATGTGAAGCACACAGACCACAAAGTCCTCAAGCTAGTTGGTTAACCTAGAAGTTCATGTGTACAAAGACCAGACTGAATACACCGTCTTTAGCACTTTTATATATTGGCAATGTTTATTCGTGGTACACATATGTGCTGTTTTCAAAACTGCTGTTAATCACCAAATAGCTGTAAGGTTCTGTTCATGGATGAGCTGTTGCAATGCTTTGTTATTACTGCCAGGCGTCGATAAAGCCACAGTCGAAGGCAGCCAAGGCAAAGAAGACAAAGAAGTCATGTAAAGGTCGCAAGGCTGGCGTGAAGAAAGGAGTGGCAACATTACTTATAGACAAAGTGCTAACAACGATGGACAAACACAAGGAGGTCGAGTGAACTTTTTTCTCCGCAGTTATGATCTTGTACAGACGTGTGAATTCATACTGTGTTTTTGATTTCTTGAATTGTAAGGTCACAAATTATGCATGCTTGACTTGTTGAATGTGATTGATTTGTTTATGGGAAGTAATTTTCTTATAAAGTATGGTGATTAATAGTTATGCACTGGGAAATTGGTTGTTCAGCATGGGACATAAACGGTTAGTATAAATGTCTCTAGCTCATCTTGTGCATTTCAGCTGAATTTCTGCTCTCGTGCTTAAGAAAACGTCCACTTTATTGTGAGATGTGCATTATATTTGAGCGTGAAGTGTGATACGTTAAAAGTGATCTCTTTGTTGGTTACATGTTGATGCTGTACAGTGTCATATGGTACCCGTCGTGGGTAAATAAAAGTAGCACTTGTTACTCTACTGCTCCAGTTATCTTTATCCAGTGAAGTGCAACCCTGGAAAAGAAGGGTTAAACAAAAGTAATGATGCACATGTCGATATGTTTTGCCGCGAACGTCGGCTGGAGATCTCGACAAGTTGCATGTCAAGCAGGCAAACAGTGTTGGCAAACTGATATGCAGCGATGCTGTGCCAAGACGCTGCTGGCATACACGTAATGATAATGTTTGAAGTTATTTGCGAGTTCTTTATAGAACTATTTTACTGTTTGCAGATGTTCTTCATAGTGCACTTGTACAGCTGTGGGACGGTGCCAGCCAGCCTACCTCCTGTGCGAGACCCAGATCCTCAGTTTGGTGGAGAGTTGGCGGATGGACGCGTGGCTTTGCTCGTGTTTTGCCGCGAACGTCGGCTGGAGTTCTCGACTCTGCGCCGCGCTACGTTCACGTCGATGGTGATGTGCCACGAGTTGCATGTTGAGCAGGCAAACAGTGTCGGCAGACTGATACGCTGCTGCCGGCGATGCCCTGCCAAGACCCTGCTGGCTTACACGTGCACCACCTGCGAGGTATGATGTTTCTGTTATTCTTGTGTTTGTAGTTCTTAACTTGTGCTGATTGTATCTTGTCGTTTCTTTGGTTTTTTATATGATGTGTGTACACAATTTTGATTTTAATAATAATTCTAATTAATAATAATTCTGATTGGCCTTCAGTGCTTTGACGCTGTTGGTTGGGCGGCAGGAAGGGCATCCGGCCTGTAAAAAACTGAGTGGTGGGTACTGGTGTGGTTATCGGTCTGGAGAGAGGTGCAGACTTGCATATGGTCCAGCTGATGCCACTGCCACTCACTGTCTCTTGCTTTAGTA
>Ga0126329_10000127_pt1 | contig 15615 bp, 14 predicted proteins | sample InaspJWI85metaG_FD_104915 | JGI IMG/M metagenome (GOLD analysis project Ga0126329, IMG submission 104915) | Marine gutless worms symbiont microbial communities from Oahu, Hawaii - Inanidrilus sp. 2 OAHU.JWI-85 metaG | ecosystem: Host-associated > Annelida > Digestive system > Unclassified...
AGTGCAAAAACTGCATGACAACTAGTGAATCGAAAGGCCGATTTTTTTACAAAACGAATCGATTCGAATCGATTCGCATAACGAATCGAATCGATTCGAATCGCGAATTGGAATGCTCTACTGCGTGTCTTGTGCGTGAGACGTGCGCGGCACTGTTACTTATTTAATTTTCGAAACACCTGCTGTAACGGTCGCAGGCGACATCTTGCGGAGTTGATAAACAATCGGATACGTTTTTACCTTTCGTGATTGTTTTGCTTGTTTTACAGGATGTTATTGTTAGAGGTTTATAATATCATTAACTGCTAATATTAGTTGATTGTACAACACAGTTAGAAAACACTATTACGCTCTTTCTGTCGAAAATGTTTACATGACGTGTGAGTAGGCTACGCAGCGACTCGTCTTCAGTGAATGTGTAGTAGGCTAGCCAGTTGTAGCCGGTTAACTTACTCTTTCCGGTGTTTTACTGGTTACGTAGCACATAACCTACGAGCGTATGATTTCGCTACGGGTGTACTACACCGGACAGGACAGCCAAAATACATAAACCCATCTACATAAACTGGATCGACAGCACCACTAGCACATCCGGGCACAACCCGTTTAGCCGGTGTCAAGTCTAAATGCCCCCAGTACAAAGCGCTTTTAGAACAGAAGGCCCTCATAACAGTCAGAAAAACATCATTGTAATTTACTCTACATGATTGACAACGAAGGGTGTTGCCTGCTTCGAAGCGCCCCAAACAAAATTGTCCCCAAACCATTCAGCTATCTGGTGTGGCAACTTGTAAGGCTGATAATTCAAAACTTCCCAGTGCAGTCTTCAGTAACATCAGCAGCACCAGCACACATACAGAGATCCATCTGTACTGAGGATATTAGTAACTTTCAAACGACATGCACTGTGGACTTGATAAGTTGATAACTACTTGGTGTTAATCAGCCTAGAGCTGACGAGGCTTAACACCTTTTATGTCGGCGACTGCTAGAACCCGTGTCACATTAAAATATTTTCCCTGGAGAAATTTACTCTCAGCGACTTCTCATACCACTGTCGCTGATTCACATGCACGACAAAATCGTGCGGTTGACAGAACTCGACGATCTCTGCGATAAACTACGGTGGTCAGAGCTCTGAGGTATTATCAACTTAGTTTATCACGCTCTGAGTGCCCACCTTTCTTGAGCTAGGTTGATAGCACGTTCTGTGATTTATATGCCATATCTGTGGCAAAATTTTAAAAGTTCGGAGTTTAGGAAAAGTTACAGAGGGAAGTACCCTTATTTTTGTAGATATCTGAATTTGCTGAGTCCGCAGTGTAGGACTGGTTGAAAGAAGCCTCCGTGCCAAGAAGTAGATTAATCCGTTCATCCCCTACCGACTTGTGACAGACAGACATGTTCACAGGGCCATAATTAGTACCTGCTCGAGCATAGCATCATGTGTGTAATAAAATGTCTCCGACCCCATTATAAATTTACTCCACATTGACATTGGGATCGACAAAAAGTTCAGAGTTTGGGGAAAGTTCCAGACGGAAGTACTGTTACTTTTGGAGATACCCGAATTTCCTTATAGTACTGTGTAGCGAGGGAAGCCTCCGTGCCGTGAACCAACTCAATCCACCCAGTTGCTTTGATACAGTATTGGCTTGTGACAGACGGACAGTGGAACACAGACAGACATCGAGTGACAGCTATTATCCATACTGGCATAGGTAACACAGGTAAAAAGTTGTCACGTCTGAACACGTTAGATGTAAGCATAATTTAGCTTTTGCTTCCATTTCCTGCATGAGTCAAGCTGCATAGTTGTGTATTTTTGTTGCTGCACTTACAGAAACGTACTGAACTTAAACTGTCAAATAGCATATATTTGACCCATTAACGATTATATAACATGACAGGTTTTTATTATTGTAGAAGTGTAAAACATGAAGTAGCACTGAACAAAGTTTCGTGGAATCAGTGCTGTATGTCTACTGGTTCCATAGTTATCATACGTAAGTCAGTTTCTCTGTATTGTGAAGGTGTGTGGAGCAGCCACATCTCAGTGGTTAGGACTGGCTGATGGGATGATCTTAACAGTCCATCAGTTAACCACTGAGCCATGGCTGCACCACATGTTCTTTTTCTTCACCTTTCCTTTCCTCCTATCTCCTCTGTCTTGATCTTATCTGTACTGTTATTGGCATTCACATAATGACTGGATGATTTTCAACGTATGCATGAGTGCGGAAGGCACACCTTTACTGTAGTGCCTAAGTCAGCTTATCTTAAACCTTCCATGCAACAGTAAAATGAGTGTCAGCTTTTGGGCTGAGTAATAATAATAAACGTGATTATAGATGCAGTCAAACTTATGGTCCAAGTTATTTGGCTTTGTATGAAGATTAGAGTTAGTGTCAGCTTTATCTAATGTACTCAGTGCGTGACTGCATTGGCTGTTGTCTCTGACAACACTATAAACATTGGTAATATGAAGCTTCTGTCTATCCTAGAGATAGGACCAGAGGCATTATGTTTTCCGGTTGTCTGTCTGTCTGCATGCTCAGGTGGAGGCATGCTCAGCCGGCTTGTCGACAGTGTTGACTAGCTTGTCGTTGACACTGTTGACTTACTAGATATTACCATTCATTATTATACAGCGGAAGTGTGAGTAGAATAAGTAGGGTTCAAGTAGGGTAAAAATTCCATTATAATGCGCACAATTTTCACTATAATTACCACTCTCAAAGTCAGCATTCGTATTATACACGTGAACTGACCAGCCTGCCAGTTTCCCGGAAGTGGCAAAATAAACCAGAGTTCAACATGACAGTCAGCTAATAACACTTGCTTAGTTGTAGGCCTTTGTAGCTGTTGCTTGACTCTGACAGCATGCATGAGTCAAGTTTCAACTGCCACTTGACATTCTAGGTACTGGTGTGACAGTCAGCTGCTCTCCCCTTCCCTCCTGCCGTTTGCCGCCCACTGGGAGAGTAATAGGAAACGATTGTATGCACATTGAGCACAGCAGACATGTGAGAACCATGAACTTTTCCGTGAATGCGTCCGCGAATGGACACAGACGCGTTCATGGACACATCCGCTTCCGCACATTGCTGTAGGTTTATGCATGCGTCTGCGGACGTGTCCGTAAACGTGGACAATGCGGGCGGGGCCGCAATGCACAATGACGCCTCGCAAGCTTATACTCGCATCTGTGGCGGACGCAAACGCTACCTTGTGTTAAGTTGCGGACACTTGTAAGTCGTTATGCCTCTAACTGCTGACGCCACTGATGGTAAGACTGGATACCGATCCTCTGCAGACGTCTGCAGACGCAGACAGTATTTCTGGTGGCAGCGAAAATGTTTGTGTCTGCACATGTCTTATCTGCGGTAGCGGGCATCAATTGCGACTGCCACCACAGTGAGCTGCCACAGCTGCATTATTAAACAAACAACTTACATATGTCAGCTGCTCTGTTATGTTGTTTCATGTCGCATGCTTTTCTTTGTCATGTGCAGACACAGAACATTAAGGACAAATACACTCAACTATTGTGTATGACATTGATGGATCAGACAGCTGGAACTATTAGGACTACTCAGAAGCGAACATTATTTGTGAGGTTGGTTGTGAAGTAAATTATGCTTACAGTGCCTAGAACAGATAGGCACTAGACAGGTGACATTGCAGGTTGTTGGTTTGTTGAACTAGATAAAATGGATTTAAATGTTGCAGTTCTCTGGCAGGTTTATGCTGTATAGCACACACACACACACACACCTATTTAACGACCCTTTGTCCGGGACTACCCAGGTGAGCCGGTACCAGAAAGGTAAAACGAATCTGTATTTTACTGAAGCAAGAGACAGTGATTGGCAGTGGCATCAGCTGGGCCATATGCATGTCTGCATCTCGCTCCAGACAGATAACCATGCCAATACCCCCACTACTCAAGTTTTTTTACAGGCCGGATGCCCTTCCTGCCACCCAACCAACAGCGTCACAGCACTGAAGTATCTTATGCTGTATAGCCTGTTGAATATATTGCTTATTTTTGAATAGTGTTAAATACTGTTTGTTCGTTATTACCGTACTTTTCCAGGTACTATTTATACTAGAAACGCAACAGATGAAAGCTCTGGTGTATTATAGTAGTTATGTATGGAAAGTGTTGTTGTACAACAGAGCACTGTTTGAGTATGATCCGGCGCGGGACAGTGGTCTTCCTGGCCGTGGTCTCAGCTTTAAACACGGTGACATTTTGCACGTGACCAATGCAAGTGATGACGAGTGGTGGCAGGCACGCAAACTTGTTGGCAGTGGCACTGACCAAGGACTTGGCATTATCCCCAGCAAGAAAAGGTATGTTTTTGGCAGTTGGTTTCTTGTGTTGTTATGGCATCGGAAACCGATGCCAAAGCCTAAGTTTTTTTCAGAGTCCGTCTGTTATTGAAACCTCAGATAAGACTTACTACACTGTGAGTCAAAAAACAAGACACTTATGCTGTATAGCCTGTTGAATATATTGCTTGTTTTTGAATAGTGTTAAATACTGTTTATTCGTTACAAAAAATCTGCATTCCAAAAATGACCATGCTCCAGAAGAAATTGAACCACACTGCCATGTAAGACTTAGCCACTCAAAAATCTCTTGTAAAACATTTGTCTGGTTAAGTATTTACTAGTTAAATCACTAATAAAAAGACGTTCACATTGGCCATATAAAAATAACAATCGACTGTATGCAACTGCTGTAACAAAGATAAAGATGTTGCAGCAATATGCCGTAAATGATCAGCAGTCGGTCAGTTACTGACGGCATCAGTCTGTTAGTCAATAAGTCAAAACAGGTCTACACCAGTATGATATTTGTGGATAACAAACTCACGTTGATCTGTCTCTTAATATAACAACAACTAGCAACAGTTACTATTTTACTTATCTGGCAAGTTCTGCATCTTTGACGACAAACAGTTAAGGCAAATGTGGCATATCAACGATTTTGCTTGTAACTTTGCCAAATGTTCACCGATTTTAAAAATTCTTTCACCAGAAGATTGAGTGATAAATGTGTAGTAAAGTGACTTATCATATCTTAAATGCTTGGCTATACTACCTTGTCATCTACCATTAATCACAATTCATATTTCAGATTGCCGTCTGTTTTTCTGACATTGTTATTTCACAAGGTAGTGTAGCGACATATTTAAGGTATGGTGGAATGTTTATATAAAACTTTGTTGCCAATTTACCACTGAGTCTATCGGTGAAAGAATTTTGAAAATTGGTTAATGTTTGGAGAAGTTATGGACAAGAGTTTAGTGTCTTGTTTTTGTTGACTCACAGTGTATTTCTGTGGCTGTTTTATGTACTTGTATATTAATCCATCTGTGATTTGCATTTTTTAATGCTTTATTATTTTCTGACTGTACTAAATGGTGTTTTCATCTGCTGTACTTTTATAGAATCGAACGGAAGGAAAGGTCACGAAATCGAACTGTAAAGTTTCAAGGCAAAGATGCAGATAGTACCAGTGTAAGTATTTCTTCATACATCATTGGACTGTAAATAATAGCTGTCTGCAGTTGTTAGTGTAGTTCATGTGGTTATTTGTTACTGCTTATGTGTCAGATTGTGATATAAAGTTGCCCGTCTTCAGTGATGCACAGTTGCACACAGACCACACACACCCATTTAATGGCCCTTTTCCGGGACCACCTGGGTGAGCCGGTACCAGAAAGGCAAACCAATCTGGATTTTACTAAAGCAAGAGACAGTGAGTGGCAATGGCATCAGCTAGGCCATATGCGTGTCTGCACCTAGCTCAAGACAGATAACCATGCCAGCACCTTACCACTCAATTTTTTACAGGCCGGATGCCCTTCCTGCCACCCAACAAACAGTGTCAAAGCACTAAAGGCAATTCTTCAGTGATGCACAGTGAATGTAATTGTGCTACAGGCTCTGGCTAGTGACAAAAAGAAGCGACATTTGTTCAGCAGAAAGCTATTGTTTACAAAAAGCAAAGAGCGAAGCAAAAGTGAAAATGCACTTACGGCTGAATTTAGTAAAGGTTTGTATATGTGCTCTCTGATGATTTACGTTTAAAGTGAATTTCAGTTTTTAGTACATTACATTAAGGTATTATTTGAATCCATTTGAGGACTGTGGTTGTACATTTATGATTGTTTATCAGGTTTTTTTGTGCTAGCGTTGGTGTGATGTTTAGTGAGAGCTTTCTAGTTTTTGTCACATGCTAGTATGGTAGAGATATAGCAAAGACGTATACTTACATAAATTGATTTACTATATGAGTATAAAAATTTAATTATTATAACATAACATATTCGTTTCGCAGTTGTACACAGTCGGTTAATATTTGGAGATGTTATGGACAAGAGTTTAGTGTCTTGTTTTTTTGACTCACGGTGTATTTCTGTGGCTGTTTTATGTACTTGTATGTTAATCCATCTGTGATTTGCATTTTCTAAGCCATTTTATAAGCCATTTTCATTATTATATTTTGTTAATTTGTGGAATGTTGTTATGTGATATCATTAGCAGCAACTGTTGAAGATAACATTCTCTCTTACGAGCCTGTAATTACACAGGAATGTGAGTTCTGCAATTTATTTGTTATTTATTTTTCAAAACATTTTTAAGCATATAGTATTAGCGTGTTAGAAAGGTTTACACGTTATGTTATAGCTGTAATAAATGCCGCATAGATTCTTGGGTTTGCCAACTGATATCGCAGACCACATTTGCTTGACTTCATGTGTACGTTGTTGCCTTGTGCTATAGATGCTTGCCTTGAATGTAATGAAGCTGTTGGTTAATGTCACCAGTGTACTTTTTATAACGTATTATTTTTCTTAGAAACCTGCATTTTGTCACTAAAAATTGCTGAGGAAACTGGCCACGCTTGTTTAGTCTTGTCACAAGCCATTTTCATTCTGAAGTTTTGTTGCACTGCTGACAGTTCTTTTCCACAAGTCATGATCTTATGCAGTCTTTATTGCCTTTGATGCATGCTTGTTTGCTTGTTTTCAGTGAGATATTCACGGCCTGTCATCATTCTGGGACCATTAAAAGATAGAATTAGTGATGACCTTGTTGCCGAGTTTCCAGAGCGATTTGCAAGCTGTGTCCCACGTATGTACTGTGGTTATTAGCAAGTAGTGCTAAGTGTTTACATTGATATATTCGATGGGTAGTATATTTTGTTTCACATTAATATAATCGCTGAATCAGCATCGTCTTCTTGGTGCAGTGATTTCCTTTGTGAGACCAAGCATAGCAGGAGATAACTTCTTTATCAGGCTGGTTTAAGATAAGCTGGTAATAGTCACTTTTGATGTCATCTTTGATATAAAAAGTGTTAAGTGCTGCGTAAAATGTCACTTGTATGCAACTGATAACTGGCATTGGTTGGTTGGAGTAGAGTTTAACGCCCCACTCGACACAATATAGGTCATTTCGGAGGCGGGATAACTGGCAAAGTCAGTAGTCTGCTTTGTAGTAATTCTGAAAATTGGATCTCCTGTCATCCCATTCAAACACTGAAGGCTGTTGCACCACAACACCATGGGATAGTAATGATTTTAATTATACAGATTTAGACACAATGATCGCCCCCTCCACCCTTCGCGCCCCCGCCGGCGATCCAACTCCGATCACCCAGGTAAAAGTACGTACTCGGGCGAAATCGATTACCGGTTTCTCACTTTCCAAACCGGTTCCCGGTTTTAAAACCGCTTACCGGTTTTCTGGTTCCCGTTTAACATCCCTAGTCTTGGTGTTATGCGACTGGTGAGAGTGGTCATTGGTGCACTGCACTGCTCACAGCTGATGTTGATTGCAGATACAACAAGACCTCGGAAGGACAATGAGGTCGATGGCAGAGATTACCATTTTGTCACGTCACGCGAACAAATGGAGCACGATATGCACACCTCGTTATTCATTGAAGCCGGTCAATATAACGATAATCTGTATGGTACAAGTGTTCAGTCCGTCAGAGAAGTCGCTGAAAAGGTTTGTAGAGGCATTAAGCAGACATTCTGAAATATCTTTGGATATTTTGAATACCAGATAATAGCATACTAGATTGTAATAGCTTATTGTGGCATGACTGTGATTTGGAAAAGGATGTGTATGAATGTGTGAAAAGATACAGTGATCGATTATTGGGTTACTTTAGTTCTGGATGATGTTGTTATGTCACTAACGATTAGTCAGTGGTAACCACTAGGGATGTTAAAACCGTTTATTTTTCGGAACCGGTAACCGGTTTGCCGAAACCGGTTTTTTACCGGTTACCGAAAGGCCTATTGTGAGTGGGATAATTGTCACCGGTCGCTCCCCGCTTGCTATCAGTCGATCGCTTTCTGCTTCACGGCGGCCGTGGCCCACATACCAGACGCACGGGCGCCGACGCCGCGAAACAAAGGACAGTGGCGTATCTAAGTGGTAGGGGGCAGAGGGAACAGATGTTTCTGCCGCCATGAGCTGATAACCATAGTTACGCCACTGAGTCAGCCGGGCAGTGCAAAAACGGCCACTTCAGTCTGCCTCTACAGTGTATATAGGAAACAAGAAAGATCACTGTTCACAGCTGCGTTAGAGCAGACATCAAAATTAATGTGCCGACCGCCATCATCCGACCGTGTCCGATGGCGGGCCTGTGGTCTCCCGTATCCAGCATCTGGTCGGCGATCGCGTCCCTCCATCGCGCTGCACGTCTGCTTTTTGACAGGTGTGCCACGGCACCGGAGACCCGGCCGCTGCTCGCCGTTTCACGCGCCCATCCCCCCGCGACGTTGACTGACTGTCCAGCGGTGTCTGCCGGGGGGGGGGAGGCGGTGATTCCCCGGCTCGTCGTCCGTGGGCCGATGGCCGTTGCACTTCCCCGGTCGCGCTCCCCCCGTACCCTCCACCCCGGCTGTTTTTGAGCGCGCCACTGCCGGCTATGTTGATCGTCCTCAGGCGCCGATGGAGTTCCGTCATCGGCCGGGAACGGCGCCGGGTCCGGCCGGTGACACCCCCTTCGCGCCCCCGCCAGCGATCCAACTCCGATCACGCAGGTAAAAGTACGTACTCGTGCGAAATCGATTACCGGTTTCTCACTTTCCAAACCGGTTCCCGGTTTTAAAACCGGTTACCAGTTTTCCGGTTCCTGTTTAACATCCCTAGTAACCACACTGCTTATAGTAAGTGAAGACATGATTTATGCAGTGGATCTGGTGCTAGATCACCTTCAGTTATGTCTATAAAATTCGTTTGTTGTTGTTAGCCACATTACATATACTCTGCAATAGTATCCCTTCAGTGCTTTGATGCTGTTGGTTGGGCGGCATTAAAGGCATCCGGCCTGTAAAAAACTGAGTGGTGGGGTGCTGGCGTGGTTTTCTGTCTGGAGTAAGGTGCAGAGTTGTATATGGCCCAGCTGATGCCACTGTCTCTTGCTTCAGTAAAATCCAGATTGGTTTTACCTTTCGGGTACCGGCTGACCCGGGTAGTCCCAGAAAAAGGGCCGTTAAACGGGTGTGTGTGTAGGGATGTTAATTCCCGGGTCGAGATTCGCAATTCCCGGGTCTCGATCGAGACTCGCGATTTTGCCCGAGTATGTACCTTTTACTGGAGTGATCAGAGTTGGATCGCCAGCAGGGGCGCGAAGGGGGAGGGGCGATCGCCGGCCGGTATCCCAAGCTGTTTCCGGCTGATGCGGGGACCCCATCGATCGATCGACACAGCTGGCTGTGGCATGTCTGAAACGTCATAAAACGACCGGGAGTGGGAGGGGAAACAGGACCAGGGAAGCACAATGGCCGATTGGCCCCAGGACGACGACAACAGGCCGGGGAATCACTGCCCGCCCCCGTTGGACGCCGCTGGACAGTCGGTCGATGATGCGGGCGGATGGGCACATGAAATGGCGAGCAGCGGCCGGGTCTCCGGCGCAGTGGCGCACCTGTTGAAACGCAGACTGGAAATGCAACAGGGGGATGCGATCGCTTACCGGACGCCGGGTACGGGAGACCCCAGGACCACCATTGGATGCAGCTGGACGATCGGCTGACATCTCAGTGATCTTTCTTGTTTCCTATAGAGGCAGACTGAAGCGGCCGCATTTGCACCTCCAGGCCGATGCAGTGGCATAACTAGGGTTATCAGCATTATCAGAAACATCTGCCGCCAGTGCTCTCTACTACTTAAATACATCACTGTCCTTTGTTTTGCGGCGTGTGGTATGCTGGCCACAGTGAAGCAAACAAGCGATCGACTGATAGCAAGCGCGGAGCGACAGGTGGCAGTTAACCCCGCTCACAATAGGTCTATTGTTGGGCAGTCACTGTTGTCGATTCTCGGAAGTCGAGAAATTCCTTTCCCGGGGTCGAGAAAAAAGAAGACTCGAGACTCTCGAGTCTCGTTAGCGTCCCTACTCTGCAACCTTGTTCTTGTTGGGAATTGAAGTACTGTTGCATATAATCTGTAAGGAAGTTAACAGGATGTCCTCTTTCCTGTCATATGCAACAATCATTGTTGACTGGAAGTTCCCACAGTTGCCTTTCACTACTAACTTAGGCACTAGTATGATGATGTGATTATTGTCTACATTCAGATGTTTTTTTTTTGCTACAACGTTATACAGATGGCATGGCATGATGCTAGTTTGTCGTTTGTTATTAATAGGGCAAGCACTGTCTACTTGATGTCAGTGGAAATGCAATAAAACGCCTGCAGCTTGTTGGTCTACATCCCATCGCCATCTTCATCAAACCACGCCACATCGAATGCATAATGTAAGTGCCTTTGCTTCATTGGATGTATTTTGATTATCAGATGCAATCTGTGTTTTTTGAGTAAACAGAGACAGTTCATCAGAGATTTGCATCCAGTGTAATATTTGTAGCTGCACTTTCTGCACAAGTTATAAGCAGTCTGTGTTGTGTATTGTTCATTAATCATTAAGCACAATTAATGCAGGTTAAAAGTTTGAATTGAACTGGAATCAGTCTCACATCTGGAGAATGTAGAAGAGTAAAGTATGCAGAAGAATTCTCCATTTTGCTGTAATGTTAATAGGCATTGATATGCCTCTTTGGTTAACAAGTTAGTAAATTGATAATACAGTTAAATACTGATAATTACATAACAACACAGGCTTATCAGTTTAGTGGTCATTTTCAGTGAACATAGGTTAATTGGTTGCTGGCTGATTTCCTTCCTACAGTTTTTCCATGTGATACTACGCTAATTGTCTATCCATCACAAGCATGCTATGTGGTGTCATCATATGTCTCCGTCTGTTTTTCTGTCCATTACATGCCGGTATTGTATTGAAACGACTAGATGGATAGAGCTGATTTTTGGCGTGGGAGATAAGCTCCTTTGACCTATGTTAAACTGTGTTAGTATGAAATTCAGGTACCTCCAAATTAAGGGTACTTCCTTCTAGAACCTTGCCCCATACTCTGGACTTTGAATTGCCATGGCATGTCGACGGTGTAGTCAGCAAAACTCATCAACAGTCGAGGATGCAGATTACACCTACTACATTCAAGTGCACGTGGGCTGTTTATTACACATTGGTCGAATGTAGCCATTTCACTCCATTACTTCAATTTGTTCTAGGTTTGTTATTGACTGACACGTTGTGGTAGCAGAGCTACTTACTGCTAAAGAGTTCGTACTGGCCAGTGTAATGATGCATTGAAAACCCACTGAGGAAAATCATATATGCATAGAAAAACTGTATCTGAATTAGCTTTGACAAATACTTGGTAGCTATTTTAGTAGTTGAACTGTCACACAATCTAAGATGATCATTACATGTTGTGCAATTTTACCAGTCATTGATAATGTTTGTGGAGCACACATCTCGCTAGTATGTATGAGTGAGAATTGTTTTCACTTCCCAGTTCTTTACACCAACTGTTTACTATTTGTCATATGGCACAGATGTATGAGGCAGTTAATTGAGTATTCTTTGATGAAATATTGACAAAATATTTGTTGTGGGAACACTGGCTCCATTGTGTCATCATTGCTTTGTGTGGGTTGGGTTTGGGAGAATGCAGTGTGGACTCAGTAAAACCCTTCGGAGAGAGGACGTTAACAACAGTTCTCTAAAAATATCGAAGCTGTTGAACTGGCACGAAACTGTAATAAGCTTGTGTTTGTTCCTAGGGAATGGAACAAAAGAATGACAGCAGATCAGGCGCGGATGCTATATGAGAAAACACTGAAACAAGAGCAAGAATTTGCTCAGAGCTTTACTGGTATGTGGAATGCAAATGTCTGCCTGTAGTTTAAGTGAATTTGTTTTGTTTTCCATGCTTATGGCAACTTACGGTAGTCTTTTACTGTTACTAGCAGGTTTTTGACTTCCAAATCAATCTGTTTGCTGACTTTGTGTTACCCTTGTCTTTTTACTACTTTGCATCCTAGTGCAGCACATGATAATTGCACTAATTCTCATTTTCTGGAGTTATGTAGTTAGTGGAATTATTTTGCCAAGCATTTTCATGTTAACATCTGTATGTAGCACGGCTGTGTTGTTTTGTTTCAGCCATTGTTCAGGGTGATACGCCTGACGACATATATGCCAAAGTCAAAGAAGCAGTGCGCGTTCAGTCTGGTCCAGTTGTTTGGGTGCCGTCCAATGAAAAGCTATAAGCTGTTGATTTGTGACTGAAAACCTAGATTTTTGTGTATTTCCTGTGTACTCTGTGTTATGTGGTGCAAAGGCTCTTGGTTAGCTTAGCAAAGCCAGTGCATATCGGCAGCCTGCATGGCATGCTGGCTGCTCCATAATGTTGCTTGTTAGAATACTGTTGCTGGTAATTTGCAGCACGAGTTGCCACTAGGTTTGATTAATTTTATCTGCAGGTGTTTTTTAATGAAATGTTTTGCTTTGTATGAGCAGTCATTCATATGAGTGCCTGAGCTCTTAGGCTTTGTTAGTGTTTGCAAAAACATAGCAGTTGCATATGCTGGTTGCAAGCAGAAGTTGTAATTTTAGTGCAACTTCACAACATCAGACCATCTAATGTCTTCAATATCTTGCTAAACTTCGTATGATAGTACTTTGCTTGCACTTGTGACATTTCATACATATGCTGAGCCTGTTGCGTACCGTTACTGTATGTACACGTACATTGTGTACATATATTGGCATTTCTGTTTGCGCAAATCTCCAATTTCTTTTGCATTGTGTCATTATTGTCCACGTTTAAAGCTATGTTATGAGCACGTGTAGGAAATGCTGTCAAGATTTTATGGATTGTGGCATTGTTTTCGTTTAGTTAGTCTACACATGTGTCGTGTAAACGTTTGGAGATTTTAGTGAATTGTTGTCGTTAATTTGTGGCACATTTGGCTGCTTCGTTTTTTAACCTAGACAAAAGCTGTCGACTAGTGTCTGTCTGTGTTGTGTATCTCCAGTACTGTATGCATCCAGTCGTCCATGGTCTGCTATTGTTGTTTTTTTTGTCCATTGGTTAGTACAAAAAATACCTCTATTGATCCAGTTCAGTTAACGATGCATGTACAGCTTAGATAGTGCATGGCAGGATTTTATTACTGCTGCCATATTTCTAGCATATACCGTTTCCATTTTTGGTACTTTGTAAATTGATCACCCGTGTGATGCTGTTGTATTGTTCAGACTGACAGTATTGTTGTACAGCTGGTGTACAACTGTGTGTGCTAATTCAGATACTGTGTATTTTTTGTTATGCTGTCAACCATCACATCTTGTGTGCAGTTAGCGTGTCTGTCTAATGCCGATCATGTATAGAGTATTTAATTGAATGACAATTAGTTGATCTGTATCATATGGTCTGCCATGCATTTGTGCCCATTGTTGACTGTGTTTGTTGTGGACACTCTGTGTCTGTCAGTTCAGCATCTCTCTCTCTCGGTCACTTGATCCTTATTTATGTGTTGATCAGGAGATTAGAATGTCAGTTGTTAGTCTTTGATAGGTGTATTATGGTGTGGTTTTCATATGGACCTGCATTCAGCTTGCCAGCATTGGCTGGTGATAATTTGCACTGCTTGGTGAACAGAGGCACCTGTTTGTGGACAACTTACCCACAGTTGCTGTATGACAGTCAGTTGAACGTGTGAGCCTGAGCTCTAGACTGCTAGTCCAATGTCGTAACTATTGCACCGATGTGCCACAGTTGCAAATTTCAAAAACCAGTTTCTTTTTCGTAATTTGTAATTGATGTTTGTGATATCTCCTGTTCTCTATAATGTATGATTTAATCTAACTGAAATACATACCTCTGTGTTGGTAATTATGTAAAGATGGATATGCCGGATATGTCTTACTCATTTAAAGGCGTGATTTGTGTTGAAAGTGCCATTAAACCTTAACTAACCAACCACTCAGACAGTTGCAAAACTGATGATACTGTCCTGTACTGTTGAACTTTACTGTAACCAACCTAATAATATTTCATTGCAGGTTGTGGATATTAGTTGTGTGGAGTGAGTAACCAAGGTGAAACATCGCTGCTTAGGCTTCCTGTTGAATATTCATGGTGTAACAAAAACAAAACTGATTAGAATGTTAGAATGTCGCAGTCATCATAGCACTGCTATGCTTGCTACTGGTATTCTCTCCATCCCACAATACAGTGACTTTCACAAGACTGCGGCCAAGGAATTGTGTTCTCTTGTGCAGTGTCAAGAGAATACAGAATACGACTGATACTGTGTGTTACATGGAATTGAGAGCAGAAAAGCTGCAATTTTGCAAAACAGTGCACCTACATCTCATGCCGTATGGGATAGATGTTTCGTCACTACAGACCATTCACAGTTCATTGCATCTGCCTTACTTAGTGATATCGTGTCGAGTGACTCCTAAGTACAATGTCAATAGATCGAGCTGGTTTTTGGCACAGACTGTCCTTGGTCTGTCTTTTGTCTCATAAAACACGAGATTAGGACCACCGTTCCCAGTTGTGGCATCATTTTCAGTGACAGTGAATGTAATTCAAGAACGTGCTATGCAGTTAGCCATTGTCAGATTGTTCAGTGTGCCACAGCTGTGGCTGTGTGAGAATTGGAACAGTGACTGTAATGTAATGTCAGCCAGTGAAGTCTATGTTTATATTTATTGCAGTGGCTTCTACTTTTGGCTGCTGGTACTGTAGGTAAGGTGCTGATGTATTAAGACCGTTACGTTTCTGATGTAAAACATATTTGTGATGTGACCCGTTGTACCTATAATGTGTACAATATAATGTAGGGCTAATCTGGGCTATCTGTTTATGTGATCAAACCAATTACACTGGCCTGATTTCTGTATTAGACTATTATTCGATTCATAGCTCAGTCTGTGTGAATACACTGCAGGAATGACATCAGGCTATTATGTTTCTGACTGTGGAACATTGTGCTCTCTCTCGTTCTTTACTGCTTGTCATTCTTCTGCTACTGTGGCTGTTGATGGCAGTTGGTCATAATTTTATCTATGATTGGTAACTTGCTAGAGACTTGTTTAGTTACATTGCAGCAGCTGTGTTTGGTTATGTAATTTGTAGTTAATGTCTGTCCATTGTGACTGTCGCTGTCTGATTTCAACACAGTTGTCGTTAC
>Ga0126329_10000128_pt1 | contig 15608 bp, 14 predicted proteins | sample InaspJWI85metaG_FD_104915 | JGI IMG/M metagenome (GOLD analysis project Ga0126329, IMG submission 104915) | Marine gutless worms symbiont microbial communities from Oahu, Hawaii - Inanidrilus sp. 2 OAHU.JWI-85 metaG | ecosystem: Host-associated > Annelida > Digestive system > Unclassified...
AGCGGCCGTTTTTGCACTGCCGGGCCGACTCAGTGGCGTAACTATGGTTATCAGCTCACGGCGGCAGAAACATCTGTTCCCTCTGCCCCTACCGCTTAGATACGCCACTGTCCTTTGTTTCGCTGAGTCGGAGTCCGTGTGTCTGGAATGCGGGCCACGGCCACCGTGAAGCAACAAGCGATCGACTGATAGCAAGCGCGGAGCGACCGGTGACAATTATCCTGCTCACAATAGGCCTTTCGGTAACCGGTAAAAAACAGGTTTCGGCAAACCGGTTACCGGTTCCGAAAAATAAACGGTTTTAACATCCCTAATGCTGCATCTAGCAAGAGTGGCTTACTGGAATAGAGCATACTTAGTTTGGACTCATAGTCTCCTCCACCACTGAATGTCCATGCATCTGGATAACTTTGACACTGATTCTATGTATCCTGCTATCAAATTCTGGTTTCAGTTCTTTGAAAGTTAAGGGACTTGATTCAGTACGTTCTGTTCATATGTGACTTGTTTAACCCCTCTGTATATATTACCACCAGTATCTCAGCTGATGATGCACTCATCAAAACTTAACTACTGTAACATGATGCTTACAGTTTTGTAATAAGCTTCAACAGTAATACTAAATTTGACATAATTGTGCAATTCCAATATCAACAATGCAATAACGCCCTTGTTTTAAATCATCCACATTGTTAACGGAAATTATGCAATGGTAATATGCCACAAAACACAAACATAGCACTACTACAAATAGAACATTACTGACATAAATATACCACCTGACAAAGAAGCATTGCTAACATCCATTTACCTGAACGCAAGTCTTAAAATACTCAGTTCCATGAATGACGACTTCAGTGCAGCCATCTGGTCTTCAAGTAACAATGTACGAAAACCTACAAAATCATCATTAGGTGGCTTACTAAAAACATTCATCACAAAGACGACAATAATACTCAGTATCATCATGCCACATCCTCAATGTTACTAAATACTTGATAACTGTGCAGGGGTTTAGTACATGGTAAATGCTGAGTGATCAAAAACTTGCAAACTTTTATGAAGTGTACTTTTCATGTTATATTCAGCATTGTGTCAAGTGCAGTGAATATTGTTACTATTACAACTAACTGACTTACTTGTATCTATGACAACAACTAAAAATAATTTTAAATAGTTAAATGGCTATAAACAATGCTCTGGCTAACACAAGACACATCTGGGCTGATCTAGGCAGCTCAAAGCACCCTGAGTACTTCAGCCTCGTCAAGTAATGGAGGACTATACAATAATGATTCGGCACAAGACAGACATTCAGCCATTTACCAACTGCACTTCAAATTACCGCACCCACTGCATGCTGTGAGCCCTATGCAAAAGCTGCTAAATTCCAAGCACAAGCAGTGAATGTCAAAATATATATTATACTGACGTCAACAAAAACGTTAGCTGTCTGCAGAATGCAAACTTCCTGAGATCAAACTAACAGCAGAAAATTACTAAAGGCAAAATGAAAAATGATACTAGTATGAGACATGAGGAAAAATAACCTGGAACTTTTCGAGACCACTCAATAATAAGTCGCAGTTCAACATAGCCAAAGTTCATCAAGCCATTGACATCCAGATCGTTCTGCAGATCTGACTTGCAAGTTCCAAACACTTCTGTCAACAACAAACAGCGAGCATACATTTCTTCACGCTTTTATCCAGGAAATCACTTAAGGAGAGGCGATAGGTGGAAGCAGAAGGGCAGACTTAAGGTGAAACTTTAAAATTTCAACAAAATCATGCTAGTAGAAAATCACAGACAGTGAGGTTACCATACAGTAAACTGATGATGTGTTAAACAAGAAAATCAATAAATACTATGTACATCAAAATCTTTATCCACTGGTATACTACACATGACGGCAACAATAAAGCAGTACATGACCCCTTCTATAATAATACCCTGGTAAGCCACTACCAGACCCATGACAGAAATCATTCACTTACAGTACACATTCAACCAAGAATCTATTTCCAACTCACATCGTATAATTAGAATTATTGATAACTAAGTTATTACTGGCATAAAAGTAGCGACTATGCTCACCTTCTCTAAGTGGCATTGCATCAGACCGAGCATCCAGCAACTGACACAACATCACCTCACTGTTATCTTTGTCTGTGTCAGATACAACAGCATCCACATCCATCACCTCATCAGCAGTACCCAGTCGGACTTTTTTCACCTGCTGCCTGACACCTGGCATTCGATTTTCTAGCAAACCTGTGCAGTCAAAGGCAATCATCGCTCATTACATCAGTATTGCCACCAGTCAGTGCATAATAGGTCTGCTAGTGTGGCTAAGTAACAGCATGTGGTAAACTTTGAAGCATTTTGGTTAACAGATGTGGCATAAATTTCTTTAATGAAAAGTTTGTTAAAAAGATCAAATAAAGTAGTGCAAAAAACACTACTGTTATTCATGTATAGATTTCCACAATAAAAAGAAGCTGCTAATGCCACATCCTATGCCATTAGTGGCATCTTAACATATCCATGTGGGAATTTTCTAGACTTTAAACAACTTTGCGTAGATACCGGTATTCTTTTCCAGAAACCATGAAAATATACACATCTCAGTGGAACTGAACCCTAGTAACCCAGGACACAGTCACTGGCATTGAGTCCATTACCTTAAAAGAACGAGGCAATACCACGCAAAATAAAAATGATAAACTGGCTATAAACAACATTCTGCAACAGACAATAACAAGAATCAATACAACATACAGTATGTACACATTACAAATAACACCAAAATCAAAAAAATACTAACATGATATGTAACAAAATACAGCACGCTAACCATCGATCTTCATGCCAACTTCCAGGCATCGGCGGAAGCGACAATGTTGACAGCTGTTTCGAGTTGTACGATCTATGAGGCATCGACCATTTTCTTTGCACTGGTATATTATATTTTTCTGTATTGTTCGTTTAAAAAATCCCTGTCAACAGTCAAGCAGACGTAGAGAATGTTATTGCAGTAAATACCAATATAACAAGTTAATTAGAAGACAAGTAATATCACTGAATTATTCTTAATGCAAGAAAATACTATACTTCTCAATTTTCTCATAATGTCGCAGTCTTGGCAACTTTTCACTATAAATGTAATGTGAAGAGCATGACATACACTGCAGTCGTATAAACTAATTACATCTACCTTACAACCTTCACAGGTGTATACTCCATAATGAAAGCCGGAGCCTCTGTCCAAGCAAACAGCACATGGTGCATTGTTGACATCAATTCCATCTCCATCCGTTAGTGGAGCCTCGTCACACTGTGAAGAGCATGACATACACTCAACTGATTGTGACAGACTTTCAGCATTCATCACGAAGCTAAGTACTGTAGATGTCATCTGAAACAGGCAAATTATAGTTATACAAACAATGTCATAAAACCTAACAGTACAGCAGAACTGCAGCTTTTTCAAACAGGCTTGTGCGTGCATAGTTATACTCAAGAATGCTGATTCAGCAGTCTTTCTGTTAAAACCACATCACTGACTGTCAGTCATGTGATTACCGGTGACATCTAAAACCCTGCCATTAGATAATGATAGGCAGTAGATGGCTGACAGTAAACTCATATGTGGGTGAGAAAGAGAAGCTGATCATATATGTGCAGTCATCTGACAATTTATAAACACGCACAGCTGTTCAGAGAACACACATTTAGTAATTCTTTTCCAGGCCATGGGCAAGATGGAATCAAAAAGATAATTCTAAAGTTTAATGAGGCAGGAGATGATGAGGTCTTGGGATAGCAGTGGCATCAGCCAAATCACATACGAACAATCTCATTCTTGCACCTGGCAGATAACCATGCCAACGACTGTCACTCAATTTTTTATATGTGTCATTCTTTCAAACCAAAAATGTCAAAGCATGTTTGCCTGTATGCCACATCAATGCAACTTGCAGGCAGTTATGTGATCCTAAACAGAACGACATAGTTAACCAAATTATGTGTTGGAGGCTGACAGAACTGACACCTCTAAGTGTCAAGGAATGATCCGCACATCCAATTTACCCATAACATAAGATCAGTCATGAAAATTACAGGTTCAGTGGCTTTGCGTTTTGTACTGCAACGCCATACGCACAATGCTCAAGCTGTTAATAAACAACACGACATGAATGCATTAAACATAACCCTCAAATAACATATGCGAAACTAAAAATCAATTTAATGAACTAAACAGACCATCACAAAGAATATTTAACACTGAATGTGGAGACTTAATGTAACGTAACGTAAAGTAAAGTCTTCAGATATGCGTGTCTGTCGGTCGCATTCACGCCGTTTCACGGGCCGCGCTCGCAGCTGCATTTGGTACATAGGCTTCCTTTAACTTAGTGTAATGTGTTGTTAATTTAGTTCGAACAACGAAACTGTTTATCACGCAGAGCGTTCGTCTCTGCGTACAACGCGATGGTCATGACGCAATGCGTCTCGCGGGTCCGTCTGCTATAGCTAGTTGGCATTTGGCAATCAGTGTCTCGGAGGTGTGGATTCTGTCGAGGTTCGTATTTCGCCATTGCTCGTCGCAGAAAGGGATCGTGCCGGGGTTAGCGCGCAGACTGAGCAGAGCATGTGAGCGGAGCGGGACAAAAATCGAGTGAGCGGGAGCGGAGCGGTGAGCGGGGGTAATAGAAATAGGTATGAGCGGTGAGCGGATATTTCGCCGCTCATATGCTCCGGCGAGTTCAGATACGTTTTCAAAAGGAAACATGAAACCGTCGCGCTTGAATGACGAATCACGGCCGTGTGAATCACGTCCATCATTACGTTATTGCTCATGCTGCTGAAGCTGCTACTTATCGCTGGCGTCTGCGCTCGTGACGTCACGATATGTGCACGTTTATTGCACACGCACTGACTGGACGTCTATCTGCAAGTGCAATCGTGCCATGTTGATTGTCCATCGCCGATCTCACATCATCACTACAAACTGCGCGGTAGCTCCGCGGTACCTCGTTCCTTTCCACTGGAAATGACTCCGTTCGACTCTCAGCAGATATTGCCAAAAATCTGCCACAGCTGACTACAGCGCCGCATTTACATACGCATGATCCCCTCGTAGTTGCCATTTTATGGGTGACAATCACTTTTCAGAACAGAGGATGGGGCCCCTAAATTTGATGGCCCAAAAGTCGTAATCACGCAAGGGTGTCTTGGAATTTATCAAAACTAAAATTATCAATTAACTACTATTTATCATTACGCTTATCACCACGCACCATCACCACCACCACAACCACCACCCAAAAAACTTTGAAATCTGCTTAATAATCGAGGCTTTCAAGTATGAAAATTACCAACGACCAACAGAGAATTTCATAATTAGATTAAATCTGCGGTTAATGTACATCTAAGCTACTAAAAGGTAGTGCATTGAACAGTAAATTTACAAATAGAAAAATGGTTTCAACAGTACTGTAGGGAATAAACCAGCAGGATTGTGATACAGTATATTTTTTGCTATTATGCTCCATGCCCACCTGCACCAGATTACTGTCATATAACAGCGGCTTCATAGCAACAATGAAACAACAAGTATTAGCAGCAAACATTTAATAAATAGACAACTACACGAATTACAATCAACCGCATCATTGGATGATCAATCAATGAAACAATCAAAAGCGTCATGTGATAAAGTGCAGAGAGAGAGAGACGAAGCGAGACATGCACGTGCAGACAGACTGGCGATGGCACCAGTTGAATTGAGTGAGTCAGTGAACGAGCAGAGGCAAGCAGCAGCAGCAGCAGCCACATATAGCACTACATCACAGCTCTACCACCAGACCAGCGACAACGACTAGCCAGCCACATGCAGGCGCCCAGCGCCCGATGTAAGCTCACGCAAATATGGCGTCCCATTCCACACAGCTGTGCAGCCGCACAGCTCTCACACTTACTTCCTTTCTGTCATTTTCCTCCACAGCTGACTGAAAACTAAACTTCAACGGGTAAAAACTGCTTTTCAAAGTATGGGGGGGGGCAAATTTGTGGCAACCCAGTTTGGCTGAACACGGAGAAAAAATACTTGGTTCACCATACGTTGCAGAAATCCATAACAAGCCCAGTAAAAAGTTAACACTCAAACAATTTGTGGTTACACTAAAAGCCATATTTTTCAACTTCAAAAGAAGGCATAAATGACAGAACATTTACTTATAAGCACATAACGAAGCCACCCAGTACTAGTCAAGAACAGGCCTATACATTTTCACACGTCAACAAAAACTGCACCTTAGAATCCAATAGTAGAATGTAGACTTGGTCCATATTGCAAATTAATGCCATCTACCGGCTGTCAACTGAATGACAGTGTGGAGTTGGTACATACTGTCAAAACAAACTAAGCCTGCATGCAATAAAACAAATAATCTGTCGCACACCACACAAAGAGTCACTGCATACTTGAGAAAAGCATACTCCAACATGCCTTCAACCATCAATAGTCCACCAGCCAAAATAACCTTCAATTTATTTAATAATATGGACAAAATTTCTTTTTAAAAATCCTTCCTGTAGTTATCTAAAGCAATATTGAAGACAGCATAAAATTTCACGATCAGCAACAGTCGTCACATTCTATTTCAGATCTGTGGACGTCTGCACATCTGAAATAAAATTATAGAAAACATTTTATTTTATTTTGTTAGATATGCAGACACCATTAGGCAGGGAAGTCCAAATCCACTCATGGAAAGGGAGACCTCTCCACAGATACAGTGTTGGACTGTGGAACTTAAGAGAAAATTTTCGGCTCTTGCTATGCTGCAGTCAGCCATCCCACAGTTGCTCAGGGCATTCAGTTTTCTCAGCTGTCCAGGCAAAATTGCCAATATCATACTGCTATATTAAATTATTTCAGCAAAATATTATTATCTCCAGGACCAAGACAAGACACCAGCTGGAACACATTCAGAACACTTCAGCACTGGTAGTGACAGTACAAAATGTTGGACGATGCGAAATGCCAAAGACAGAACCACAGATATAACAAAACAAAGCAGCACTGGACTGGACGATAATCACCATACAACACACAAAGAACAAGCCAAGGACCACACCTAATGGCGCGACGACAACCATGACCAATGATGAATTCTCAGAGAAGGCAGACCACACGTCTACTCTCCGCTTTGCACAGCAGCCGACCAAGCCTAACATTCGCTGTCAGATCAGCGCCAGATTTACAAATGTTCAACACAAATGTGACGTCTTTCTCTTTCCACAATTTCCAGAAGCAGAAAAAATTGCTTTCAGAATGTTAGTGCCCCCAAAACTTCTTGGGCCCTGTTTTGCCAAAAGTCTGAACACTCCTACATGGTGCCCAGTAAGGGTAAACAAAAATATTCAGGGTTGCCATCCACGGCCTCCATGTTCCATGGCCCCTAACATGCACCATGTACCATGTTTCACTGAGACTTGGCCACAAGCACCAGACTGCCCTCTTGCTTTCAGATACTGGATCCACTACTGTAGCAACAGCATAAATTGGCGACATGATCCAAGTCAACAGAAAGCAAACCAGAAAATAGCAACATACATAGTCATCAAGATGCAGCTGATCTAACTGACAAGAACACATAAGTACTGTACTTGCTACAGTGTATAAGGCGAGAAACGGACACCAACATGGCAGCCATGATGCTATGCATCGCCGCAACAATACATGCTTAACTAGAAGTCAGCATTCTGGCACAATGCACCCCTGCACCATCTTCTTTGTCTAGATCAACCTTAACCATGACTTTGCTTGATACTGTTCGTTTATTCATCCTTGTGTGAAGAAAAAATGTCTTACAAAGCCACTACCATCCATCTATAATTTACAAAAGACCTTTGCAGTATGTACATCCTCTGATACACAATGTCCAGAAAAAAGGTGCCATTATACTTTTGCACCTAACTTTGCCAAATATTAATCAGTTTTCGAAATTCTATCACCAGCAAATAGAACGATAAAATTTGTAGTAAGATGGTTGCTGAATAAGCCATTACATTTTAAATGCACAGCTCTATTATCTTGTTATTTATCATTGACTACAATACATTTTTGGACTGTCACTGGTTTCTGACACAAATATTTCACAAGGTAGTGTAGCAGCAAGCTTGGGGTATGATAATTAAATATGACTATACTGCAAAAATTTACTGCTGAGTCTGGCAGTAAAAGAATTCAGAAAATCAGTTAACATTTGGCGGAGTTACGCGCAAAAGTATAGTAGCACCTTTTTTCTGGAAATGATGTAGTAGATATGATGTAGGCCTAGTAGCAAATGTGACGTTTTTGAGATTCAAGACCAAACTACTGTGAGAAGAAACAAAGACTCTGTGACAGAGCATTTGCTTGAGATTAGCAGTAAACAATAACAATACTCAGATATGTAGATAAACTGGTCAATACCGACAGTTTGTTCACGATACCACTTCTAGTTAATAAATTACTCTTGCACAGCAATAGTAATTAATCAGCGGCAAAACAGCACTACAGGCAGACAACACTTCGGCACATAGTAACGACAGTTAATACGTATACTGGACGCAGCAAACATTACTAAAGTGCAAAGTGCCGATAGCTACTTAGAATAATGTGGCAGTTATCAGCATACATTTACAGTCAACAGTCACTGAACAGTAAACCGTATATACATTACACATACAGTCTAAAGGAATCTGGTTACATCACTTGGTTTCCGACAATAAAAAGACAACAAATTTAAATTGGGGTACTTGTGACAGACCAGTGACTATACTGAGTCTCAAAGAACTGCACTCACGAAATCTTCAACCACTTCAACAGTATTTTGCAAACTATATTCCAAAACTACTGTAAACTTTGTATACTATATACTACACTGTGGTTAAAAAAACCCAGTCCATACAAAATTTTCAAATAATTTCAACAAATATTGGAGAATTTCGAAAATTTCTTGGTACAAGGAATCTACTAAGTCTCTATAATGCTTACATAGACTGCGAATTTTGATGAAACAGGGTACAAGCTTATGTTAATTCCACAGCAAGCGCTTACATCATGTGTCAAAAAAACCGGACCCCGGCATTACTTAAGAAGAAACAACAATTGTCATGAAATGTTTAGCCATTTAACAGAGGACTTGCTACATCTGATATTATAACACATGTTCAAAATGTCACCCCTTTATATGGACACAAGCCCGGATATCCATCTCCTTTCATCAATCGCCTCATAAACAACAGTCTGATGTGCGCCATACCAGACATCAGTCACACGTTGCTTCGGTTGTTCTTTCAAACATTTCACAAATTAATTCAAAGTAGTCTTCTTCCACCACTTGTTAGGAATTCTTTCATCAGTTTCTGAGCACCACAACACTTATACAACTCATACAGATATTTTTTATTAAAATACGATTATCTTCAAACAGACCCACTTCTACGATTAATGCCATCAGCAGTGTATGGTGGCTACGGAATTAACGTAAGCTAGTACCGTTTTATCAAAACTCTCAAGCTACAAGTGTGAACAATGGAGATTATTTGTAGTTTTTCTGTACAAAAAATTATTAATATTGGCCTAAGTTTGTTGAAGATATCTAAAAATTTCAAATGTGTCCGGGTTTATTTTGAACCACAGTGTATTTATTTCACCATCATATATGGTAGCCTAACATAAATGAATAAATTTAGCAAACAGAAATTAAACAAACGCAATAAATAAAAATTTATGTATATTTGTGGCACACCTTTGTGACTTATTTTGAGATCACCAACGAGATCCAACTCTCAACAGAACACATACTTTGAGGTAAGTCACTCCACGGACACCTCTCAACTGCACGTCTGTCTTCCAGCTGTTTCACCAACAAGTAACGACTCCACCTGTCACTGCTAAGAAATTCTTTCAGCTTAACTGTGGCATACAGATACAGATTTTTTATCGAAGTGTTGTCTTCTTTACTAACATCGCGTTTACCTGCATAGCATCAACTGTGCAAATGCATAATTTCCACTACGCGAGAAACTGCTAAATAAAGTATACATGATGTACAGTGAGAAAATTACAGTCTGGATTAGCTCCTAAAATTCAGCTAACGTTATGTGCCAAAATCATTATAAAAAACCTGTATTATAAAGATATTCAACATCGAATAAATGCAATTTTTTGAGACACAGCACATATCTAAAAGTGTGTGAGAGTGATAAATTATAGTGGTAAATTAATTAAGTGTATAATTATAGTAAAGGTCAGGTGACTAGAACTAGTATAAAACACACCACAGACACTGGCACGATAAGATGTAATACACTTATACACTGTCCTACTGTACCTACCGGTATGAAAACTTCCTTAGTTAGACAATGCACCACATAATGCTACATGAAAAACATACTTGCACCAATATCGGAAATTTAAAATCACTGTAATTAAAATCAATCACCAAAACCACTGATATAATTAAATACGTCCAATAATATCCAAAAGAGTACAAAGATTCATAAGTGGCGGCATGGCCACAACCTGGCAACCAAATAATTAAAACGAACTCCATATACAGATTTCACACAACAAAACGTAAACGTTAAAAAACAAAACAAAATAAAGTACAACCACTAACAACGGAACAAATACTACCGGCCAGAAATGAGAAGTAAATACATAAAAGAAGTCCGACACTGACAGCTGCGAGTGACTTCACTGTTAAGTGGGTGTCAGTTGACGCAATCTGTAGCCGGATTTCTCCTCGACAGAGAATCACAAGAATCACGATTCTCCGTGGCAGTGCTCGCTGCCTGCCAAGAGCCAAGTGGGAGCAGTCCATTGGCACTGGATCAATGCGATCAGTAGAGGCCGCAGCCACGCAGGTTGTTGGCAATGATGACGTCGGTGACCGCGTCAAAGACAAACTGAATGTTGTTTGTGTCAGTGGCACACGTCTGGTGACAGTAGACCTCCTTTGTCGTACTCTTGTTCTTTGCCTCAAACTGCGCCTGGATGTATGCTGCTGCTTCCTCATAGCTCTGCTTGCCTACATTACAACGTCATCATTACCACTGTGGCAAATAGTTGTTCGCAATGCTCATGCAATGCCAGATGTGAGCTCTTCCTATGCATGTCTTGACACGGTGGTTTGTGTGTTGGTCATCAACCTTGCAAAAAAGGCTGAGCCAATCAAGATACTGTTTTGGTTTGGATGGCAAAATGGGATCAAGAAATCATATGTTAAATGGGAGACCAGATAATGGAATACAAAGAAAAGTGTAAAGTGATGTATTCAACACCCACTGGGCAACAGACACATCTAGTCTTCATGCAGCAGGGGCAACATGCTGCAGGGGCTGCCACTGCCATTACCACTACTAGTACTTGTGAGTAATTGCTTTTCAAGTAAAACCAGATCAGCTGATTCTCCTTTGGGTCCTCCTCCACCTATTCTGGAAGACAATCTCTGGAAATTAGTGCAATGGGGGCTTAACGGGCTAGATGTCCTTTCTGCTACTCAACCATCAGACTCAAAGCACTAAAGAGAATATACAACACTATCCCTAATTAGGGGCCTCGTTGGCCTAGCTATATCTTTTCTTCATCCACCAAGGTTACCCCTTTTACATTGGCTGTGTGACGACAGTAGCAGTGCCAATTATTACAAATTACCGGAGTCAAATTATACGCATGTTTCGTGATCAGAAGGTCTCAGTGATAATATCAACAAATTACCTTGACCCCCATAGTCACATGTATATCATTTCACACGTTTCTGTTGAAATCTACATGATGGAATCAAATAACTGGGCCACTGGTTAACATGAGCAAAAAACACACCAAACACAGCAGTGTTGTGACAACATAACATGTGGTGGGATTATAAAGACAACTCAAATACAAATTTACTGCCGAGTCCCATGATGAAAGAACTGTGAAAATTGGTCGGCATTTGCAACTTACACACATGTAGGGCACTTTTGACTCAAGTGCACAATGGCTTGGCTATTTGCACCACCATGAAATAACAGAGCAGCAGCAGCAGCACAGCAGCAGCAGCAGCAGCAGCTGCTGCTGCTGCTGCTACTGCTACTACATTAACAGCCTCCTGGGTAAGCCGGTACCAGAAAGGTAAGACAAATCTGGATTGAAACGAGACAAGAGTGGGACGGCAGTGGCATCAGTTAGACCATATGCAAACAATCTGCACCTCACTCCAGACAGATAACCACACCAACACGTCATCACTCAATTTTTACAGGCCGGATGCTCTTCCTAACGCCCGACCAACAGTGTCAAAGCACTGAAGGCACATGAGATAATAGAACATTATAAAATATGCCATTTTAATATGATGCATTTCCATTCAAGAGCTCCAATGTGCTCACATATAAGGCGGGACATTATAAACAACAAAGGCACTTTGCAAGCTGCCCTTCTGCAAATAGGTTGAGAGTCAACTGGTTCAAACTCAAACATTATTAAGTCATGGTTGTTTCTAATAATCTCTATATTTCACATGTCAGTAATCTTTTTTTCAATCAATAAATCAATCAGTCCGAAAATTTTTAAGTGGCCTAAATGTCACAGCACTACAAGGACCACTGTGTAATCAACATTAATGTCAAAAGATAATGTCTGAATAAGACAAAATTTGTACAAATAAACAGAAAAAATTAGCAAAGACACACGCTAACTTTTATGCAAAGAAAAGTCATCACAATATGCCACAATACAATAAGTGGGCATGCTTTACAGTAAATCGATTGCTGCTACACAATGACTGACATGAAGTATAAAGTAGAATTTACGTTGTAATACTTTTGCACATTTCTAGTACAATAATACATTTACCTTCTATGACAATTGCAAAAAAATTATCGTCTGAGAAAAGCACACATTATATGTCGGTGGCATACCTGAGTATTCTGGGAAGCAGACAGTGAGGTGCGACTTCTTGATCTTTTCTTCGAACAGATCTTTCTTGTTTAGAAAGAGAATAATGGATGTGTCTGTAAACCATTTGTTGTTGCAAATGGAATCGAACAGCTTGAGACTTTCCTGCATTCGATTCTACAGAAATAACACAATCAAACACTCAGCATATATGACAACTCTCAGCTGACAGAGACAAACCTGTGCAACATGCTGTATCCCGGTGATCGCATTATACACTAAGTGGACGCTCAGTGTGATAAAACAGCGATTGCCTGAATTAACTTGACAACACTTGCTGTGGTCAACATGTTACAATACAACCACACAGCACAATGTAATTAGGAGTTTTATATATATACTGAATAACATTTAAACAACAAACCAGGCTGCTACCACTTTGTTTACATTTTAGTGCTTTATGAGTGGCATGAGTTTTTGTCTCCAGCCACAATATTCTAAAGGTTCTGATTAACTAAACAACATAGCAGCAAACAGAGTAATCACAGTAACAAATAGACATGACACTCACTGTCGTCTCATCTTCATGAAGCACCTGATCATATTCACTCATTGCAACGCAGAATATGATTGCAGTCACATCCTCAAAGCAGTGAATCCACTTCTTTCGCTCAGATCGCTGGCCTCCGACATCAAACAACCTACAGTTGTGTGAACAGTTGCAATATTGAGAGTTTATGTAAATCAAATAATTTTATGCTTACAACAAAATTATGGCAGCTAAAAAAATCTGAAAATGAAGTTTGTTTCATTCTCTTTCCCTAAGATAAAATATTCTGCCTCAGTACAAAAAGCCAAGCTCACAATTCAATTCCCCATTAGTAGTTAGCATAATCACCGCTGAATCAGTAATGTAGAAAGGGTTTTAGACACACAGATATGAAACGATTTCATCTGGTTAAAGCAACAAACAGCTGCTTGAGAATTGCTAGCTTATAAAAGCTCGAAAATATTCTCAAATAACACCATCTTACCTTCTTTTTGCCAGCTTAATTGAGGATCTGGGTTTACTTGAAAAGCAATTACTCACGAGTACTAGTAGTAGTAATGGCAGTGGCAGCTTTATAATTAATAAACGCATCAAAAACAAGCTCCTAACATTCACATACCAAGTTCTGATAACCATTCATTCAGCCTTCACATATACATAATCTTATCTCTCTTCAACCCTCCAGTATCATATGCAACTTAGCTGCAAATTGTCAGCCTTCAATCACAGACAGAGCAAATGTCCAGACAAAAAGTCCAGACATCGCATTCACTGGAACATCACATAACACTGTCATTCCAGTTTCCAACTTGACTTCCACACACAACACTAAATATTTTACACGTTCATCTGCTTAACCTATACAATTGACATGTGAATAGTTACTTGAAATTGAGGTTCTTGAAGTGAAAATGGACTTCAACGATTCCTGTAGTTTTGACTCGCGTCCGTAGAATGTCTTGCTCTGTAGGCATGTAATCTCGTGCTCCAAGACGCTCAAGGTCGTCGAGAAAACTGTAAAAATTACAGTAATTCTTTAATATTAAATCTTCTGGATCACAACAATAACTGCACATTCAACTGACAAGCGTAAATCTTAACAACAATAAAAATATATGTTCAATTCTGTAATTAAAACACTAAAAATCGGGCTTTCACCAAAAATATAGTAAAAATTACAACATTTATACGATCATCGTCCTTCCAATTCTCATTCAAAAAGGCCACACTAAACTGATCTGTGACAACCACTCAATATTAATTGCTTTACTCACTGAAATTTCTCCAATGGCACTGAAATGGCCTATTATGTGCTGATGTGCCGTTAAGAAACTGCTCACTCACTCACTGAAATTTCTGCATTCACAGCACTAAACAAAAACCTTTTTAAACGAACGGCATAACAGCATGCTTCTGTGCACCATTAAAGCATATTTATTTAGATACAGTAACAGTGATTCTCTCAGACATTCTATATCTATTGTGGTAAGAATTAATAACAATACCACTGCTTTGAAGCAGATGCAAAAGTAGCCAAATTACATGATCAGCACGAGAAGCTTCAGTATCATAGTGACAGTAAGTAATCTCCTTTGCAAATTAACTGACTTTACACACAATGTCAGAAAACTGCAAGTGGAACATGAGGTGGAATAAGGTGAAAGGTTCAAAGATTGCCATTTGTTTACTTACTATTTAGCGGAATCGTTAAGCTGGTACTCGTTGGACCGACTGAAGCACTCCTGGACACCACTGTCTGTCCATAATCGTTTCATCGCTGCCAACAGTTCTTCAGAGAACGGCTCGGTGTCTTCCATTCGTGTTATCACATCAACTACCATTTTTGCATCAGACTACAAAGCACAGCCATCACATTGCCGGACGGCTGAAATGATAAGGTCCTGACACTTATGTTACTTTTAATGGAAAGACAACACAGACATCAAATCTTCAGCTTTTCAGCACAAACAGTGCATCACAAACGTGCAGATAATGCAACTGTCCTTGCTGAACTGAAACAGAAATTAATGACTGATAGAAGTTACATGCAATGTAACTCATGCAGTTCATCACAGACAGTCTGTGTAATAACACTACAACATGGTCATACATATACAC
>Ga0126329_10000129_pt1 | contig 15242 bp, 10 predicted proteins | sample InaspJWI85metaG_FD_104915 | JGI IMG/M metagenome (GOLD analysis project Ga0126329, IMG submission 104915) | Marine gutless worms symbiont microbial communities from Oahu, Hawaii - Inanidrilus sp. 2 OAHU.JWI-85 metaG | ecosystem: Host-associated > Annelida > Digestive system > Unclassified...
AGTTATTATTGTTCAGTAATCACATTTGCTAAATTTGACTAAAGGGGCTAAATTTGCCGGCTCCGTTGGACATCCAATGACCAAAATGCTTTCAGCTTCAGGGGGGGGCTTCGCCCCCCTGACCCCCTGAAACTCTGCCCCTGGACCCCGCTGGGGGCTCTGCCGCCAGACCCCCATTATAGGCTCGTGCTCCGCACTCGCCATGGTGCCCCCCAACCACTGACCCCTTCCGCCGCCTATGAGTCCAACTCAACTTTGCCCCGCTACCTCAACCCGAAAGTCGGCGCCTATGTTGACAGACTCATCAGGGAGGCAGTATGGATCCACAAGAGCAACAACATGAATCAAGATGAGGGGAGCCACCAACTGAGCCACGTCTGGGACAAGCTGTTACCTACTGACTTCAGAAACTATAAGTCAGTCCCGATGAAGACCTCAGATCTAACGTCGAAATGTCAAAGGTAGAAAGGTAGAATTTAGGTGGTGTTACAGTTAATTAATTAACAATACAAAAGGTTATCACGCCCCCGCATATAGGGGACGATAAACAATGCTGCGATCCGTCTGTCTGTCTATCTGTCTGTCCGTCTGTTTGTCCCATACCCGTAGATCAAAACGGTGCATTTTAGGGCTCTGGTTACTATAGAACACTATTAGGAACACCCATGTCCCAGAGTGCAATAGAGTGAACACAGTTAGACCAATTAAATAATGCAACACAAAATCTATGTGGTATTATAAAAGTTCGAGAAACATCGGCTAATCACTGACATTTGCAGGTGGGAAGCTTTCCGGACCATCGTCCGTTCGCCTGACAGACGCGATAGGGTCGACCCATGAGAACGTAGCCGTGTAGGCACGTGTAGCTGACTCGTTGCTCGTACGTGAACGAACTGCCGTTGCGCACGCCGTTCGCGATCTCGCCAGGATGTCCGCAGCTGCGAGCTGCAAGCCACAACGAGGCAACTATCATCAGCCGTCGCAGATGGACCCGCGCGACGCTCTATGTTAGCTGAAATCTTGTTAACTGCTCCATGACTTTGCAACTAACATACTTCGCTTAGGCAGACAGATCGCGCAGTACTTTTTCAGCTCGATCCATTCATCCGTTTTGATACAACTCTGACTTGTGATAGACAGACAGGGCCAGCTAGTACCGCGTTAGCATAGCGTCGCGCGGGTAAAGATCATAGAGAGCGAAATCGCCCCAGGTGCTGCCTTCTGTCGAGTGTAGGCTATACACTCTATTGGCATCGCATAGGCCTATACCTAGCCGATTATGTATCGAGTTGTGGGATTCCTTTGATGCCTGTGGTGTTATGCGCCATATTGGTGTCGCATGTGCCTAACCACCATGGCCAAACCTAACGTCATTCACTCGTACATAACATATCGCAGCGCCGCGTTCGCTGTCTGTAGCCAATCAGCACGAAGTAGGTCAATGTGACGTAACATAACATATTCGTTTATCAAGTAACTGACAAAACGCAGTTACAACATAAAAAATAATACGTACACATGCATTACACTAATATTAGAACGCACATAATGTCAATAAGTGTCAATATGACTGGTAAAACAACAAGCGTGTAATAAAATGGCCTATCAGTTTACCAGATGAGACAGACGACCAGGGAGTTAACCGTTGTGGGCGCGGGCATACTATGCGGACAGTCACGCTGGACTGCCTGCGCGCACGACCAATAAACGCCTGATGAAACTGGGTCGACTAATTCAGGTCAGTTCATGTAGTGTGAGTGAGTTTAGCAGATGAACAGCGAGGAAGATAATTAATTAAACTGAAACTAATTAAAAACCCGCGACTAGTAGAGATTAAGAGACGTAGATAATTACGCGTGCAGGTGATCTGTGGATCAGCCCATCGCCCTTCGTCGACGCAGATGACGCGAAACGGTCCCTCGATACTGTAGCCACGTCGACAGCGGTAGACCAGCTGAGTGCCGAGTGGAAACGACGTCCTCCCGGCACTGGCGTTGTGACGCCCGTACGGAACTACCGGCGGTCTGGGGCATCGCTTGCCGCTCGTGCTTGACCATGACGAAATTTCTATGATGCACGCAATGATAACGAGTCTGTGTTCAGCTGCTACGTACGCTGACAACGTGGCACTGCTCGCATTCGGCCGCCGCTGCTGCAGCAATCCATCGATATCTCCTGTCCGCCGGGCCCACAGCAGCAAACCCGCAGGAGCGGATTTGCGGCAGTCGGCCATGCTGAGACAGACAGACGGACGGACGGACACCGTACCGTTACGTAGACCCTGCTCCGCATACTACACGGACAGTGCCAATAACAAGTATGCTAGACCTCCTTATAGTCGGACCAAAATTTATGCGGCCCGCGTGTCATAGGCAGCCGACGATGCGCATTGCCCGCCGCTGCTCGGCTTTGCTGCTGCCACGCGCGTTGCCCCTGAGACAGACAGACGTCGGACAGACAGACACGGCACCGTTTTAATACGCTTGCCGCATACACGGTTCGCGTTTAACGAGTGTTAAAGTAATTTAGCAAAAAAACTCCATCGCTGCGCACAGATCGTTCAATCGTATTCACCAGGTGGCGCCAATGTGCATCCCCATCTAATAGGCCTACACGATTCCGTGGGCGCACACAAGTCTGCACAACAAACGAAGTGATGCTATGCTCGAAAGTCGCAGTACTGACCGCTGGTCTTCAGGCTCAATGAACTTAGCTGTAAGTAAGTGCGTAAGTTTATTATTGCACAAACTAAAACTTTGCTTGATTTCGTAGTTAAAACTACTGAAATTGAAGCAATTCTGAACATGTTCAGAACTCCACAGTCCACACTGCTGAAATAATAAGCGAACTGGCGCCGTGGTGCTGCAAAAGAAATTGCAACGAACTGAACTGAACTAGCCAGTTCGATTCAGTAATCAAATCTGTCGCTGCAATATGATCGGGCATCGGGAGTTAATTTCATAAAAACCACGTTGTGAAAACCAGCAACGGAGAAAGCTGTTTCCAGTGCCGTGTTCAAATCGTCAGACCAGTAATGCGAGTGCAGGTGGGAGCATCATCGCTCCACGATCCACTGTCCACGCAGACTCCCCAAAATTGCCGCTTTCCGTGAGGGGGATCTGGGCTCCCACCTAATACATGGTACGTTGGGCCTATACCCGAGTCCATACCTAAATGGCATATCGATTGTTTCATCCGTTTTAGCACAGCTTACGCTCGTGACCAAGAAACGGAAGGGCAGGCCACGCTACAACGGTAACAATACACGCAGACCTGCAGGCCGCATCTGATGCTTTGAATAGCGATGCGGCCTGAAACAATATGTCACCCCGATAACGACGAAACGATAAACCCCTTTCCGTTACGGCCACTTCCGGTCCACGCTGACGACTAGGTTGGACTTCCGCATGGAGTTTCTCGTCAGTGTTCTGTAGTAATGATAGCCCTAGAGTGCACCGTTTTGAACTAGAGGCATGGTACAAACAGACAGATGAACAGACGGACGGATCGCAGCATTGCTTGATCCCGCCTATGGGCTGGTCATAAATGCCAGTTACGTTTATATGTCTGACATTAAGACTAGAGCAAGCTGTCATTTTTGTAGTTTGTGTTAGCCATTAATTGCTTATATCTGTTTTAGCTAGCTAGGCCTAGTCGTTTCCTTTTTTCTGTCTATCTTCTACGTTTATGGTGAATAAACGTATATATAAAAACAACAGTCTACAGACCGGTAACGTGAGTGCAGGTAGGCGTCTCATCAGTCCACGATCCGTTGGCAAGGCAGACTCGTTCTACCGGCCCGTACAACGCGAACCCTTCGTCACACGAGTATCTTATGATGCTGCCCACTCGCTGACCACGCCGACCGGAAGTAGATCGCGATGACGTCACCAACTCCCAGCTTCCGTTCACTAGGTCGCGCGCTGGGCGACATCGCTTCTTGTTCTTGCCTGCGCACGCATTAAAACATCATCTTTCAACGTTGTGTGCATTCCCCTAACCTGAGGGTTATTAGATAAATAAAGCAAATGGAGAGGCACAGTGGCACAAATAGCTGCCGGCCTAATTAGCTGCAGAATGCAGATAGTCGACCACTTTAGTACAAAGAATTCGATAGGCAGTTAAAAATCGTCACGTAACAACGTGCATTCCAAGGCGAAATGTGGACGTTTTCATTCTGTGATTGTAAACTTTGGCACGTGACCCTGATTCTCAAATATAGCATAATATAACATATTCGTTTAATCACAACTGTCAAACCGCAGGTGTAAATAGATGACCGAAATAGACTCAAATTCATCCCGTACATGGAACTATAGGTCAGAAGTCGTCAATGCGAAAATCTATTGTTTCCCAACACACAGTTGGACGCACATACACATCAAACCGATTGCTTTACCCGGACCCATGAAGTGGTCGGTAGTACTGACCTCTCACGTGAAATAAAATAAAACAGGACAATTACTTTATTTCAGCATCTATGTTATTTCAGCGCGCCCAAACATGTAAAATAAAAGGAATAAATGCTACAATAAGCATTCATTTCACACTTATTTTGTTTTGTTTTATTTTGTTTACTTTTTATTTTACATGTGCGGGACAGCTCAACAAATGATGTACTGATGAAGTGACGATGGCGACAAACTAAGTGTAAGCTAGTAACTTTCTTTAATAAAACTTTGACAACTGCAAGCAACATTAAGCAATTATTCAGCTTCTAAAACATAAAATACAGCATCATCATCATCACTGTGGCGTAGCCGGCGGGGGCCGTCGCGTCGCTGCACCACCATGTCCACGGTCCACAGCGCGCCTCCAGAGGACTAAATACAGTACATGGTAATGACGACTGGATTCAAGACATTAAGACTAGAGCAAGCTGTCATTTTTGTAGTTTGTGTTAGCCATTGATTGCTTATATCTGTTTTAGCTAGCTAGGCCTAGTCGTTTCCTTTTTTCTGTCTATCTTCTGTTGTACTGCACTACCTTCTGAAAATTCTGAAAGGTCAACTGACGTATTTTGAGGCAGGTCATGCCGCAGACGCCTTGGCAGGCGCACTGTCGGTTGTTGGCGAGGCAGTCGCGCTGGTCGTGGCATTTGCGCAGACACGGACGGCCCGACTCGGTGACGTTCTGGCGTCGTGGACATGTAGGGTGATTGACGTACCGAAGCGCGCCTATACAGCCATACACAGCGCATTCGTAGACATCACACTTCGTCCCCTGTTCGGTGCTTTCCCATGGCGAGTCAATTTGAGCATACGCCACGCTGTCAAATTCGTGGTGCCCCCTGGCGAGTCAGTTTGGGTAGACGCGCCCTACTTGCGTCGCATTTGCCTATTTAAGCACGAGCAAATTTGACAAGCCACCCACAAAACCAGAAGTGCGCAACATATCGCAACGCTGCCAGTGAAGGACCGAGACACGGCCACGGGCAACAAGCACAGGAAAATTTGGCGAAGTTTGACTGAACTTGTGGTTCTGGAGATATGCGAACAGACAACAAACAGATAAACAGGCAGGCAGACAGACAAACACACGGTCACGCTCGTCACACAATACGCCGCTACCCTTCCGTACGGCGTTACAGGCCCAATTCATATACTTCATAAATATACAAGTACGTGTATGTCTGCTTACAGTGTACATGTGCAGGATCCTCAGACACTGAGAGAAACAAACAAATTATTGAACGTTATTCAAAGGCAGAGTTGGGACTGGGAGAATATTCTGCGCATACAGGCAGCGTTGCATACAAAAAGACGAATTCGCAAGACGGCCCTGCCACCCTCAACAGTGAGTTAATGATGCTGTTTCACGGACACCGACGCTTAGTCCCCGAAAGACAGCGATAACGGCCGCCATAAGCTCCATTGCAGTGGCAATTCTGGTGGCTAGCCTACTGGATGACCGAAGTCGCCAACTATACCTACATACAGTCAATCGCGTGGCAGACAACAGCGCCGTGGCCAATTCCAACGAAGTGTCCCTTCGGTATATAAAATCGAACATCGACACGACGAATGTGCCCGATAGCGCTGTATTATTGCACATACATATAGCAGACAAAGTATGTAAACGGGTAACACACGAACGCGTGAAGATAAGCCGAATCGGAATGACAGCGCGATCCCTGGGGTCCTAGTACAGCCGCAACAAAGGCGACATAAGTCGGTCAGTTCGGCACGGGGCCTGTACACTGTGTTGTTATTCGCTATAGTTTTATGCAGCGAACATAGCCAGCGGTGATATGTTTCTATCGACCCGTATGCTGTGATCGATCACAGAGAGGCTTACAGATATCGCGTTGTGAATGAACTTGGAGAAACTGAGCAGGCGACGTTATACGAGTCTGCTGGTGACAATTCCACGTTTGTCAAGGCGCTCTGCTGTTTGTCCGCCTGTCCAATATGCACAACTCGTTCTGTCTTCTATTATTAGCTCATAGACTGCCCTACCATCTTATTATTAATGTTCCACAACTGTTGTTGTTGTTTTTTCTTCTTCTTCGTCATCTCATTTTCTTCTTCTTGCGTAAATAGTAAAATTTCACACAGCTTAGGATGATCGCACAGGTACACGCAATGGATTGAACAATGACAATTAGAACTTAGATATCTCCTGGATGAGTACACGGTTTCATGGCCAAGCCCACGACCCCAGCGGCACAAAAAAAATTTAGCGAAAAGCGCAAGAATAGCAGCGTGAAATACTGTATAAACATTGCATCTGATGACTATTTATTTTGCGCTATATAAATGCACGCATTATTGCACATTATTATCGGATTTGTCTCAAAACTTCAACACATTGTAACTGCTTATTTGGTATGAACTCTAACTAGAGCAAAACTTTATTACAACGCACTTTTAGGGCCCGCTCAAAACGTCCGTTAGCTTATATTCGAGGTAGCCTACATTCAATCCACGGTGGCCGGGTTACGTGCCTCAGCTGATCATCAAATCAAAGTTTTTCATCATGAGAGTGAGAGTAAAATTGTAGCGGGTTAAAGGCATCCATAAAGATCTCATCAGGGTATGGTCACGTTAATTTGTGAAATAGCTTACACAGTTCTCCGACCAAAGGCCCACTGCCCGTTTTGTGTAAATATATACCAAAAATTGATTAATCAACTTTAGCCCAATTTCCAAAGGTACGTCGTGGTGTTTGAGCACTGAGCAAATCGAAACCTAGCCCTAGATGGGAGTGTATGAGTCTTTCACGAGGGATGTCACTGAATCCGTTGGGTGGTAAGACACTAGCTGACTTTAACACAAGAACACGTCATGATGTGACTGTTGTTGCCACCCGCAACAAAATGGAAACGAATGCTCTATTGCCGACCGCCTACTCGCAATGTCTGTGCTAAGAAGCATACTCACAATATTGATGAACGGCCAGCAGCAGGACCACGAGTGACGTCAGCCTCGTCATCGTGACGTCATCACTGAGATGACGTCATCACTGAGTCATAGTCATACGTGGAAATGTCGCCCGGTCAACGTGTCACACGTGATCAATAGAAGTGTCGAAATGACTACGACGACATATCGTTGTCTTCCTCTTGTTCTCGCTCCTCGAAGTTACTGTGAATAGCTTTGTCGGTGGTTCTGGTAACGACGATTCGTCTCGTCGCTTGTTCTTCTCTAGTGCAATTTTCGTAAACGCGCGTACGTAGTATATAACTTGTCCGCGTATGCCAGCGAATACTGTAGCGTTCTAATAATGTCAGGAAAAACAAGGCTTGTCTCTGAGTATAAACGGAACGCTGTTTACCAACAATTTTGGCTTAATCGATCGCAGAAAAGAGACAACGACAGCAATACGGATGAAGGCAAAGTGTCCGAAAATCAACTGTATTGACTTTATTGTGTATTCGTCAACTGCGACAAGTCCTTGCTCGCCCACGCACGCCGAGACTGCTAGGCGCTCTGCAAGCGGCATTGCGTGCGACCCGCTTCCACGAAAAAAATCCTAATCGATATGACTCGATTTGACGTCGCCATAACAATAATATCGAACCGTTCCTCCGAGACAGTGACGTCGCGAAACTGTTGTTAATGGCTTTAAGATATTTATGCATACTGTCGAAATATTTTCATTAAAGTTTCGTAAAGTTGTTAGATTTACGACAATTTAACTGAATTTGTTTGACTAAATTCGTTTAGTTTTAGCAGCAATAATATACCGTATTTTTCTTCAAAAATTCCAGGCTAATGCATATGGGTTTCTCATTAGATACACAGAGCTCTGTTATTATTTCAATACTATCCTGTTATTAGTTTTCAGCCATAACTTAGTCGACTGTCAGTTTTTATGGTCAATACTTTAAAAAAAAGTTTTAAACAACACGCGAGCGTTTTAATGGTTTTAATGATGTTTGTGTCAGTCTGTGTGATCGAGCGACAACTTTTAAACTAGATGAAGTTCGAGGTCAGAAAAAGGAAATGTTGCTAAAGTGGTCGGTGCGACCTCGAGTGAGGGCTCTTCAGCCGACCACATTTTTACTCATCGGTGCGGTGAATTTCAATGCTGCAATTTAATGTAAATAAGTTAAATTTGCTTGTGATACGCGATATTTAGACGTTGACTGTCCGATGACGATTTGACCGTGCAACAGAATTTCAAGTCGATTGTTTTTATTCAGCTTGACCTTCGTTTAGTTTAAAAGTCACTGTTCGGACACTCAAAGCGATTGCTCTACCTGGACCATTAAAGTGGTCAGTAGTCAGCGTTTGATGTAATTTTGAACATTAGATTGTTGATCAGCGCATTATGATTTTCTGATTTATCTGAGCTATACAAATACATTTACTTACATACATACTGAAGCCACACTATCGCGCCGTCCTCCCACATACAGTCGGCAAATCGATCATCTCTCGTATCGCTAGTTGCGATCGTGTTCAGTTGATGCAGCAGGAGCAGATGCGGCATCCAGTAATGAGCATCACAAACAGTGTACTTTATCGCGCCGCTGTGGACTCCATTTCCGTATTGTCAATGTGACGCGATACGCCCACGGAAGTCGTAATTTTTCATTGTTGCCATTACGCTTATCTAGGCTACATAGCGTCAAAGTAGGTGCATCGTATTTGTCACGAACAGCTGATCACAGTCGAGATACAGTTCTGAAGTTCAGGGACAACAGGTGTGAGTGATTGAGCTACAGTTTTACGCCCCACTCGACGTAAAATGTCATTTCGGAGATGTTCTTCTTCCTAACCAATCTCTTGGTTTGGTAGGTCTAGCATACAGGAGAAACTAAATCAAACACACAAAATCAAACAACACGGACACAAAGTGGTCTAAATTATCACCAAAAACACAAATACTCTACTTAAACAAAAAAAACAAAGGAAAGTTACAACATCTAAACGTAAGGAACACACAAATTTTAGAACTACTGACTTTTTGTGTGCGTATCACTGCACAACTGTCCTACACAACACAACACAGAACAGTTCCAATTATCTCCGTTCTTAGCCTACAGACAATCGTCGTAGCTCAGATGCGGTTCATTCGAAGGAAAGGAAAGGTACAGATGATAAATAGCTCTCATTTGAGGTCGCACCGACCATTTTAGTGCAGCATTTTTTTCACGACGGTAGTTTATTAAGTAAGTAAGTAAACTAAGTGCGGACTGCGGTAGCCATTGCTGTTGTTGTTGTTACATCATACGACCGTGAACTTTGACCTATGACATTCACATTTGAACGTGACGTAGGTATAGCCTTAGTGAACATGCACGCCAAACATCTAGGTCATTTTTGTTCGAAGATGTTGCCCGGCACACGGACACACAGCAGACCGATTACTCTATCTAGACCGCTAAAGTAATCGGCTGTGTGGACTTTCAAATATTTCTTACAGTGAAAGGCTACGCAGGCTCCAGTTATGCAGTTTAGAACAAAGACGGTTACACTTTGACCTGTTTATGTGCTATCGCATTATTTTTGGGCTTGTAAATGTGTGTGTATCTGATTTCTTCGAGTTACATTGTGCATCTCAGACTAGAGGTCATCCATTCAAATTGTACAAAGAACATGGCTACAGCAGTGTCCGTGCATCATACTTCAGTGTTCGTGTTATTAACGTGTGGAATAGTCTTCCAGCTGATCGTGTTGACTTTTCTTCTTTTGCTGCCTTCAAACAGACAATTGAACAGTTAGTCAGTTTTTATTCGGCTATGACAATATTAAACTTGTATTGGCAGAGTTACTATGTTGTGACTGTGAACATGTTTTCTGTAATTCTCTGTATTTTATATTTCTGCATTTTATTTTATATTGTGGGCAGTTGTAAGTGCCGGGTATCCGGCCTTGTTGTCCAGCTCCTATTTTGAGCGAATAAATGATGATGATGATGATGATGATGATGATAATGATTGCCTGCGCGACGACGCATCCACCATTTAGTTCCGATATACGGCCATTTCATTGATAAAGCACTGTTCGGATACGCACACCGATTGCTCCATACATGACAAATATACGAGACAATTAAACTAGTATTTCGACGAAGTCGCAACCAAGTTTTTCGCCATTCGTAAAAAGATACAAACCATCGCAAAAAAGGTTAAGGATAGCTGCGGTCGAAATTGCGTACGGCACAGAAGGATAGACTAAAGGTATGTTTACAGCAATGCGTTGAACTGAACCGACCTAAACAAGTCGACCCAGATACACCATAGTCATGCGCAGAGTCCAGCGTCACGGCACACCGACCTACTTCGTAGTGAAACTAGGTCGCATAGTTCGCGAACTCCAGTTTGTGCGACGTGAACCATTTGGTTTGCACGTGTTCATGACGTAAACGGTGCTCTAAGCTGTGCATAAAATAGCCGGTTGCGCGTGGGTGGATGGATGGAGTTTGGTGTCAGATTCGGCACTGAGAACGATGCGTATCAGTCCGTTAAGACAAATGTGGCGCCGCACGATCGCCGACAGAAAATCGACGTCGACGCATCGATCGACAAACGTTGCCGACGCGGCCGTTACAGACGTTCCGTCAGTGGCGTAGACATAGGGAACCAGCAATTGGCACAGTGCTGGTTCCCTAGGCTGGCCATTTCCAATGCTGAAATATAAATATATTTTTCAGATAAAATATACGGAAGCAATTTTATCAAACAACACTCGGAAACTGTCACTCTCAGCATCCATCCCTCTCTCTTTTCACTCCTGGCTTCCTCCCTTTTCCGCAAATACTTCCCTCCGTAGCCTTCTTTTTCTTCTTCTTTTTAGGACTGACTCCATGGATCCTCCGTACTGTTTGCCGATACTTCTGAGCATAGCTATTTTCATTTTTAGCTTTTTTTCTTTTCCCCGCTTTTGGTTTTTGGTTCCGTGCGGTAGAGTAAGCTGACTTATGTCAGCTTTCAAGCGCAAAATCGTACCGTATCGTAACGTATCGTATCGTATCGTAGCCCTCCCAGGCACCCCCTCTCGAAAATTCCTCACTACGCCACTGCTCTCTGTCACTATATTGGGTATCAGAGAGACATCATCCAGTAGACACTAACTGCTAAAAGACAGCACCCCAGACTTGGATACATAGACACCCACGCAGACTGCCACAAAACATCCTTCTAGTCCACACTTTCTTGCGAAATTCCGACATATCACGTACGGTCCTTTATGCGAGCCCACCACGGTTTCCTATAAAATACTATTGAAGTAATGAACAAGAGCCACGTGAGCTGGTAAAATTGAAAGAGTTGAATAAACTGGCAAAAATACTCAGAGCGATTTTGTGTATAGTTACAAATCGTCGAATTTTTTCACAAAATATATGACGGCTATTGGTCCTCGTTTCAATGCTAACTGTTGTAATATTGTAACTAAAGACGGACGTGAACTTGCTTGGACTAATGTTGTACGTTATCTTGGGATTTTTATAGAATCAGCATTATGTTTCAAATGTTCTTTAGACAATGCTAAGCGTTCTTTCTATCGGTCATTCAATGGTATTTTTGGAAGAGTTGGTCGAATTGCCTCGAGTGAGGTTATTGTACAGCTTGTAAAATCTAAATGTTTCCCAGTCCTGTTTTACGGACTGGAGGCCTGTTCTTTGTGCAAATATCAATATAATTCCATTAACTATGTCATTAACAGCACGTTTAGAAAAATTTCCAATACTAGATCACAAATTGTCTCAAAGCTGAACTGTTGCGATACGTAAACGCAAGTTTTTGAACAAATTTACTGTTATACATAGGCCCTAGCGCATTGTGTAGGGTATCCGTTGCCAATGCTAAGACAGAACTGGACAAAGAAGATTTCTTGCTAATATACAAAACGTATATCCGGCCTCGTATAGAGTATTAAGTCAGGGCATGGTCACCGTACTTAAAGAAAGACATAGAGTGCTTGGAAAAGGTTCAAAGATCTGCAACAGAGATGGTGCATGGACTTCGTCACTTGTCTTATGAGCAGAGACTGTGGCACTTGGAGCTGATTACTCTGAAGGAGCGAAGAATCAGAGGGGACCTAATTGAAACTGTTAAAATTATGACAGGAAAAGAAAGGGTCGATCGAAGTTAGTTTTTCCAGCTCTCTACTAGTGAGTATCAGTTAAGAGGTCATGAAGCTGTCGAAGCAACGAACCAGTGTTGATGTCCGGAAATATTCATTCAGCCAGCGTGTGGTGCAGGAATGGAACAAGTTATCTCAAGATGTTGTGAATGCTACGTCTGTGAATCAGTTCAAGAACAGATTGGACAAGTTCTGGAGAAGATATGGGCATAAAAAGCTTGGCTTAACCAGCCCATCATCCGACAAGTATAAGTACAAGTAAACGAATCATGTTGCACAGACGTTTGGTTAAGTGATTAGTTAAGCTTTCTTTGTATTTATTATAATTTAAATTATGCTACCTTATCGGTGAATAACAAATAAAGATTAATTATAAACCGCCAAAGTTGATGCGCGACAAGTGAAATAAAAACATTTTGGGGCGTATCGGAGAGAGCGGGATATCGCACTTTAAGTTGCAAAAAAATCTCGTTTGCGAACATTTACGGTGAAGTTATTTTTAACAACAAGGAACAAACCATATGCACGCAACAGAGGCCCAGAATGACCTCGAAGGCTGCGTTAGCCTTGTCATCGTCCTACTTGACAGATATTCTCTTCACCCTCGAGACAGTTACCTCGGCCGAACGACTCATAATGGCAAAAATTACATGTAGTCGTGAAGTCGGCGGGAAATTTCGGCCAGTGTCCCGAGACGAGGAAATACCTATGTTTGTAGCGAACGTCCCACGCTACAGGCGATGAGCGCGTGTGAAACAGCTATAGTGAGTGCTCTGTGTTAATGGATAATAGGACTACATGAGTATGCCTACTCCTACGGCTATTCATAAAATTTACGGACAGACATAGCACAGGCACGCAATGTGTGATTTATAACATACAGCGAAACAGCGAGTCGTCAGACCCAAATCAATCGATCAATCAATGTTATTGACGAAACGGTCAAAAAAACCGTTGACTGACATCGTCGAAAGTACACAAATTAACGTAGATTAAAAGAAATATATCAGTAAAACAGCTATGAATAGCACATAAACTTACTGATATCAAACCTTGCTCACCTGTGTTTAAAAAAGACACATTATGACTAAGAACGACTGCTTAAGGTAAATAAAAATTCTTTACATATCGTGTTATTGACGTTTAGAATATTATTATCCCAAACGTTAGTAGCACGATAAGTGATGGAGTTACAAGATGTCAATGAAGAATAATCTACAATGTAAGTGTTTGTTGATAACTGGATGAGTGGCAGACATTTTACAACGTTGCGTATACTTTGTAGTATATATTAAAGTCAAATAATACACTATTGTTTTTATTTTGTCGTTACATTTTGACATGATGACAATGAATCACAAAATCGGCTTAATGATCATGATGACATGAAGTTACTAATGTTTTGCAAAAAACTACGGTTACAAACAGTTCAGCATTTACAGTCAGACAAACTGATAGCTTATTAGATACCAAACGGTTAAGCTAGTGTGCAGTGCAGTTTTTTGGCTCACCCTGTACATTAAAATAAACGCCAGAAATAGTAACACCAAAATAAATGAAAAGTTTAGACAGAAGAATACGACTAAACGCAGTCAGTCGAAAGCACGATGAAACTTAGCGTTTGTGTGATTCACAGAAACCTTAAAAAACTTTTAAAATGCAGTAAATAAAAATTCTAATATTTCTTTTACACTGGTCAAAATACATATAATGCGCGTCCTTATAAAAATAACGCTTAACACATTCTGTTGTAGAGTGTTATAAATGTAAACAAAACAACTTATCATATCATCGTATGTGTTAAGTCGACACATCGACGTCCATAAAGGATATCAAACAGTCTTCATCCAGGAACACATTTTCTACGTCTTTCAGTCGAAAAATCCACGGCAAATAATGCAGGTGTTGAAATTATCTGTGTTGCTCCGTAGACTATTAGTTTTATAACTACCTACGTGACAATAATGTTTAAATTGCCTACCTGTCTGTAGATGGCTTCCAGTCATCGCCTATTATAGGGCCTATACATCTAGTAGATGTAGGCCCTATAATAGGCGATGACTGGAAGATGAATAGGCGTGCAAAAACTGTGCAAAAATTCCAGTATGACTGGTCTTGCGGCACTTGCGCTTATGACTGTTAAGTTAATAAATCAGGAAGAAGTTCGCTCGTCAAAAAGTCGTCAGTCACATCTGTTAGTTTACGACGGGTCATTCACGTTATTCAGGTAGCTAAGTCACCTGTCTAGAATGAGGATATTTGGCTGCCACATTGTCTACTTCGCCTCTTATCTTACCTGGACCGTTGCTCAGGTAACAGCTGATTGTCTGACTCATTGTAGGCAGCGCATTTTATTATCCTGGGAACAAACTACAGTGTGAGTCACATTTTTAGCCTGTAAGTTTTTCTAAAAATATTTCCTCAACGACTAAGAATTTTTAATTAAAATTTTACTTGCTTATTGTACGTTCATATATATATGCAAATATACTAAATTTTATTCCATTATCTCTACACTGTGTCTCAAAAAAACAAGACACTAAACTTTTGCCCATAACTTCCCCAAATGTTAACCGATTTTCAAAATTCTTTCACTGATAGACTCACTGGTAAATTTGCAACAAACTCATATTTAAATATTCCACCACACCTTAAATATGTCGCTACACTACCTTGTGAAATATGAATGTCAGAAACTGGCAGCAA
>Ga0126329_10000132_pt1 | contig 15040 bp, 5 predicted proteins | sample InaspJWI85metaG_FD_104915 | JGI IMG/M metagenome (GOLD analysis project Ga0126329, IMG submission 104915) | Marine gutless worms symbiont microbial communities from Oahu, Hawaii - Inanidrilus sp. 2 OAHU.JWI-85 metaG | ecosystem: Host-associated > Annelida > Digestive system > Unclassified...
GGGGCGGGTGCGCGAGGGGGCAAACCTCCTGTGGCTTAGATGCCAAGCGACAGACAGCAGTGAGCAGTCAGCAAGACATCTGTGAGCCTTTAACTGCGGTAGCCGAGCGAGTCTCAGATAACTATCTAGGCACCCAGCACCTTGCCCTCTCTTCAGCCAGCAGCCGTGGCCATACAGCAGACACGACTTGGCTGCAGACCGGATAGGCACAGTACAAGGAACGGTACATCGTACGTTGTCGCCGTATTTCTCGAGCTGCTCGAGTCAATTTAGATAGATGCGCTTAGGTCGTAACTTTGCGATCTGCGTCTAACTGTGAAAATGAAGCCACAGCCGAGCGCGAAGCACGAGATATAAGGACGGGCCACGGCGCTAGTGTATTACTATATTGACACTTTTGAGACTGCATATGAAATGTGATGATACAACCGCATTTTGTCATACTGATTTTGGTGTATGACTCAGACCCCATGAATTTGCGAGACCATTTTTAAAAATTTTTTCCTATGTGTTTTTCAAACTTGTTTTTTTGTCCTTTTTTGACAGAAAATGTGTAATAAGTTAATTTATTCACCATTAATCAATGCATCTGAAAGCCGGTTGTTATTGCATGGTGATAAAATGGTGACTGTTTAAAATGTTTATTTTGATTTAATTTCTGTAATTAACAGTTAATGAAGATTAAAAGATAATCCACAAAACCAGTTTATTCAGTTTTATTTGTTGATTTTCATGTATTAGTGAGAGGATATGTACTACTGCTGTTAACCAAACTATAATAGTTAATTTGTTGCACTTTTAACAATTAACAATGGGTGGATCATTGTGGGCACTTTGATGAAAATAATGGTGCTTTTTGTTGCATTACACATTTTTGGGATATTGTGGGAAAATTGTAGATAATAGTTCATGAGTATTGTATTATGGGTTGCATTTAAATTTGCTGTGCTACAAACTGGTGAATTTCTAAGAATGTAATGCAAACGTGCATTCATAATAATATAAGGATACGAATGTCATAACTCACATTTTGTGAAACCTTAGTTGTGTTATATTTTGTAGAGTATATGGACCATTTGCGATAATCGCTGGTGAATATATAAGATTTTGTCATGTGATCAATATTTGCTTGCAGTCGTTGTGTGCTTTAGCTGTTGTTGTACTGAGTGCTTGTACTGATGCTGGCGGTTTTGGTATCTTTACCACTTGTTATTGTACAGAGAGCCATGTTTGTTTCTGTTTGTTTGCAGCTGTTGATGGTTGTGAATTTTGGTTCAAAACTGTGCTGGGAAAAGTGGGTATTTTGGGCGTTTTTTGAAGTAATACACCTTCTGCAGCATTAATTGCTCCTAAATCGCTCTCAGCTGTATGTGGTGTCGGTGCCTTGTTGTGGGTGTACTGCAGCTCATTGTATTGTTACCAGCAGTGTTTTCCATTTGAAAATAGCTGGCGATCTGAAAATCGATCGTGGCAACACTCGATAAGTTACCTCACAACTGGAAACCAGTCGACCGTGGGCCAGGCCATAGCCACCTCCACGAGTGGCAATATCCGGGAAATTCGTTTAGACTTTCACTGTCAGTGGACGATGGATTGAAAGAATGGACCAAGACTTTTGATCATGACCGATTACTGGACTTTTGTTCCCAGACAGACCAGTTCAGCCAAACAGCTAGGTAAGCAATAAATTGATCACACTGGGCCCTCTTAGGCAATCGGTCTCTGCGAACAATCGATAATCACCTCAGATGGAAAGCACTGGTTACCATTGATGTTAAATGAGCCATCAAATGCTGGAGGCTGAGGCCAAACCTTGAAGGCCAAGGCTAGAAAGTCGACTGCAATGCTAGGACGTCAAGTCCAAACGTAGTTACTACATGAAGTCGATGCCAAGCAAATCATCGATTTACCTCAGCCTTATATGTGTTTGTTTATTTTTTGTTTTTACACCATTGGTTGAGCATCAGAAATACCACCTGGCCTGTGGCAGTTTGATGCAAAATCCAGGTAAAGCTGCAAGATGGCCATGAGAAATTTTTAGTATGTAGTGAATGTAATCCAGAGCCATAGCCGAGCCACAAGGTCGAGGCTGAAATTCCTTAACATCTCTGATTGTTATGTTTTTTGTCATTTGTTATGTGATCCGAGTAAATCCACTTTGGCAATTTTGTTTGCAAGAGTGGAAGTGGGTTATTGGCTCTGCCACTTTATTGCATATACAGCAGTTTTGTATCATTTGCAGTTCACTGTGTTATCAATCATATATTGCATGTGCAGCTGGAAACACCTTGAAATCTCTCTGTTTTGGGGCTCATAATGCTACGGTGCAAGGTACCCCCGTTGACCTTGCTATCACGTTGTGCAAAGACCCGTCTAATTGATGAAATACTTGGATCTCTGCAGAGTTACTCACTCTACTGGTGCTTATTCTGGAGTCTATGTGTACGTCAGTATTTCACAGTTCCGAATATATTGCTGTACTCAGATTTAGAAGCCTGCACGGGGAGAGAAAGAAGTCCTTCTCTGCAGATTTCATGTCTGTGAGTGAATGAGTGTGTGGATTTATATAGCGCATTATCATTAAGAACCCGTAATGTGCTGGTTGCACTAAACGTGCAAACAAGTACGTTTTGAGTAGACGTCTAAAATGGTCTGTGTTGCTCGTTGCACCCAGTTAGTCTATCAGTTTCTGTCCCAACCTCTCCCACAAAACTTCAATTCCTTCCTCGCCTCTACCTGCAAAAACTTGTTTCCATGCCCCACTTGTACAGCAGGTAGTTCATATAATGGACTCATCTGTGACTAAATATATGTACATTGTAAAGCATGCACCTAATTTGGCTGCATACAAATGAAGTTGCCGATTAGTTCGCTTTTTGTTACTTGTACTGCACCATACAAGTCCAGCAGTCTCTCCATAATTCTACAACCCCATGACATTTCTTTCCATCATTGCTGGCAACCATGCAAAATTGCCTTTCATCCTGACTGCCCATCATCCAAATCCCCATGCGGCACTCATTGGTGGTTTTGTACTCTGTTATGATGCGGAACCTTCGTTGCTTATTATTGCTCATAAGCAGTTGCTGTACATTCTTATACATGCATGCGTGTACTGTAAACTGTTGTTGTATAACTTGTTAGTTAATTGTTGTTAACGATTTACTATTGTTAAAATTTACAGTGACTTGTAGTGATTTTACATGCTGCACATCGACAGAAGTCATGCATTAAATGAAGCAGTGTGCTGTGCCTGGCTGCTGCTGTCGTTAAATATACGTAAATAAATTATTTGTGTGTGGTTTGGTCATCTCTTTCTCATGGATACTTCTGTTGATATGACAGAGTAAGGAAGTTGTTCTCGTTGCCACAGTTTAGTGGGGGTAGTGTTTTCAGCTCACCCCTTTAAACAGTTATGACCAGAATAGTTGAAAAGTTAACGGCGAACTTTCGTGACCTTTGGGCACAAGAAAGAAAGGCTGAAAATTACACAATATCTATGAAGTCAAAAATGACTTATACAATTTCCCATCTTAGAATTTTCATGACCTTTGGGAGTACTTCTTAAATATACTGCGAGTTGCAAAAGGGAACCACTATGCTCTTGCCTGTTATTTTGCCAATTTTCACAAAGACAGACTACTCAGTGTTGTTCAGATGCAGCATCACAGTCTCTCTGTCTCTGTTTTTAATCTGATCACATAAAACGAACACGTCTGTAGTAGGTACTTGTTTTATTATCACAGTTGAACATTGTTGTATCGGTCAGTGCACAGCGATCGAGTTCTACACAGAGTGAAGACAAGCCCTGCTGTGGCTACAGCAGTTCACTCGAATACACACGCTACAAAACGACATGCAGTTACAAATACTAACACTTCCCAAAATGGCAATATGATCATCTCTAGCTGTACCTGGCCGGCCATAATTACTCCACACAATGGCAACAGTATCCCAATAAAGTGTCAATTTTCAAATGCATCTACTGCAAATGTATATTATGAAACTGGTGCGAACAGTAATGATATTTTCCAGTATTGCTGTCAGAAATTTGAGTACTAAATTAGCGTTTTACGGCCCACTCCACAAGAAACAGGTCACTTCGAAGACGTATAACCCAGCCAATGCTGAATAAATTAAACCTAAGACAACAAAAGCAAACAGCACAAGAACAAAGTGGTCTTGGTTATAACAGAAAAAAGCACAAAAATCTGAACCTAATCATAAATCAACACTCCACTCGTGTGTGTGCACAACTGCGATAAAGCACAAAGTTCTGATAATTTTCCTCATCTTCCAGACAGACATCATTGAGCTGCTCAGAGGGAGGGTGCAGAAAACATTGAGATAAAAATGCACAAAAACGGGTAAACAATTGTCTGAATATGTTAATTTCCACCAACTCGACTTCTGAAATATGCTCGTAATGCACAGCATAAATGCTTTCATGACAGCAATGTTAACTTTCATGATCCAAAGAGCTAGTGAGATCAGCTTGTAAAGCAAAACGCATTTATAGCGAAGCAGAAACACCAAGCCGGATGCCACGTGAAAACATACTTATACTGTATGTGAAATTAGCAACATACAAACCACGGCAAAAGATGTGACAGCACCAGGTGTGCAGCATGAATGCTCAAAAATAAAATTGACAATTTCAGAACAAATACCGGTACACGGTACCTCTCATCAACTCTAATGAAACGTTTTACCAAAGCAATTTTTAATGTCAACTCCCACATTTGTTGTACAACACAAACACAATCTGTTAAGTCACATTACACAAATCAGTGTGTCTTACCCATCAATTTATCTTGAAAATTTGATTTATTACAACTTCTCTCTTCACAACAGTGAACTCAGTAATAATCACTGAAGTGTAAACAGTTCATCATTTCACTCTTATAATTAGACGACAAAACCGTACAGGTTTCTCTGAGGAGAATATTCATGTGTCTGCATAACTGCAGTGTAAACAATAAGCGCAAAAATTTTCTCACAAAAATGAAATTTTATGAGGCAACAAGATGAAGCATTAGCTTTATCTTGTGGGTTTAAAAAACTAAAACAAGGCATAACTATAAATACAAAGAAAAATGCAGAATATGAAGCTGTTACGAATAAGAATTGCCATCATTAGGACATCTGAGTAAGCAATACACAACGCATACACCAACAACTTGAAGTAAAAAAACTAATTGTTTAGGAGATTCACAAACAGAACTGACTCATTTTGCCAAAATACGCTTACAGCTGTTGGCAATTACACGTTTATAATTTGGACCTGATGGGTCCACGAATGCCAAAATTGTAAGCCCAGGATGACAAAGAAGCTCTTAGCCTATGCCAATATATCCTCCACGTCTAAGTCTAAGCAAGCGAGTCAATAATTCATGCAACCATTTACTGTTAGTGGCAACTGCGCCAGTACAACATGCAACAAATAATTAATGCAGGGAAGCTATACCCTATTTCATAAGTAAGCAACTAAGTAGAAGACAGCATCTCGAGACAGCACGTATTCATCGAAACATTTTGTCGAGTTAGCCCGACAAAGGTGGACACTTAGTGTGATAAACTCGTCTGCTGTTGATCAAACTAAGTAGCAACAGAGCTAGCCAACAAATGGGGGAAAATGTTGGCTCTCAGTGATTAACAGAAATGGAACACTATCCAGTTTTAGACAAGAACATTGCAGAAATCCACAGAAGCTATTTTATGGCAGTAGTTTAAGACACATGAAATACAGACTGACAACTGGCTGAGAATTATACAGCATCCGATGACAGTCAACAGTAGTGGAGACTAAGGACAGTGGATACCAAAGAAGCAGCATATGACTTCTGCCAGCTCCAATACAAATGTTACCCATGCAATGATACGCTAGAGCAATACCAGCAATGGGTCTGTGTCTGTCACAAGTCGGTGTTCTATCGAAATGGCTGGATGGATCAAACTAATTTTTTCATAGGGTCTTTCTTCATCCAATCCTACTTGTCCCAAACTCTATACTTTGTACATTTCGAGACAGCACGTATTCATCGAAACATTTTGTCAAGTTAGCCCGACAAAGGTGGACACTTAGTGTGATAAACTCGTCTGCTGTTGATCAAACTAAGTTGACAATACATGTCAGTTTATCACACCTCTGTCTACAGCACACTGGTGCACGTAGGCAGCACGTCTAGCATCCATAGCCAATACTTGTACAGTTCTGCTGCAATGTTATGAGTAGGGCTGTAAGAAAATCACGAATTCACGGTCGCCGTGATTACCGTGATTTTTGGCCATTGCCGTGATTTCGTGTCACAGCCGTGAAAATTGGCATATTATATGCTATTTCAGTTTTTAAAAGGTCGCTATTGTCTAAGTTTCGCAGCAGCAGAGCTTCAGTGACACGACCTTGGCTCTGCAAAGTATGGCGGTATTCAATGATAGACTAGACTGGCGGTTCGGAACACAGTTTAGCATTACTTTCACTTCAATTTTGAGACGTTTTTCTTTCTTATTTCATTAAATTTCGAATGTTGATGCTAGAGAGGGGAGGCTGAGTTGCTCACACTATTTCTCCTGCTTTACGTTTATGGTGGAGATGATTACTTAGTGAAGGTTGTAAGTAAATCTACAAAATGCTGTGATTTTCCGTTTTTTTCAAAAATGCACGATTTTGCCGATTTTTTACCGTGATTTTCTTACAGCCCTAGTTATGAGTTCTTTCACCTATTTACCAAAGCCATAAAAGCTGTCTACCCACTTTTGCTCTGTTCACAAAATAATTCTTTATTGAGGATGCAAAAGACTACAAGCAGTTATGACATATCCACCGAACCTAAACTAGTCAAGTCCAGATTGATTTCACAAAAACTGACAATGAAGATCAAGTTAACAACTATACACATGTATCCAAAAATTTAAAATAAATGCTGAAACAATGCAAGCACAACACCACTACATGCAGAGAATTACCAAGTAAGTAACTAATACTCGCATAATACATATAATGGGCATATACATTTCCACTAAACTCCCCAACTATATCTGTCTAGATATTCACATACATGCACAACTGTTTTATGGCCATTATACATGCACCAGTACAGGTCAACATGTGTTAGCTGGCACCAATTAAGAAATGCAGGATTTTATGGAAGCAACGTTCCACCGCCTGAATGCCTCTGCTGATGACAGCACGTGTATTTGGATTAGGAAGATGCTAGAGTTCTCCTCAAGGGTGTTAATGGCATCTAAACAGTCTGTACCATTTAGACACCATTAACAGAATAATGCGACACGAGTGATTGAGAAATTGCAAACCTGTTTCTATCTAGCAGGAGTAACCAGAAGTTGATGACAAGCCGGTCTGGAATGCCTCTGGGTGTGTGTATGTACACACAGAGAGGGCAAACCATAAACATAATGCCTCCAACCAATCTACTGAATGGGTGGAGACATACCAAAATGATGTCAGTAACAGTCACTGCCAGTTTAACTATAACCAACCACTAACATAGCAGACAATGCACACAGATATAAAAACAACCGATTTCCTGGAAAGAATTAGTACCATTATTAAGGGAGATGGCTTTGATAAAGCTATGCCTCTTCTCTCAGGACACCAGCGGCGGATGAAGAAAACAAGTCCAACCGGTAATGTAAGGTCAGTGTCAGTGCTCTGACTTCTTTTCAGTTCTCTGAGACCATTGACAGGATGACAGGAAGGGCATCCAGCCTGGAAAAAGCTGTGCCACTCATCTCCAACGGTTCTCTTCCAGAAGAAGCGGAGGAAGAAAGTGAAGAGAAACTGGCTTGGCTAACACAGGTTTACCTAAAGAGACGGTTAAACCAGACAGGGTAAAATGTATCGTTATTTACCAGCATATATATAAAAAAAGCATTTTGTACTACATTAACCGTGCCAGCATTATCTCTCAATTTTTCTCCTCTATGAAAATGAATAAGCTCAAGCAGAACATGCAATAATTAGGAAACACTACAACTACAACATTTACAAGGGACATCGTACAACGCCCAACCTTCACGAAAGCCAGCAAGCTAATTATGTTACCTTTCACTATTGGCATTTTTCATAATTTGTACAAGTTGCCAGCGCCGAACTGCCAACCTTACTGCTGCAAGCTTACAATGCAGTGCTGTGCAGCTGTTAGCACAAAGACGAAGAGACGACAATTTTTAAAGCGCATGTGCTACCGATACAACAGTAAACGGGGTCGAAGACACAGATACAAAAATACCAGCCTATCGAAAACCATCTACAAAATGGTGAAGTGTGCAGCTGGCTGAATGCACAAGCCAGCCACAAACTGCAACTATCACAATGTACATTATTCCGACCTGATTCACAAACAACCACGTTGTAACTGTACATCTCTCACAGTGACATCACAAACCAAGCATTAATATGCTGCCGACAACTAGATGCCAGGGACAATGCCTGGAAACTGGTCCAGGCCCACCAGGCAAGAACCAGCAAGTCCTCTGTGGCACAATCTTGCCAGATGATAAATAAACTGCCGTCGTTTGTGACTCACAGCTCCGCTGACTGCCAATTAAGACCCTGGTGAAACGGTGTGAAGCTGTGACAGCGACAAACTCAGAATTGATACTGAAACTATCAGCACGGCATTCCACGCTAGAACATACTTCACGTTACCTCCATTATAACTGCCGGCATGTCTGCACCTTCATGACTGTCCCTATATAACACAACAACAAACTTTAGCATGAGAAACTGAGCCACGTTCTTCAATGTTTTAAAAAATATATTTACAAATGGCTAGAGGGAATGACTAGCTTTACAATAATCTTATATTTCAACATTATAAAACTAAACATGGCCTGATGTTTCAACTACTGATATAAAGACGATACATAGTATTATAAGTGACAAGAATTTTGTGCATTCAAAGACAAAGGTTTTGCTTGAACAGAAACACGAAAGTAAAATGAAAGTCAATCTAAAATTGCAGCTAACAGTACTACGAGTAATACAAATATATTTCTAATGTAACATCATTTCAGCTATAGCTACTGAGAGAGTCTATATGTTTATTGTTTAGGCTCAGAATGAAGACTAATTGCCAAAGCTACCAAATGAACTTCCTTGGCAGTAATTATTATGAGTCACATTTGGGGTACAATTAATCCAAATTTCAACTCTGTAAAACAGCCGCAAAATGCAAAGGGTTACACTCCCATTGTTCTGCAATAAGTAGATTAGACACAATAAGACATCAGCGACCTGGATACGTTTTCCATTCGATGAATGGCCGGACCAGCAGACTTCAACAGTGGCGAGGAACTGAATGACATAGCCGTGGAGGCACAGGCTGGGCCGAGTGCACATAGTGGCGAGGAATGATTGGACAGCGACGAAGCACTCGGCGCAACGACGCCGTTACCAGTGATCCTTACACTGTCCACGGCCGTCGTCGGTCTGTCGACACAGTGTCCGACTGAGTCTGTCAACGAAGAGTGTCTGCTGTTAGTCACTACAGTCATGGCATGTGATGATGACGGCGACGATGATGACGACAGTGAAAATCCGACAGATGTGGCTAAAGTCTTGGCAAGTGAAGTGACCGGGCAACTGCTGCTCAGAGATATGGACGTCACTGAATCAGCGTTACAAACTGTAACAACAAACAACAGTCAAACATACAATATACAGATGTGTAGATTACTAAAAAAGAGTCTACTAAAGACAAGAAATTGACAAATTCTTTGAAATTTTGCAGTTCTGTTGACGTGAAATATCCTTTGTGAAGTTATTCATGACGTGTTTAATAAAACTGTTTACATCTGATGATAGTTTTAATTTTTGAACTCTCAGTTGACAAAGGATGGGGTGCATGAAAATGACACCTAACATTCTGGAAGAAACTGAAAGCTCTGCACTCTCAGCAAATTAAATCAAACCTCTGGGACCTACATGGATAAAACTAAGATTGAGCAAACATTTGCATAATGTAACCACGTTCCACTCTTTTCTGTGCCAACCTGTACAAAATGGTAAAGGGTGTAAAAATTTACTGGAGCATACGCAGGAGCTCTCTTTCACATGCCCTGAGCCCATAGGTGGTTAGGCCAGATAGACATAAAAAACAGATGGACAGACTGTATAGACAGACAGAACTAGAGGGAAAGTAATCTCTTGAGAGTACAGATCCCAGTGAAAGCAAAATTCGCGCCCCTCGTCAACTAACCATTGCCCTCAAGCTGTCCTATTACTTATTTATTATCGCAAAACTATTTAAGGTCAAGGTCGGTTGCCTGAAGTTTGTTTACAATATAAAAATCCCCGGTTTACAGCGTTTTTGGACAGTAACCTCCACACCCGGCTAGCGATCGTAACCGAAAACGAACTTGGGCTCGCTTTTCCCCCTAGGAACCTTCCCAAAAAATTTCATCCAGATCCATCCACGTTTTATTTAGTTATCGTGGTAACAAACAAACAATCAAACAGACAGACAAACCAACGCCGGTGATTCCATAATCCCTCGCTTTCGCGGGGATAATGATAAACTAATTAATTACAATACTACAAAACATTTGATAAAAACAGAGAACCCTCATTCTCACATGCAAACATTTGACACAAGAAGCTCAGCTATCGCCGAGTGACCGCGTGATGCATCTTGTCAGTAGTAATCCTGCCAATTACCACGCAAGAGTGCAAAAACTACTTATACAACAAGTCCTGACCAAACCGATGGCATGAAGTTGGAGGTTTAGTTGGAGGCAATGTGTCATAAACAAACCGACGACGGTCGAGTTGTGTGTATCACCTGTATACCGACGACTTGCTGTGGCAAAATTTTCTAAGTCCACAATCTAGAAATTGCTCGTGTGACCCTGACCACGCCCACTTAGGGAACACTCACTCATCACAAGACTAAGACTTCGCATGGCCGACCCGTGTACAAAATTTGAAGTGTCTAGCGTTAGCAGTTGTGGAGAAATTACACGGGGTGTAAAATTCTAAAACGGTTCGCCTGACCCTGACCACGCCCCTTTCAAGGAATATCTTTCATCGGCAGGGTGGGACTTGCTATGGTAAGTCAACAACAACAACAACAACCATTTAACGGCCGTTTGTGCGGGACAACCCGGGTAGGCCGGTACCAGAAGATACATTCACCCGCTCACACCCATCCTGATCAATGTACTTCCTTTATCACCTATCTCCACTTGCAACGGTCCACGGCATCCTCTTTATTCAGCTTACATGCTTGACAGTCCTCTTGAACAACCTCTTTCCAGGTCCTCTTTGGTCTTCCCCTTGGTCTTTAACCCTCAACTTCATACTCCATGCATTTCTTCACCCAATCATCATCATCTTTTCGCAGCACATGCCCATACCAATGCAGCCTGTTCTGCTGCAATATCAATGCTATGTCATCTACAGCTAGTCTCTCTCTCAGCTCCTTACTTGGGAGTCTGTCTTTTGGCTTAACGCCACACATCCACCTGACCATTCTCATCTCTGCTTGCTATGGTAAGTCAATGTATCAAATTTGAAGTCTCTAGGTTCACCCGTTACGACGCTATGAATGGCGGTGCAAAATGCAGAAAATGGGGTAGTTTGGGACAGTTAGGGGGCACTCAAGGTCATCGGCAATGTCACCATTCGATAGAGCGCATACGACTTCCTATTCAACTTTAATAGAAACCATGCATCTACCTTGTACTGTTTTCGAGATAAAGCCGGATAGCCGGTTATTTGTGGAAAGTCGCCGATTTTGACCCACCCCACCTGCATTTGATGCCCCTGTAGGGGGTGATCCTGGTCTAATTTCGCGGAGATCTTTTGCATCAGAAAACTAGAGTCCCCGGGCTATCGTGTGGTGTTGTTTGTGTGATCCTACGTTTAGCCATTTTAGTAGAACTCCGACTTGTGACAGACACAGACGGACAGACACAGGCCCATGGCTAGTACTGCGGATGCATAGCATCGCGCGGTAAAAATCAAACAAAATAAAATGGTGATACATACATATACAAAGACCTATTATACAAAGAATGACAAATTTGACACTGAGCAGACTTTCAATACACAGTTTGGAGCAGCACACACATTAAGTCAGCAACACTAGGCCAGTATATTGCCAGACCCAGCCACAGAGTGTAAGTGCCCAACGACCAGTGCCAAATTAAACAGCTTGGTGACAAGGACATAAGGGTATGAACAACTTGCTGTGCCCCAAGTGGAAGTTAAACAAGCAACTGCCAGCAGGTTGTAAGTTTGATGCCCAATCCACTGTACTACCATGACTAGTGCTGTGACGATTTTGCCTTCAACAATCAATCGATTTTTTGATGTCGATTCGATTTTGGTAAATTGGTATAAACTTTTAGAGACACCAAAGCAAAGACCGACGTCAATAGAAAGACAGGCAGGCTGGCGGAAGAGATTAAAAGAAACACGTGTCCGACTGCCGCGTCTCGGTGGACAGGGAGTGGGAATGTGCCGCCGACGGCCGCCCGCACAGCCGGCAACCTGACAGGTCGTTAATTGTTTGATATTCTCAACATCCGGCCCGGCCACGTCACTATACAAGTGTTTTAACAAACGACATTGGTGTTAGTCATGTCAGTATGCAGGCCCGTTATCGTCCAGGGTCGTTACCCACCAACGATTGACACAAACAAAGTCACGTAAAGATCGCTGGTTGAGTCTCCTCCTGATAGCCGTGGTAAGCAGTAGCAGCCACATACATGGCTAATTATTTAAGCGCGTGTGCATGCTAGTGAACCGTGAAGTGGTTTTTTTTGATTTTTAATTAGGTGTCGACGTTAAGTGGATGAATGTGTGTTTGACAAAAAAGCAACGCAGTGCTCTGCATATTAAAGAAGTCAACCTGAATCGCAACTGCCTGTCAATCACAATGTGCGTTTGTCCGTAAAAAAACAGCATAGTTTGTGTGAACTTATAGGAGAGCCAGTTGGAGTCAACGCCTGCCCCATGTACTCTGGAATCCCTCAAGCAGCATGTTAAAACAAGTCCGTGTCGAGCCTCCATCGTTGGCTCTCAACATGATGCTACCTGCATTTGCTGCTCAGTGCTGGTGCCTGCAGAACGACATCTGCAGCACGCCAGCGGCTATCCATCGATATCTCCTGCCGGCAGGGTGCCCAGTAGCAAACCCACTGGCAGCCATTGCTGCTGTCGATCGATGGGACAGATGGATGGACAGACACCCGACCGTTACATAAATCCTGCTCCGCATACTATGTCGGCAGTGTCAATAACTTGACAAAAATCGATTGCCTGGTTACACAGAATTGTTAGTTCGATTCCGATTCGATTCTACAAAAAAACACTGTTTCGCTTTTGATCTTAAAAATCATCACAGCACTAACCATGACACCCCAGTTCACACATCAGTGACTGTCATAGCCAAATATGAACATACCGCTACTCGGCACTAAGGCGGCAGTTGCAAGTGAAGCCCACGAGCTGCTGTCTGAAGTTAAGTGCCTCTGAGTGAGTGACAATCCATACACAGAGCCGTCAACTGTCGGAATCACTTCTGTCACGGAGTCCGCAGTAACTGACGACGAGTGACTTACGTCCAACCATCCATGACACTTGTCCACCTGACTCAACCTCAGTCCATCCACACTTGCATGTGAACACTTCTCAGAAGCTTCTGTCGACTGTTGCGACTCTCCAGTCGGCTGGTTAGGACTCTCGCTTTTCTGCCGGTAAAATGGGCTACAATTAAAACGAGCAAATCTGCAATAAACGACAGTATAAACTTGACAACTACAAAATGTCCCACTCGGTGCTCTCAAAAGCACAGGTAGACTGCCTCAACTGCTACTGATGACTGCAGCAGTGACCTGCAGATGCTAGCTATATCACCTCTGCATGACTTTGTATAAACTCAGTGTGTGAACAGTTGTGGTAGGCATTGGCAGTTTTATTCTGATTTCTCAGCAATACAAATATCAACCCTCATAACAAACTACCGGGTACAAAGTATAATGTGACCACCGAGAGCTTTCCAAAGATATATAGCAGCAGAATACCAACAATGAACTTAAAGATTCCACACTCTTCAGAGCAGATTCAAATGCTACAGCAAGTAATCAACTGCTATTAACAAACACTTAGCATAGTTACAGCGTTTCTTCTTGTTGAACGGAATTGGTAAGCACTGCATTACACTAATTCCAGTAATTCTAAAGGTAGAGTAAGCTGTCCCATTTACCCTCATGTTTCCCAGACAAAAGAGAATGATATGGCACTTTCGCTGCAACAGTTATGCCTACACATTACATAAATGTCCCGCAACACACAAAATTGGTGCGTTTGTGTGTGTGTTACATGTGAATGCTGGTTGCCCAATTCAATTACACAATATGCCAGTAAGAACATGGAAAACACTCACATGCTGTTGTGTCGTATATGCCTGACATACTCCAACGTGCTGTCCGGTGTCATCGTAGCACAGTCGACGTTCATCGACGTTAGACCGTCGTCCCACTCCGTGTAACCGCGGTCAAACACAACCCTGGAAACAATGGATATTTCGTAACATCTGCTTTTTTTATGTCAAAACTATGCACACTAACATAACAGCTACTGTCAATGTGTGTAGACAAAACTAGAAAAACTTAACCAACAATTCTCTAAACCATTCACTCACCTGCTATCTGGCTATTTTGTCTGCCAGCTAGACTAAAGACTACTACTTACTACTTAGTCAAGGTGTCATGGTCTCATACTCCATACCTGTGTTTGTTTCAGATCGAGGCCATAACATAATGACATCAGCCACTCCTTCCACTGCAGCACTGTGCTGCCAAGATATGCAACATGCTTGTACCAAATGACATCTATTACAAACTGCAACAGCAAACTACAACTACACACACACACACACACACGTTGACGGCCCTTTTTCCGGGACTACCCAGGTGAGCCAGTACCAGAAAGGTAAAACCAATCTGGATTTTACTGAAGCAAGAGACAGTGAGTGGCAGTGGCATCAGCTGGGCCATATGCAAGTCTGCA
>Ga0126329_10000133_pt1 | contig 14854 bp, 10 predicted proteins | sample InaspJWI85metaG_FD_104915 | JGI IMG/M metagenome (GOLD analysis project Ga0126329, IMG submission 104915) | Marine gutless worms symbiont microbial communities from Oahu, Hawaii - Inanidrilus sp. 2 OAHU.JWI-85 metaG | ecosystem: Host-associated > Annelida > Digestive system > Unclassified...
CAACTGCATGGTTCACGACTGCTTATTTATATATATCGCAGCTGGCCACCATATCTGGCGGTCGTTCCCCTATCCACCACCTGGGGACGCGCCTGGTAGCCTGCAGCAAGGCCCCAACTATAACTACAACTATAACTAAATCAAATTGTAGTAGTTATACTCAAACTGTAACTATAACTAAATCAAAAAGCAATATTAAAAGTATATTAAAACTGAATCAAAATATGGAAAACTATATAAAAACTGTAACGAAAACAATGCTAAAACAAAAACGATTTAGTAAGTTTGATGCCAGCTGTCAAGGCGGAAGACTGCTCTTTGTCAACAGCACACCTGTCGGATCGCACTAGTCACTGAGGACATTATGTCTGCTCCTGCAAGTCAGGCATATGTAGAGAGAGTCTTTTCCGTCTGTGGCATGCTCACCACTGGTCGCAGAAATCGAATGACCAAGTCATTGGAGATGAGAGCATGCTTAAAGCTTAATCACAAAGTTTTGGCCGCCACCGGCTTCTATATGCCTCAGTGAACAATATTGTTTGAATTGGAGTTGATATCATAGCCTGCTTGTACACTGAACTACTGATCATTTTGAGTAGGCCTAACTGTAACAGACAAGTTAAAACTTTTATTTGGATCCTGTGATTTGTTTGTTGCACATGCAGCTGTATGACTGATGACGATTTTGAATGATAAATGATTCGTTGGTTAATTGTCTGTACATGAATTAAGGCATGACTATGCAGCCATTACTGCATAGCTTTTGTTGAAGTTTTATCAAAAACACTCGTTTTTCGGAAACTGTATAAAAACTATATACAAACTAAAACAAATTGAATAACTAAAACTGATACTAAAACTAAATCAAATATGGAAAAACTATATAAAAACTGTAACTAAAACAAAGTGAAAATAAAACTAAAAGTACGACTATATCAAACTTGCGAAAACTATATAAAAACTACAACCAAGAAGCTCAGCTATTGCCGAGTGACCGCGATGCATCTTGTCAGTAGTAATCTTGCCAGTTGCCACGCAACACTGCAGAAACTACTTATATGACAAGTCCTGACCAAACTGATGGTATGAAGTTGGAGGTTTAGTCGAGGCAATGTGTCATGAACAATGTGCACTCAACCATGACGTGACTGAGTCGGCTCCCATTGTCTCAGGTGTGATAAACAAACCGACGACGGTCGAATTGTGTATATCACCTGTATACTAACGACTTGCTGTGGCGAAATTTTCTAAGTCCACAATGTAGAAATTGCTCACGTGTCCCTGACCACGCCCACTTAGGGAGCAGTCACTCATCACAAGACTAAGACTTCACATGGCCAACCCGTGTACAAAATCTGAAGTCACTAGCATTAGCCGTTGCGGAGATATTACATGGGGTGCAAAATTCTAAAACGGGTTATTTGACCCTGACCACACCCCTTTCAGGGAAGATTTTTCTTCGGCAGGGTGGGACTTGCTATGGTAAGTTAATTTACCAAATACGAAGTCTCTAGGTTCACCCATTATGAAGCTGTGAATGGCGGTGCAAAATGCAGAAAATGGGATGGTTTGGAGTGGTTAGGGGGCACTCAAGGTCAACGGCAATACCACCATTCGATAGAGCGCATACGACTTCCTATTCGACTTTAATAGAAACTATGTGTCTATCTTTTACCGTTTTCGAGATATAGCTGGTTATTAGTCAAAAGTCGCTGATTTTGACCCACCCCACCTGCATTTGGCGCCCCCGTAAGGGGTGACCCCGGTCGAATTTCGCGGAGATCTTTGGCATCAGAACTAGAGACCCTAGGGTATCGTGTGGTGTTGTTTGTGTGTTGCTACGTTTTGCCGTTTTAGTAGAACACCGGCTTGTGACAGACAGACACGGACACAGGCCCATGGCTAGTACCGCAGATGCATAGTATCGCGTGGTCATAAAACAAATTCCAATACTAAAATATCACTGATAGCTGCCAAGCAGCAATCAGCGGCTGAATATATGCTAACAGTGCCAACCGCTTTAAATACACAGTCGGCTGAGATACAGCCGCTGTGCTGCAGTTTCGAAGGTGATGGATTAAATGTTAACCTACATGGTTAAATAGATTACATGTAGTGGGGTTGGAAATAGGCTTCATGTCAAACTGTCAAGGTTATGGCTGGCAATGGTGTTAGAATGCATATATAGCTGGCTGTTCAGCCATGTAAAGTGCAGTATTACCTGCTTCTTGCATCCTTCCCACCGTCCTTACACTTATAGCTTTATTTATCTTTCTGCAATGGGCCACGAACGAGGCTAGTACTGCACTCTGTATGTTGTAGTTGGTATAATGGCGCACACATACGACTTATTGCATTCACCTATAATGTTATTCATCCATATTCCTGAACAATCCGCGTAATTTGTCTGCAGAAGTGCACAAATTGCACTTTTTCTATACTCACATATTCTTGTTGTTACTGTTTACAATTGATGCCGCCATTTTCGTCTGCTCCAGAAGCGTCTAATTGAAGTGCTAGAAGGGCTTGGCAGCGTAGCAAGCAATCCGCAAAGCGGCTGGCTAAAAACATGGTCAGTGCAAAAAGTCTGCCCAGCCGATGCTAAGCCGCTTGCTAAAATCACGGGCCTCTGGACGCAACATATTTCTTGGAGGGACAGGGCGTAACATACTGAAACTGGCTGCCGCAGTTTGTGGAGACAACTCCTAACAACTGGATTCCTTTGTTTTAATTGTGATTTTCTCATTGAACATAAATGAACATTTAATGAACTGCACCCATATATTGCAGCTGCCAAGAGTTTTCTGTCAATGTATTGCACGAACATAAGTGACGAACGGTTGCTGGGATATTGGCCAAAAACGGTGAACAGAATAAGAGTATTAGTAATGTCAGCATGTAATATTAATACTAATTTAGTATTAATATTACATGCTGACATATCTTTGTTCGATGATAATGTCAGTTGTCACTGTTATTAGGCTGCATCATTAAGCATAGCATAAGATGCAGCCTGTTGCCAGTGATGTTGGTCTGTCTGTGTGTCTGTTCGTTTTGTATGTTCAATGCATTGGTGAGCCTTACATGAGTTGCTTTTTGTTTGTGGACCTGCGTTGACCAAAGGAACCATGTCGTGATCACCCTTGGGAAGGGGCACTTTTGGGGTATATACTTGGGCATGCCCAGGATTTGCCCACAGTTGATGTACTGTAATCAACTGTATCAACGTTATTTGCAGCAGCGATGCACCCTCTCGCTGCCATTACAGCTGCTGCATGTTACTGATGCTGCCTGCATACGGCACGTTGTATGGGGACTTGTGGAATGGTCATTTGACTGTCCGCCTGTCCGTCTCTGTCCCGTCGATCAGCAGCAACAACGGCGACAGGCGGGTTTGTTGCTGAGAGCCTTGTAGGCAAGAGATATTGATTAACAGCTGCAGGTGCCATGCAGCAAGTGCCAGTGCTCAGCAGCAAATGCTGGTAGCATCACGTTGAGAGCCGACAGAGGAAGCTCAACACAGACTTGCTACTAACAATATATGCTGGATACTGTGCTTTGTTTTGTGTGTGGACAGTGGGTGTACTCTGGGAGAGCGAGAGAGCGAGATCAGCTCATGTCTGATCTGATAGACATCGATGCTGATCACTATGATGCTGAGTTGGAGGTTGATGGCAGTGGTGACGAGGATGACGAGGATGGTGAGCAGTCAGGTGATGGTGCTGTCGACGAGGCTTCTGGAGGTAAATATTAGCTGTAATGCACACCTGTGATACCTTGTGGTAACGATTTTTCTGGTTGTCTGTTGATCGTGAAATTTAGTTAGAATATAGTCTTTAAAATATTATTACACTTTGCTAATTTCTGGTATTTTGTCCATGTTAGGGATGTTAACGAGACTCGAGAGTCTCGAGTCTCGATTTTTTTCTCGATCCCGGGAAAGGAATTTCTCGACTTCCGAGAATTGAGACTGACACGACCGCCCGACAACAGGCCTCTTGTGAGCGGGATAATTGTCACCTGTCGCTCGCTCAGCGATTGCCACTCACTGTCTCTTGCTTCAGTAAAATCCAGATTGGTTTTACCTTTCTGGTACCGGCTCACCCAGGTAGTCCCGGAAAAAGGGCCGTTAAACGGGTGTGTGTGTGATGTACAGTTTGTTGCTTTTTACAGACACGCCGTTACTGAGTGCATGTGAGCTACGTCGTCAGCAGGCAATCAACCGGTCATCATCTGGCCGTGCGGTTGGTGCGTTTGTTCCGCGGTGTACAGCTGACGGGTACTTTCAGCTGCTGCAGTGCCACAGCAGTACTGGCGACTGCTGGTGTGTAGACAGGACTGAAGGTTTTGAGTTGATTGGGTCACGACAGAGAGTGCCGTCGATGCCAGACTGCCGGCGATTCACCGGTAAGATTTATAGTTTAACGAGTCAGTGCAGCTGTTCATCTCCTGTTGCTGTAGATGTCAGAAGTGTGGGCTCAATTATCAAAGTCAGATGTAGTGGTAGCAATACAGTACTATTTATTCATGCAGTTATTGTGCTGTGCCTCACAGTTATGGGGCATTAAGCTAAGTGGACTCTTCGTGTTGGAATTGTAGAATGTGTGATCCTTTGGCAGGTAATTTTTGTATGCACCTATGTCCACAATTTACTAGGTCCTTTTTCCTGGATTACACTTTTGGATTCTTGGATCCCATGTTTAATATTCTATCCTCCTAGGTGTACAGAGATGTAACATGTGGTGTATGAATACATGCAGAGCCAACAGGAGTTGATTCACTGATTTTGTTATGACTCCACAGCCCATCTTTGCTGCCAATCCTGTGAAAACAGAATAACTCGAGTAAAGAACGCCAGTTGAAAATAGCAGCAGCAGCACCAATAGTAGTTGTTGATAATTTCATAACAACAGTGGATGTAATTCTTGCTACCTAGTGTATGCTATGCCCCTGGTTATTGACATTACTTTTTGAAAGTATAGTCACTACTAACAATAGTTTATTAAATATTTATCAAAAAAGTATTGGCAATACTTTTTTGTCTATACATTTTATATTAGTATGATATTATTATGCAGCAGTCTGGTAACTGCAGAGTTTCAACTGTGTAATATTTTGTGTATAGACAATACTAAATGGCGATCGTCATCGAAGGAAAAGGCATTGCACACAACATCCGTCGATGTGATTGCACACCACGTTACAGCTCGGCCCGTCACCAGCCCCACTCTTGCACCATCTACCAACACTGCTAGAGACGAGCCTAGCAACAAAATTCCCCATTTTCCTGGTGGTTCGTTTTTTGTTGTCTTTTTACTTCAGTCTATGCTTAGCAGAGGCAGTGTAGATGTTTTGTCTGCATGCATGCCGTGATAGCCTGAGTGGTTTATATTGATATTATATTTAAATATTTCTCCCCTTTCTGTCATGCCGTGTCCTTAAATATGTGGATATGGTCCAGTAGATGATATTCCTGATTTGTGACGGTAAGTTCAGTTTCCTTCAGTGCTCTGTCAGCATTGATTGTGTGACAGGTAGGGCATCTAGCATGTAAGAAACCATCTCCAGTTATCTCAAAGTTTTTTACTGCGCGATGCTATGTTCTACTAAAACGGCTAAACACAGGATCACACAAACAAAACCAGGTGGGGTGGGTCAAAATCGGCGACTGTCAACAAATAACTGGCTCTATCTCGAAAACGGTACTTTCTGGTTTCTATTAAAGTTGAATGCGAAGTCATGTGCGCTCTATCGAATGGAGACATTGCGGATGACCTTGAGTGACCCCTAACGGCCCCAAACTACCCCAATTTGTACACTTTGCACCGCCATTCATATCTTCATAACAACTGCACGCTCAGGGACTGTAGTTTTCTGGTACCAAACTCCGCGAAATTCGACCAGGTCACCCCCTGCTGAGATGCCAAATGCAGATGGGGTGGGTCAAAATCGGCAACTTTCAACAGATAACTGGCTATATCTCGAAAACGGTACAAGATACGTATGGTTTCTATTAAAGTCGAATACGAAGTCGTGTGCGCTCTATCGAATGGAGACATTGTGGATGACCTTGAGTGACCCATAACTACCCCAATTTGTACATTTTGCACCGCCATTCATATCTTCATAACGGCTGCATGCAGGGACTAAATTTGTTACATAGGTTAATCATTGCAAGTCCTAGCCTGCCGATGAAAAATATTCCCTGAATGGGGCGAGGTCAGGGTCAGGTAGCCGTTTTAGAATTTTACACCCTGTGAAATATCTCCGCAACGGCTAACGCTAGAGACTTCAAATTTTGTACACGGGTCGGCCATGCAAAGTCTTGTCTTGTAATGAGTGAGTGTTCCCTAAGTGGGCGTGGTCAGGGTCACGTGAGCAATTTCTGCATTGTGGACTTAGAAAATTTCGCCACAGCAAGTCTTCGGTATACAGGTGATATCCCCAACTCGTCTGTAGTCGGCTTGTTTATGACACCTATAGGACAGTGGAAGCGACTCGATCGCATCATGGTTGGGTGCACATGTTTATTACACATTGCCCCACTGTTACTCTCCAACTTCACAACTTCAGTTTGTTCAGGACTTGTCGTACAAGTAGTTTTTGCACAGTTGCGTGGCAATTGGAAAGATTTCAACTGACATGACGCATCACACGGTCCCTTGGCGATAGCTGAGCTTCTTGTGTTTTATAGAACTCGCCACAACTTTCAGTAAGTCCAAAAAAAGTTATTTGAACAAAGTCCCTGAAAGGTATAGGTAACTGTAGTATTTATGCAGTACTGTACTGTTTATTCATACAGTTATTATGCCCCAGTCCTGTGGTAGGGGGTATTAAGAGTAGAGGTGCACCGATAATGCTTTGGCCAATTATTGGCGCCAAATAATCAGCCAATTACCGATTGTTTATTTCAGGACGCATCTTCGTTCAGTAAAAGTCATGTTGTAACGATTGTGAAGTCACAATGGTATGATGGTAGATTCGTAACACTCCTGCTGTAGTTTCACAAGTTTGTAGTTTTTAGTTACAGGCCAGTCCATTCCTGTATTTAGCGGTCTATGTAAAATAAATAAATACGACCTCACGGAAATTATAATATCCGATTCGGCCCAGCACGGACTGTTCTTGAGTCCTGACGCCTGACTACCGAAAAACATTTTCCCATCCATTCAATAGCTGTGTGTATCAATTTTAATTTGTGTGTCATAAATTCGTAATAATGTAAAGAAATAATTACAATGGAAATAAAATAAAATTCAACAGTTGAAATTGAATAGCATACACTCATTTACTCTTTCGTCTTTACTGTGTTCTGTTAAATGTTTTTGCCTTCAGTGCTTTGACGCTGTTGGTTGGGCGGCAGGAAGGGCATCCGCCTGTAAAAAACTGAGTGGTGGGGTACTGGCGCGGTTATCTGTCTGGAGCTAGGTGCAGACTTGTATATGGCCCAGCTGATGCCACTGCCACGTCCTGTCTCTTGCTTCATTAAAATCCAGATTGGTTTTACCTTTCTGGTACCGGCTCACCCGGGTAGTCCCGGAAAAAGGGCCGTTAAATGGGTATGTGTGTGTGTGTTGAATGTTGAAGATGATACGTGACTGATTACTGAGTCATTAGTTATCTCATTGTCATCAATGTGAACTGCAGTTAAAAGCGTTTTTTTGTTGTTTTGCTTACTAAAACAAATAATTGGCTGATTATCGGTCGATGCCGATTGTCTAATGGCCGATACCGATTATCGGCATACTGGCCGTCCGTGCACCTCTAATTAAGAGATGATGCAGTGCATGCAGAAGTAATCGGAAGTGGTCGAAATGGCAACAGGTGATGTCGTGCATGACCAAATTTTTAACAAAGTTTATTAGGGGGCTAGGCCTTCTGAAATGATTATTCTCAGAAGCGTTCAGTAGGTGGCAGTGTCACCAGCAACGCCACCATGAGTGGCCAAAATAAACAGGGTATATCATTTCACAGCTGATGGGCTATCTGCTGCTGATGGGGGGCAGTACTGTGTTCTTACTCCTTACCATCTTTCCTGTGTTCTCAGGTTACCTCCCTCTTCTAACCTCTTACAAGTTCCTTGCACTAATCTAATTTGCTTGTTCTTTCCATGCAGTTTAACTGTTTTGGCAGCACCTTACAACACACCATTTCTAAGCAGCTTTCAGTACCCCCTAGCGGCAGACTCCAGCACCTCCAGTTCACTTATGTGACTAAGTGTTTTACTTACTTACTGTGTTTTTGCTTGTGTAGGGCCAGAGGATAAGAGCCCACCAGACTTTGACAACAACAATATTGACATGCCAGACCAGATCAGTGAGCCGAGACGTCGTAAAATGTCACTTCGAGCTTCTGTTATTGGCCAGCCAGGCATACTTGCAGGTCTGCACTTTTTTTACATGTTCTAGCATAGTGTAATGTCTTCCGTGGAGAGTAACAGGGAATGAATATTATTGGAACTGTTCTGTACTGTATTGTTAACTACAGTTTTGCATAGTGATATGCTCGCTCATATGAGCAGTTTTACAGTTGACTGTTGCTTTACATTGACAGCCTGCCAGCCCCGTGCGGGCTTGGGGCATAATGCGCCCTTGATTTGATTTTTGATTTTGGCGCTAGATTTTGTTTGCTTGCTTATATTGTATGCTTTCCCACTTACCCTTTTTTCACTGATTCCTTACTTACCTCCTCCCTGACTTGCCCTGTGCGGACTCTGGGGTGTAATGTGCCCTTGGTTCGATTTTTGATTTCGGTGCTCTGTGTATATATTATTTGCTTGTTTGTTTTTATCGTATGCTTCCCCACTTACCTTGTTTTCTCTTTTTCCTTATTTATCTCCTCCTTTATTTTTCTTTTCCTTTGAGAATAGACACACTCTGTTTCAGGCCGGATGTCGCAAAAAGCTATCAAACCTTGCTTTAGATTTTTGTGTTTATTTTGTATTAGGGATGTTAAACGAACTTCGAATTTACGAACTTCGAAATTCATATTCAAATTCTAATTCAAAATTTTTACCTTCGATATTCGTGTCAAATTTGCGCTAGAACAGATGTGGGCATTGAAGTGTCTGCAAACGACACGCGATGTCTTTGTTCTTTGCCGGCGGTTGACGCCCGCACACCCGCCGCTTCACCAGCCGATTGCCGTGGCTTCCAGCGACGCTGTTAGTGTCTAATTCCCCCTCCTGCCCCACACCTCTAGTGTTGCCGTCTGTCTCTCAGTCCGCACAGTTTGACTCCTCTCATGCCAGCGTGGCCCCAAAAAGTTGTACATTTTTCAACAAACTGTATCTTTGAAAATGTTCAAGATAAAATGAAATGGATTTCACCAAAATGTTCCTAGAGTTTCTGGGAAGTGGAACAAAGAATAGGTTGTAGTTTTTATGTAGCCATTAAACATACTTTGTAAATTAGTTTCAGTTTTATTGTACACAAAAACACTGTTACCAGCAGTTCAGCTTAGGGATGTTAACGAGAGTCTCGTCGATCTTTTTTTCAGATCTTTTTTTCTCGATCCCGGGAAAGGAATTTCTCGACAATAGGCCTATTGTGAGCGGGATAATTGTCATCTGTCACTCCATGCTTGCTATCAGTCAATGGCTTGTTTGCTTCACCGTGGCCGTGGCCTGCATACCAGACGCACAGACGCCGCTATCTAAGTGGTAGAGGGCAGCGGGGGCAGATGTTTCTGCCGTGGGTGCTGATAACTAGTTACACCACTGCTTCGGCCCGGCAGTGCAAATGCGGCCGCTTCAGTCTGCTTCTATTTGTTGTGTTAGGTTTAGTTTTTTTCAAACACCAAGCCAACAGATTGGCTTGGGGAAATGTGTTCAAAATGACCTATTTTGTGTCGCGTGGGACGTAAAACCACAACTCAGTCAGTCAGTCACAGCTTGCGAGAGGTTGTGGACAAATTGCAACAGTTTGTTGATCAGTGTATACATCTTTCCTGTTAGTCAGGGCACTAATGGGAAATTGCATATTGTAAGTTGATTGATACTAACAGCATGCTGCTCCAACATATAGTCGAAGCAACTTAGTCAACATTAGTCAACATTACTCCGCTAAGAGCATGCAATACATCAAAAGTTGCAAAATAATCTCTATACGGAACTGTAAAGTCCTGATTTATTATCCTTACCTTTGAGTTGGAACTCCAATATGCTTGGTTTTGTGCAGGTATAATTGGCGCAGCAGTTATCATACTCCTGTGCCTCGTCCTGCTCGTAATGTTCTGTGCCTACCGCATGCATCGCAAGTCGCAAGATCCGGAAATCTTCTACATCGACAAAACAGCACGAATGCCGCTGTCGTCGACGTCCAACAAGAAAGTTGGATACATGAAAGCGTTGAACCCGGACCATGATATCTACGACTGAGCATTGCCATCAGGAGTTCTGATGCCAGCTTGTGTAGTCCGTGCATTTTTACTAGAGGCTTTGTACTCTTTGTAACTGCTGCACTTCTGTGAGTATGTTCAGGGTGTCTACAACTTCTTTAAATCCTGGAAATCTCCTGGAATCTAATTGGTCCTCCTTAAATTTTTAGCTAACAAATGACAACAGGTGCACCCAGTCGTAAAAAGTTAGCTGCTGTCAGGTTATCAGGAAATGAAATGATGTACGTTTCTTGTTATGGTTACATATACTGGGTAAGCAGGATCACTGTCATCTGAGGGGCTGAGTAAAGCAGGCTGCAACAGCATAATAGTCTACTGGTGTTAAGACATCTTTTTTGGAATCTTTGGAAAATTTGTTTGGTTATATCACAGAGGTTAAATATTCACAGGAATGAGCTTAACTGGCACAGGAGTGCAGTGTTGCCATTGGTTGGCCATCTTACTACTCCTGGCAACATGTAAACAGTGTAGTAAATGGTGCAAATAACGCAGTTGAAAGTTGTGATGGCCAGCTGTGTATTCGCCACTAATTGTACTTAGACACAAAATGTCTTACCACGACCACAAGTCTGCATGCTTACATAACGAGCGTTAGTAGGGTTGCCATTTTGGTGTTGAAATTCCAGCCAGCTAGCCCAATTTACCATGCCGACTGGGTTCAATACTGGGCTACTACTAGACCTTCAGTGCTTTGAGGCTGTTGGTTGGGCAGCAGGAAGGGTATCCGGCCTGTGAAAAACTGAGTGGTGGGGTGCTGGCGTGGTTATCTGTCTGGAGCGAGGTGAAGACTTGCATATGGCCCAGCTGATGCCACTGCCACTCACTGTCTCTGTCTTCAGTAAAATCCAGATTGGTTTCACCTTTCTGTTACCGGCTCACCCGAGTAGTCCCGGACAAAGGGCCGTTAAACGGGTGTGTGTGTGTACTATGCCAAGAACGTTGCCATGCCTGGAGTAGTGGGCAGTGACCAATGTTGGAGATAGTCTGCACTGGCTAAGGTCACTCGGTGAATATTTAAACTGTGGGTTAAGTGTGTAGACACCCTGGTATAATATGATATTTGTCAGTATCGTGAACGACTGTCATGTAACTCATGCCTTAATGTTGGTGATAGTCGAGAATGCTTCCGATGTCTGAGTCAGTGCTTCTTTGATGTCCATCTGTTTCTGTGTAATCTAATCAGTGCCCGAATGCACTTTGGTGTTGTGACACGTTTAGTCCATTATAAATGCGTCTGTATATAAACGTTATTGTGATGAGTTGATACATTTAATTCATTGTTTTAAACTGTAAATGTTAAACAATAAGCAATTTTATAATCTTTTGCTAATACTGTAAGAAGTTTGCATCTGTTATTGGACATATAGTACTTAGATACAACTATGTGTTTCTTTTTCGCTAACTATAACGAGTTATTTCATAGTATCGTGTAGGTTTTTTTTACTTTGGAGAGATGTTAGTGGTTTGTATTTATCGGTATTTTAGTTAGATTGTGAAGGCACAGGTCATCATGAACACACCAATGTCATAATGTTGGTTTAATTTATGTTTTTAGTAGCTTACAGCAGATTACACTGTGATATTGCAATTTTTGACTTGCTATCACAGATCTGTTGACTTCGGAAAAGTATTGGCAATTGAAATACCAGCTAGTGCTTTAAAACTTGTAGAAATTATGTTTTTGGTTGTCCATTTGTCTGTGCATCCATGCATGCCCTGGCAAAGGCATTTACTAACCACCTGGTTATTGCATTAGCACTGTTGATACTCTGCTATGGTTTGCAGCACTGTCTAATTCCTATCAGTGAAATCATATGTCTGAGTATACGGTTATTTCAAGTTTATAATATACACAAGACATAAACGTATATCGTAATGTCGTTCAACAGTAATACTGATAGCACTATCTGTCCCAGAATGCGCATGGATTATGTTCGGGTGATACACAGGACATGGCCTGCAAAACTGTGTCAGTTATCCCAAGAGGTTATCTTGTGGAACAGGTATACGAGTATGAAGGTATAGAAGAGGCAACCAGTTATGCAGGAAAGACCACTTTGTGTGGGAAATAGAGCTTAAAACAGTGGATGTGCTTGTGAACAGTAACAATACATCTGTCTGTGTTTGGTGTTTCAGTGTTTGGTGCATTGGATGTGTGCAGGTAATTATACTTTCTGCATTAACATGTACTTACTCTGTTAGTGATATCTGTATTTTGTTCGGACTAGTATTATTTCTGGTTGACTGCATCACAGTATCAGTTTTCATACAACCAAAAATAACAGTACTACTATTACTACTGCTATGAATATATTAGTTGATGATATTACATTACAGTGCTTTGATGCTGTTGGTTGGGTGGCAGGAAGGGCATCCGGCCTGTAAAAAACTGAGTGGTGAGGTGCTGGCATGGTTATCTGTCTGCAGCGAGATGCAGACTTGCATATGGCCCAGCTGATGCCACTGCCACTCACTGTCTCTTGCTTCAGCAAAATCCAGATTGGATATTGGATAATATATCCAGCACTTTCTGGTACCGGCCCACCCGGGTAGTCCCGGAAAAAGGGCCGTTAAACGGGGTGTGTGTGATATTACATTACATTGCCGTATTCTCTTGTTCCGTCCATGCTTGCATCGAAACTGTCATTTCTCCTATTTATTTTTTTCATCTTGTGCACAGATATTACCTATACCTGACCAATCAGCCCTGGTTATACCAACAAGTTGCTACTAGTTTTTGCGATTATGAATTCGCGTTACTCACATGATATTCTTCTGACTATGTGTACTGTTTGCTAAAGTAAATTTTCTGTCAGTATTTACATTTAGTACAGTCAGATTTTCTTTTTTTATGAGCAGTTAGACATACTTATACGTGTCTGCATCTACTGCACATGTTCTAGTACCTTGATGTCATTTTAGAAACTAACGAGCTGATACTAGCCTTCCGATGCATTTTATGGCCTTTTGATTACAGTACAGTTCCGTTAAAAGTACACAATGTTACATTAACTTTCAGTTTCTTGGTTGAAGTAGATAACATGACTGTTAAAACATTGTACCTCCTAAATCCTATGTAGTGCTGTACTGTGCTATGCCTGTACTACATAAACATTTTCTGCTATTTAGAACTGGTAGTTTTGAAATAATACTGTAGTCGGCTGTAGCAAATGGTTCATCAGGTAAGTTTTGAATCATGACTCGTACATTGCATGTTTGTAGCATGTATTGTGCGCATGCATGGAGCCTCATTTTGACAGTGATTTGACTGCCACTGTGCACCTGGGGTTCTGATAGTGGAAGACATTCATAATTGGTTCCTTTTATGCCATTAGTAATGTGCTATAACAGGATTTGGCTGAGCTCGTAAATATTATTACTGCTCCTGCATTTTCATATCTTATAATGTGGTTCATCCCTTTACTTCCTGCATTTTCCATCATCTCCAAAAATGCCACTTTGTACTCTTTGTTTATTGTGTTCCTTAATATTTCATGTGTGGCAGTTCTGAAAATTGATGCTAAAGTTGTATTTATTACTTACAGATATTTGTGCAGTTATGTGTTTGTTTGTAACATATATAGTAGTTATTTTATAAAATGTTATATATCAGTTGTATTTCAGGTGAACTACCCCAACATGTTTGTTGGATGTTCGCTGTGTAATGCTATGCTGGCAGACTAATTTTTTTGCACACGAAGAGTCAGCATTTGGAGTGTCTGTTTGGTTTAAAAAACTAGGCTTATGGATAAGTGTTGTTCCCGTAGTGGAAGTTCCACCGTTAAATAATCAGTTATAAAAGGCAAACAGTCTGGCTTTGTTTTCACTTGTTAAACGTTTTTGTATTTATCATTTCTGTTGACTACGTAGTCAGTCATGTGGCTGGAAAGACCACTCCAGTATTTCTGAATGTTTGAGATCATCTTCACAAAGACTAGATTGATGAGTCGTGCTTTAAATTTCGAAATGTACATTTCTTTATTGTAATTTTATTAGCCTGTTGTAATGAAACAACCAAACTTGTGCATTAGCAGATTCTGTGCCCAGTCTGTGAAATAATAATTTGGTGCTTTCTTTATGAGGTAAACTGCAATAGCAATATGAACATGCTTGTTAGAAGCAAAGCGTATGTTACTTACCAAGTTGTATAAGCTTGCAACAAGTTTGCATTAGAATGTGTATTTAGCAGTATTTTGTAGGGACCTGCGAATCGGCCGTTTGCGTTCGAATCGAATAGGGAGTAACTGTTCGAATTCGAATCGGCCGTATATGACATTTCATGACTTAGGCCTACTAAAATTAAATTCAGTAATCAATAATTAATTACAAATGAAACTAAAGAGATGTACCAAACTACAGATTCCTCATTCGAATTCTCAAAGGCTCGAACACATTAAACAATACCGGCGTATGATCACTCAGAGCTAGCGAGTCTGTATACTGTACCACTAAGCGC
>Ga0126329_10000134_pt1 | contig 14829 bp, 10 predicted proteins | sample InaspJWI85metaG_FD_104915 | JGI IMG/M metagenome (GOLD analysis project Ga0126329, IMG submission 104915) | Marine gutless worms symbiont microbial communities from Oahu, Hawaii - Inanidrilus sp. 2 OAHU.JWI-85 metaG | ecosystem: Host-associated > Annelida > Digestive system > Unclassified...
AAATATTAGTTACCACGCTCAACTAGAAAATTACAATGCTACACAGCGTGGCCCAAAACACATAGCCTAATAGGGTAACTGGGACAGAATTACAATATCAGGACAATTACAAAACCACACGGCATGGCCCAAGAACACGTTGCCTAATAAGCAGTCGGGACAGAATTACAATATCTAATGAACGATATCAAATAACAGTCCAATATCAAACATGTAATCAAATAGCACAGGATCACAATGCTATATTGAACTGAACAGTCCCCGAGCAGCACTCGGCCGTAACTTCCCCAGTTCAATAATATATCAGCAGGCACATACACATACGGGAATACACAGAAAACAACAGGTCTGTAATCACCCGTTCAGCGGCCCGAAACCCTCACCACACTACACATTTAAGGCAAAGGGCACACACAAAACAACAGTTCTATACCTCGGGAGAACAGACAGGGGGACGGACCCACACCTGGGTTCTCTTCCCGGGACGAATGCGAAACAACTGAACGGGTCACCGCACGGCGGACGCGGATGACGGTCGGATGGTCTCTTCCGACAACCCGGCAGTCACTCCCGTGTTCGGCGGACAACCCGAACACCCGCTGACGCTCCTAGCACCCGCCTTAGCAACGACGACGACGATCACGTCGACTCGACTCCAATGCAGGCCGACGGTCCCGGTTCCGCGATTGTCCCGTGGACCGTCCTGCAGTCGCCAACCACGCTCCGGCAGGCTCTTCTGCCGCTCCCGACGACCGCGTCGTCACGCCTTCACTTCGAGCCGTCGGCCCCGGTTCCGGTTCGTCCCGGTGACCGAACGACTCTCACTCCGGCTGTTGCCCACGATGGCGACCTCTTTGTTGGCCGACGTTCCCTGGCTCCCGTCTAGTCCTGCGAGCCGACGCAGCACCCTGCGTTCTCCCGCAACGGCACACTGGAACCGCAGTTCCCAACAACCAGCGGTGGCAGCACTCACAGGGCGAAGCTCTTCTTCGCCACCCACGGTTTAGCAGACCTGGCGCTATCTCACTAAGCACCACTGTCGAGCTCACACTCAAACTTCACTTCCGCTGGACTTTTCACTATGCTGCCACTCACTGCCAGACACACGTGTGTTCACTAGCACGGTCTACAGTCAACTGTCCTCACTCGCGAAATTTCTTCGCCAGCCACTAATACATGTGCGTTTCACGTGCACAAAATCACCTGATCGTCACACGATCGACCCGACCGGGTTATTCACGGCCGTCTCACTTAACGGCGGCAAGCTCTCAGTATAAAGTCCACGCCAAACACGTGGCGCGCGTGGCCTTAACAATAGCGGCCTCCCCGTAACGCGCTACAGGTGGGCGCAGTAATAACAAAAGACTTAAACGAAGGCGGAAATTACTATATTCCAAAACCGCCCCAAACTCACCCCGTGACACCTGTTAAGTGATGCATGACGGAACACCCACACACCTCCGGCAAACATTGGCTCCAGTGTGATTGTAGGACATTTGCACTGGAACATCCCCCTGGCCACTGACCCCTTCAACGTTTGTAAGTCTAAAATAACGTTTATGAAAGTGATTGTTTGTTTTGATAATTGAAGCTCCGGTTGTAGTCTCTATATAGAATTTGATACTCAACTACATATTTGTTGACTTCTTACATAGACCACCCACCACCGAGAACTGGGCATACGTGATGACTCCTGCAGCCCAGTGTGGTCGTATCAGCAGCTGAGTAAAGATAAAACCATACTGCTCCCAGGCCCGTGAACAGTGCCCCCTCACACCACGGCACCACCTCATGACCTTGATAACTGCATGAGACAGTGAACACATTTCACCCCTTTAGCTCTGTTAATGATGCTAGTAGCTAGTATACTGTTATATGTCTGTTGGTTTATGTTGACTGGTTGGCAGCTGTGACTGGGAAAACCTGCTGACATCCGTTCATTGTGCCATAATCAGTGAGAAGAGCAACAACAGCATGACAGCATATGTGCTGAGGTGAGCTAGCCACTGCACTGTAAGCTCGCTGAAGTGTGTGTATGCCAAACTTCAGTGTATGCCAAACTGTTTACTGTTGGGGTTTTATCCACCTGTTTTCTGGCTTCTGAGTTAGGATAAGTTCCTCTTGTTACTCTACTGGTGGGTGGCAGGTAACACTGTGTGATCCCACATGGCACATGTGTTCCCGTAGTGGTGAGGCTAGTTGCTAACTGCTATACTCCATTTACCTTTTACCTTACCTTTACCTGATGATGAAAACAGTTTTTTTTGGGGGGGGTGGCTGGGTTAGTAATTCCATGTTTTTGCGGAGTGTGTCAGTATGCAAATAGCATATTATAGTAGTGTTTATAACTTTTTGCAGTGTATACTTTTGTTGGCTCACCTTTGCTTTTCATTTGACATACCAGTGTATGTTTTTGTGAGCATCAGGTGCTGTTGTTAGAAAGTAATCAAGTTTGCAAGTGACATTCATTGCTGTTTTTCATTGTGTTGTGGCTTTTAGTGAGAGCAGCATGTTCATCACTAGAAACAGATTCATTCTGAAAACCTGTGGAAAAACAACTCTGCTGGCTGCCATCAAACCTCTCCTAGAACTTGTCTATGAAAAGTGTGGTTTTGACATTATCCTGGTAACTCTTGTTTTTTTGTTATTGACTGATTTCTTGACCATCTTTGCTATTCTGCTTTGATATTTCAGTCACACTTCCACAAGTTTAAATCTGGATTGCTGGCCATAATTTAGCTTTTTTTGAACAGATATGCTTTTCATTTTTGACAACTGCCAGTGCCATTCTTGTGCTTTAAGTTTTCTTCAGTGCTTTGACACTGTTAGTGGGATTGACAGGAAGGGTAGCCTGTGGCACTTATCTCCAGAGATTTTGTTTCGGAACATGTAGTAAAAGGACAGGAATGAAACTGGCTAACTTAGGATCACCTGAATAATGCGGAGTTTGGTTGTTTTATTTCTATATGTATTTCATTCATGCTTTGTGCAGCCTTTGGACCTTGGTGAAAGTCTATATCACAAGCTGATAGGCATTGCAAGAGAAGCAAGAATGATGCCTGTTGAGTATTGATCTGTAGGCAAGTCATTAATAATAGATGATGGCTGTGTTTATGACACTGGGAATGAGCTATATTGTTCTTGCACAGTACGGCTCTACTAAAAGGAAGGTAAACCAAAGTAAGCCTTATGCAGAGTGAAGGTAGGGTGCTCATCTCCCTTACTTACTTGTTGCTGGCCATAAATGCTGTATTGTTGCTAACAGTTAAGTCAGTGTTCAAAGTTCTGTATTATTGTAACACTGTTACAAAGTTCTGGGCCAGATACACAGTTTATGCTCGACTCTCACTGTCTGAAGGATTCAGTAAGCCAGCCACTTATGCTAGCATGCAGATTTTTGTCTTTGAGTTAAGTGAAATTGTTGTTGCATTCAAGTATGTATTCTGCAGAGTGCAGACATTTGTGTATGGCTAATACTAGTAGGATGTTGGTATCAGATTGAGGCAAACACCATAACAGAGCTGGCTTAACTCCTTCCCTTACTCACTGATGGATGAGCTGAAAGTAATTTCTTATGTTTATTAAAAATCAAACGAGAGACTCGGCAGTAAATTTGTAATAATCATTAAATGTCCTTTTGTCATTGCACCTTAAAAATAGCAGTACACCACTTTGTTAAACATTGGCACTGTTTTGTCTGATAGTAGCCACAAGCCTGGTTTTTGTACCACTCTGTATATAAATGAACTGTGAACACCTGTGGTATCCTATTATACAGTATGCAGCAGTGGCAGTAAAGTGGGCACATTTGCTTCTGTACTAGTTAGCAGATAACATATTGTATGGTGTTGACCTTCGAACCAGTGCCGATGTAGCTATCAGTAGTGGTCTGTTATTAAGCACTCGACTTTTTGATCTGAGTACTCAAAGCACTCATTGATTGTCTGTGGAAAGTTTTGCATTAAATTTAGCAGATAACTCACTTGTAATTCCGTTATGCTAACACAAGCATGTGTATGAAAACATCGTAGCCTTGCATGCATCTGGCCTTGGTTAATGTGTTTAATTTGAACCCATGTGATAGTTGATCATAAATCCTGATGTGTCTTATAAAGTTATCTTCTGATATCATTCATCTGTAGCGTTTGTAGTCTTGTGGGCTCGTAGGATAGAGTAAGCCCATTCCATTTACAGGCAAGACAATACATAGTGACCAAACCTTAGTTTTAAGAGCTAATTTTGTGTTTTAATATCTCTTGGTTTACCGATGCATGTCTGGTTTTGTTGTGTTAGGTTTAGTTTCTTTAGTACCAGTGTAAATGACTATTAGGGAAAACATCTCTGACATGCTTTTGTGTTTAGCGGAATTTTGAACCTTTATTCAATCAGTGTAGCATAATGCAAGCCGAATTAGCCGACTCAGTCTCCTGTCCTGAGTGGAATGTGAAGTGAGTACCAGCCAAAGGGCAGTGGCAGTGTTCTGCGTCTGGGAAGGTAACTGTGGGTTTGGCAGTGCATCACAGACTGCAGTATATGCATCTGGAGACTCAGTGGCCTAAAGGATGGAAATGAGCATTTTGTCTACACTCTTCTAAGGATTATGGTTCCCTTTACTGTTTATCTTATAATGCATTAAAGATACCAATACCATCCAAAATCCAGATACATTGTGCAGAGCTGAAATGTATTATGATTAGTAGTACATGTATTAATTCACTGCAAAGTTTGTTCTTATTTAGACTAGACGTTGATATTTATTGTTTTGTCCAATAATAAGAGTTGAATATTAGTGAGTCCTATAGGCTGTGGACTTCATAAGAACTTGTGGTGAGGCGGATAGTCGTGAAGGCTCCGAGTTGTCAGTAGCAAACATTTTGTTAAAACATAACTGCTACCACTACTGCACCTGTTTAACAGCCTTTTTTCCAGGACTACCTGGGTAAGCCAGTTCCAGAAAGGTAAAACCAGTCTGGATTTTAATGAGGCACGAGATGATGGGGTTTTAGAATGTCATTGGCATCAACTGGACCATGTGCAAACAATCAGCACCTCATTCGAGGCAGATAACCACACCCAACACCTCATCACTCAACATGAATGTGTATTAAATATTGTCTGTTGTTCTTGGATGACTACAAAAATGTGTGTGTTGTGTTGCTAGGATGTGTTCTATTCGCACAAGAATTACATGAGACCTGAACTGCAGCATGACATTCACCGTCATTTTGACGATGAGGTGAGGGTTGTTCATTTGTTGTATGGTGGGCTGTGGTGGCATTATGTTTTCAACTTGTCCATGCATCTGTGTGTGTGGCTGTATGTATATGCAGTGCCTGGGTTGAGGCATTCTCAGACCGGCTTACCATAGACATCTAGTTGTGTATAGAACAGGTAGAACAGGTAATTGTTAATGCTGATTAACTTTGTTCAGATGACTCTGTTTGCTGCTAATATGTCTTCACATGTTCGTTGTTGTAGGTGGCAGTCTTGGACAGCATATTTGGAGGTTAGCTTCCTTGAGTTATCTGTGGCACATTTACTAGAATTGATTGCAGGTGGTAGTGGACTGACTGTCGTGAACGGTCTAGGTTTGAATCTCACTGTGGGCAGCTGTGTTTATCATGATAGCCATGGTGATGTACAGTCTTGGTCACATGGTGCACAGTGCACAGCCTGTTTGCAGTGCATAAATTGACTTAACATTGCACTACGTATGGGATGGTAAAATAAGCACTGTATTGGGGCTGAATAATAATACTGACAAATGGCGATGGTGGATGTGGACAGTAGCAGCCTAACAGTCATCTCAGAGCCTAAATTCATTATCTTGGTCTCAGCATCGGCAGCCACTTTGCTCAACATTAATGACATGAAATGTGAACTTTTGTAACGGTTTGCCATGATGACAGCACCACAAACTTTATCATGGTTGTTATTAGTATTGTTATTAACCCCGAGTCAAAGTCAGTCAAGTTAATTGCATAAAGAATGTGATGAACTGTCATCCATGATGCAAAGAGAAAGACGTGTTTACTGCAGACACCTATTAGCAAGTCATATTTCTCTATCATGTAGGTTATTTTAATGTTTAAAAACTCGCCAGTTTACAGTGAAGGGGTGACACTCATCACTCTAAAACAGCAAATATCATTTTGGTACAACTCCCATCATAAATGTGAAATGTTTGCATATGTGGCTGCGGGTTCTCTGTTTTTATCAAATGTTTTGTAGTATTGTAAGTAATTGGTTTATCATTCTGTCTGTCTATACTGTCTGTCCATCTGTTTTTTCTGTCTATCTGCTGATTGTTTTCTGCCTGTTTTGGCGAATAAACGTACTTATAAATGGAAAAGCATAAAACGTTAGTGATGCCCTTATCAGCAAAGTCATGCTGCAATTTGGTGGATATGGGAGTCTGAGCACCTACTGCTGTTGCTAGTGGTCATTTATTTCATGTTACAGATGCATTTGCATAACTTCTGATTTTCCTGAGTAATGGATTCTCATTTCTTTGGTGTTAAATCAGGCATATGTTTACAAATAGTTTTGATCTGGTAGATGGTGCTGCATATGCGCTGGGCAGAATCAACAGTGACTGTTGGTGAGTGTTGCTGTATTACTGTCTTCGTCTCTACATATATGTGGCTATCTGTGTATGTTTCTGTGTGTGTGTTTGTCTTCAGTGCTTTGTTGTTGTAAGTTAGGTGATCTCAAGCTGGTTTTTTAAGCATGGAGGCTTTCTTCCACTTATCCTACACTGTGTTTTAAGGAAATTCGGGAATCTCCAAAAATAAGGGTAGCCCCAGACAAAGGGTTGTTAACAGCTGTGTATGGTGTGTGTGTGTGTGTGTTAGCTGTTCTTGAAGGGCATTTCTACTGTGGTAAATTTGCTGTACTTTTGACAGTTTTTTGTTTTGTTGCATTTCTTTAACTGTTAACAATTAACTGCAGCAAGGACATGTGGGCAGTAAAACTTTGCTCCAACAAAATCCTCCTGTTCTTAACTAGAGGTGCCGGCTAACGCAAGTTGACCTGTATAATGGCGGTGAAACGGTTGTGTTGTGTGTTGTGCCGTAAACTTTATTACACTTAGTACCCAGTTCTGTTTTAATGGTCATTTTTCAGGTGAACCTGAGTTAACTGGTTTCCTGTGGTTTTTTGTTGTTCCGATAAATAACTTGTAGAAGTAAGTGGCACGGGTATTTTTATGGGCCAGAATAAGTGGCCGGATGTCCCTCGTCTCACCTAACTAATGGCATCGAAGCACTGGATGAAACACAAAGTCCGTTGCTTGGCCACATCCTTTCCTCATCCACCATCAGGGAAGGGGTCATTGTTCTGTTTATGCTGGCTGTCCATTGGCAGTATTAGAACGTAACATGGCGTCTCAACTGCTGAGCTAATGCTGTTATTTTTTCTCGTTGCTTTTAGGTATTTGTTCACCATTGACATGATTGGAGTAAGCCAGCCAGATCAGACTCTGGAAATATCCTTTCTGTGCTTAGATTATGCATATATTTTGAAATGTACATTTGATTTATTTAATAGCCTCTAGTTATCATGTCTCATATACCAGATGTGATTTTCTGGACAAACTGCAGAGTACATAAGATTGATACTATTACAGTACTTATTGGACTGTGAACAGTGAATTAGTGTATGCTAAGTGATTGTCTGCTAAGAACGTCTTTGAAATGACCCATTTTTTGAGTCGAGTGGAATGCAAAAAATTAATTGTTTAAGCAAAGGCGATGCTTATATGGGGTACTCAAGAGTGTCTGGGGCAGCATGATTTGATACTGCCACCAATATGGCATATTCTCACAATTACTCACCAGGGGGCGATGTTGCATTGCTTTGTTTTGACTGTGTTGACTTGTTGGACTTGTATGAAGCCAAGATGATGATATATAGGTAAGTAAGTAAGTATGCACTTTATATAGCGCCAAAGTTGAAAAAATCATGGTGCAGGTGACGTAGTTATGAGGTGATCCTTAACAAGCAGGTCTACCTGTTGATGGTGGACATTGATCCTGATGTAATGAACATGTTCACTCAGGACTATGGACTCACTGCTGATGAGCTCACCAGGGTAAATGAATACTACTTTCTGTTTCTAGACGAAATTGCTTGCATAGCATACAGGGTGGGCCACAGACTCATGACCATAATTCTATCAAATCTTAGCCGATTTAGAAAAATTTCTCACTGGAAGATTTCCTAGTAAATTTGCAGTTAAATGGACATTGAACATCCCACCGCACCTTGCATATATTGCTATACTACCTTGTGAAACATAATGTCAGCAAAACAAGCCATTAACGACAAATTACAAGGTAGTGTAGCTACATATTAACGACAAATTAGAAGGTAGTGTAGCTACATATTAAAGGTGTGGTGGGGTTGTTAATAACCAAATTAAGAAAGGTTTATTGCTGAGTGTGTGAGTGAAAAATTTTGTTTAAATCGGTGAATATTTGGCAAAGTTTAGCCAAATATTCATCAATTTAAAAAAAATTTCAATTTCACTCTCAGACTCAGTTATAAACCTTTCTTCATTTGGTTATTAACAACCCCACCACACCTTAAATATGCAGCTACACTACCTTCTAATTTGTCGTTAATGGCTTGTTTTGCTGACGTTAATGTTTCACAAGGTAGTGTAGCAACATATGCAATGTGCGGTGGGATTTTTAATATGCATTTAACTGCAAATTTACAAAGGAATCTTCCAGTGAATTTTTTTTAAATCGGTTAACATTTGACAGAATTATGGTCATGAGTCTGTGGCCCCATTTTTTGGACCACCCTGTAGACGCAGCCTATTGCTACAGATGGAGTGGCATGGTCTGTTTGTGTGTCTGTGTGTGTTTTGGTCATGACCGTGAGCTGTGCAAAATGGTTGAAGTGATAACTATGCCCTTTGGTGGCCATACTCACATTGGCTCAAGGAACCATGTATTAATTTGGAGTGGACATTGGTGCCACCTGGCACATACGATGAATCGATTTGTGATGCCATAGCGATGCCTGTCACTGCCGTTACTGTAGCGGCTTGTTTGAATAACCAGCTATCTTCTCCTTTCTGCACTTTGACACTGTTGGTTTTTTGACAGGAAGAGCAAACGACCTGTAAAGCTTGTGCCACCAACAAACCAATGGGGCAACTCACTGCCTGCATTCACTTGGAAAAATGGCCTTTAAAATGGAGGTGGCCATCTTTTCCAGGTTACGCCTGGTCCCCTTCTAGATAACTAGAGCAGATTGTGAGTTTGGATGCTCTTCCTGTTGTCTCTGAGTTAAGTCTGAAAATGTAATAAACTGCTCAGAACCTGTGAGAAAGTTGAGACTAGAGTGACAGAACTCATTGCATCTGGGGCATGCACTTTGTGGACTTCTGAAAAACCCATTCCAATTTTTGTGGTGCTCATATTTGTATCATAGAATACACTGGCTGCTGTATTAGCTTTCTGAGTACACATTAAAACTGCTGTATTTAGCTGCAGTGTAAACTTGAATGTCCAACATTTGAACAAACTGCATGCCTTCATATTCTAAGTCTAACATGCATTTTAGTAGCATAAGCATACAGTGCTGTGTGTGGCTTGTAGAAGACTGGTATCAACAACCTTATCCCAGGAACTATCATTGATGACTATCTCTTCGAACCATGTGGATACTCAATGAATGGAATTTTGCCTGATGTATGTGTCACAGTTGTTGTTGTTGACACTTTTTATCATTTTCCTACTATTTTAACCCCTTGTCATTTAAGAGGCCTTTTTAGGATTTATTTTGATTGGGTCAGATGCCCAGATGAGAACCGTTCAGAGTGATTGGAGCTGATGTGTACAGGCCATTTGTCTTTTATGTCATCCAGCCGGTTTGTTTCAAGCAACTGAGGGGACTTATGCATTGACTCCGGCCAGAGAATATCACCCAGTAGATCTTATCATTTTCTGACCCACCAGCTCTTCCTGAGCTATGCCAGCTGTCCACTTGTAATATCCAGCTTCAGTGCACTGGATAAACAACTCCCTCAAGGGTGTTTTTGCTGGAGACTTACCAGATTTCACATTTTTGGATATTGTTTTTACTCTATAAATTTTAAACTAATTCTATTTTTTCTGTATAGCTGATAAAGTCGACCATTCATGTTGCTTTGTGTGTGTATAGCTATAGTTAGCATAGTTGATATCCAAAGACGTTTTAGACTCATGTTCAATCGTTGATTTATTTCACTTTTTAATGAACAGGTGCTGAAATAAGTATTAGGTTATTGGTTTTTCCAAAAAAGCTTATATAACTTATGTCACCCAGGTGACATGCTGGAAGCAGATGGAGAATGTGATTTGGTAGTAGTGGCAAAATATCAGAAAATCATAAGTGTATAGAAAAAGTTTCATAACAACTTGCCTATACTAGGAAAGTATTCTAGTTGAAACTGAAGGTATGTTTGTCCCAAAAAATATTCAGAACAAATGGAGGAGGAAAATCAAGGAAGCAACTAACTAATCCACTTCATCTGTAACATAGCTGTTAAAAGTGGTAATTTAATGTTTGTGTGTATCAGGGATGTTACCTCACAACTCACATTACTCCTGAGGCGGAATTTTCGTACGTCAGCTTTGAAACTAATGTCCCACAGGTGAGCACCACCATTGAACAGATGGTAAGAGTAGTCCCTTATAATTGTGCTCTGATTGTGATTTTCTGTCAGATGTCAGATTTGTGCCTTCAGTGCTTTGACGCTGTTGGTTGGGTGGCAGGAACGGCATCCGACCTGTAAAAAACAGAGTGGTGGGGTACTGGCATGCTTATCTATCTGGAGCGAAGTGCATATGGCCCAGCTGAAGCCACTGCCACTCACTGTCTCTTGCTTCAGTAAAATCCTGATTGGTTTTGCCTTTCTGGTACCGGCTCACCTGGGTAGTCCCGGAAAAAGGGCCGTTAAACGGGTGTGTGTGTGTGTCAGATTTAAATATCTGACGTCAACCATATGTTGATTTAACACTTATCTTGCTGTGAGTGAAGCACCCATAAAATGGGAAATTATTTGGTCTACTACAAGATATGCAATCTGGCAAGATCCATATTTTGCCATATAGTAGAAATCCAGGTAAATTGGATTTTTGTCCATTCTTGGTGAAGAATATGATGTATTAAACTGAAGCTTTGTTTCATAAATATGTTTAGTAAATCATGCCCGAAAGTCTCAGTCATGTTTGACTGTTGGATTAGATCTTCACTTAATGTGCAGTGGCAAAACCAAATTAGGTGCTTTGTGTGTTTTCTGTGTTTGTGATGTTAGGAAACCTATGACGCACTGATCTCTTCAGTGGTTGATATTTTCAAGCCAGGAAAGTTTGTCATGACACTCTTCAGCAATGAGGTAACATCACTGTCTGTTTGGGGAATAAATGTGTTGTGGACCAAAGATGAGTTGGTTTAATTTTACAAATGATACTGAACATGTTCTGGTTATCGAACATTTTCCAGTCAACAGTTCATAACATTTCAGCAGGCTGAAAATTTTCAGCTAGGCTGCTGTTTTGTATTTGCTTTCTGACTGTAAATAATTGCCTTCAGTGCTTCTCTGGAGTGAGGTGAGATTATTTGCGTATGGTCTGGCCAATGCCACTGCCATCCCGAAACCCCGTCATCTCTTCCTCATTAAAATGCAGAATGGTTTTAGGTTTCTGGTACTGGCTTACTCAGGTTACCCTGCCAGCTGTTAAACAGATGTTTGTTTAAATTTGCTTTGTTTTGTTGACTGTAAATAAGTAACATATTTGAAATGCATTGACAACACTGCCGATTTCATTGTGGTGTAGATGAGGTGTACACTATTAATAGTAATCAGTAATAAAATTTAGTGCACCATTCAGTCAAAGACCACAGGCTGTAGCATGTTGGTGACTGGTTACTTGTTTATGTATAGCAGAATAAGTAAGTTTTAAGATACTTTCTAAAAATACCTACTGATTTCTGATTTCTTACTGAAAACTGTTTCAAGCTTGAGATGCAGCATCCATGATTTGAGAATTGCTCCCTTGTTATTGGCCTTCAGTGCTTTGATGCTGTTGGTTGGGCGACAGGAAGGGCATCCAGCCTGTAAAAAACTGTGTGGTGGGGTGCTGGCGTGGTTATCTGTCTGGAGTGAGGTGCAGACTTGCATATAGCCCAGCTGATGCCACTGCCACTCACTGTCTCTTGCTTGAGTAAAATCCAGATTGGTTTTACCTTTCTGGTACCGGCTCACCCGGGTAGTCCTGGAAAAAGGGCCGATGACTGGGTGTGTGTGTGTGTGTGTGTTATTGATAAGTTGGTGCGATGTGGTGTGTTAGGCGTCGTGTGCGGCCCATGCTCATTTCCGAGTGCGCAGTTCGCCGTGGAGCAAGCTCTACCGTCGTCTGGACTACCAGCTGTGCCAGATCAAGAACTACAACCTGACCTATGCTCTGTTTGCACTGGAGCCTCCTGCCGTCGGCTGAGATTTAGCCTGCCACCACGATCGCTCCCACCATGGTGGCACTGTTTCATGCCTCCGGCACCGTTGGGTCAGGTCCGACGATGGTACGGCAATGGTTTGGGGTTGTTGGGATGCGGTGCCATGGCATGAAACAGTGGTGGGTCTCAGTGGTCGTGGTGTGCCCCCAGCGATGAATCTCTCTGACTTTAACACTGATCGATTCTTTCAGTGTCGTTTTTCATGTAGTCTGTATTTCCGTGTTAGATTTGTAGAGGGATTGTCGTTATTTTGTCGTCTGATGCACCTATACCGTTATATTGTGTTTATCTGGCTGTCGACCCAGACAAAACGCAAGCTGTGGCGTCTGGTGTCGCTGGCCTCTGGACGTGAACCAAGCTAAGCTCTTTTGCCTCGTGTCCTGATGGTAATAGTCTTCTTACATCATACGTGATGAGGAGTGATGGCAAGTAATGGGGTCGTAAAGAGCCCAGTTGCAGCTGCAAGGCACTCATGTGACGACAGATGGTATTGGCATGAAAGATGCTGAAGCATCGTGCAGCATTCCTGAAATGGAAAGACGAGTTTGAAGTCATTTATGAATGACCATTGAGACCATTTCACTGGTTTGCTTGCCATCAGGTGCAGGCTCGCGGAAAATTGGAAAAGGCTTGTGTTTACATGACAGAGTCGTAATGAACATGTACGGCACCTTTGCAAGGTGTTGAACTTTCTGCGCTGTCTCATACTAATCAAATCCATTTTGCTTTGTTACATAGTTTCTAATCGATGTCATACTCATTAATTCCAATTTCCTTTGTTTATCGTCTCTGCTTAGTGCATCCATCATGCCTGGACTGTTACTTTCAATGTCTGAAATATTGTTGATAATTTTTATTATGTTCCTTCATTGACTTGGTGAAACAGATACGTATAGCTACCATTTCCCCCTGCATTCCATACATTGATGTAGTGTGTCAGTTTAATACGCCATTCGCTTGTGCACACTCTCATTTGTGATTTTACATCGTATAATGCATATTAATGCACATATAAACATGTTACTGGCATAGATTTTAAAGCGTGTCTATAATAGGCTTAGTCACGTCATCAGTAGATATTCTGTTAGAAGTTTTGGAGTCTAGTATAGTGAAGTGATTGAATTTTTCTTTGATGCACACATTTATAGTTGTTGTTATCATAATGGAGATGGCAGCCACCACCGTCTCTCTGTTATGGTTTTTCTGTTACTGTTGATAGATATACTAGAACCACTTGAATACTCAAGAGTTACTCCCAACTGGGTCGTGTTTCTCAAAAGAACTAGAGGATAATCAGTAGGGCTTTTTACAGACATATGCCTATGTGTCATCGTACCAGCAGTGTCAGAGGACTGAAAAAACCCAAAGCACTGACGCCAGCCAGAGAAAATTGTTTCTTGACCTTGTCTTTTTTTGATCCATCAACTCCTTGTCTAACAGTCTATGCCTTCAGCTGCCAGTGATGACCTGATGGGTTAATGAAAGTATTTGTGGTGACAGTGTGCAGTAATTCAAGTATACCATTTCTTCACTAACTGTGGTTTATTTTCTGGCAGTTGGTGATCATTATTTCTTGATATCTTAACGATATCTTATCTATTTAATGACTATTTTTTCACATGAACCTGGGTCAGCCATTTACCCTCCAGTCCTTCTTCACCTGTTACAGAAGCAAACCTCTGGGGGATTATTACTGAAACACGTTTTATGGAAAGAGTATCCTGTCACCCAATCATCTGTGCAGTGGCATGGCCTCATCATTTTTTCATCCGCCACTGGACTCCTAACAGAAGTGGTATTGCCTTCTTTATGCTGGCTATATTTAACAGATGCTAACATGTAGTTAGTTACTCCAGCTTGTTATCGCTGTATGTGTGCCAGGCGCTGTTGCTGTTTAGAAATTTATTGTGATACCTGTTTTACATAAAAGAATTTCCTTCACGTAGGGACTGTAGTCCTGGCTGTAGGTGGTAACTGCTTAGTGCTTATTGCTTACAGTTTAAGTGTTTTGTTTTGTCGTCGATTGTCATTATCGTTAGACGATGTCTTGCGCAAGTCTTCTGTTTGCATCTTATGTTTTAACTTTGTATTGTCTGGCATAGTTAAAATACTTGTTTTTCAACATCTGAAATTTGAACTTGTTTTCTGTTAGTTTTATTTGTTTTTGTTCTGTTTGATTTGTGACGTGGTACTACTACTACTACCATTTAACGGCCTCTTTACCAGGACAACCTGGGTAAGCCGGTACCAGAAAGGTAAAACCAATCTGGATTTTACTGGAGCAAGAGACAGTGAGTGGCAGTGGCATCAGCTGGGCCA
>Ga0126329_10000135_pt1 | contig 14777 bp, 13 predicted proteins | sample InaspJWI85metaG_FD_104915 | JGI IMG/M metagenome (GOLD analysis project Ga0126329, IMG submission 104915) | Marine gutless worms symbiont microbial communities from Oahu, Hawaii - Inanidrilus sp. 2 OAHU.JWI-85 metaG | ecosystem: Host-associated > Annelida > Digestive system > Unclassified...
TATGCAAGTCTGCACCTCGCTCCAGACAGATAACCACGCCAGCACCCCACCACTCAGTTTTTTTACAGGCCGGATGCCCTTCCTGCCACCCAACCAACAGCGTCAAAGCACTGAAGGCAAAACAGTGATAAATATAAATATAAAGACACCTGTCGGTTACTTACGACAATAATGTCGGCCAATGAGGCAGACTTGCAGAGCTGTCGGAATGCAGTAATCGCTGTGACACTGGCGGAGAGAGGAGATCGCGTATAGCAGATGTAGAGAACAGCAGGAACACCATTCACCTCACAGTACGTGAGCACTGTCATCAGACCCACACACAAACAACACATGCTAATAACTCACTTGACGTACTCTACACACAAGGTGGTCACAAAGTAGGAGAAAAAATTCCCCGACTTTTCCAGAGCCATAAACTTACTTGTCCATAGGTTACTGCACACACACACACCCGTTTAACGGCCTCGAAGCAAGAGACAGTGAGTGGCAGTGGCATCAGCTGGGCCTTATGCAAGTCTGCACCTCACTCCAGACAGATAACCATGCCAGCACCCCACCACTCATAGGTCACACACACACACACACATCCGTTTAACGTCCCTTTTTCCGGGACTACCCAGGTGAGCCGGTACCAGAAAGGTGGAACCAATCTGGATTTTACTGAAGCAAGAGACAGTGAGTGGCAGTGGCATTAGCTGGGCCAGATGCAAGTCTGCACCTCGCTCCAGACAGATAACCACGCCAGCATCCCACCACTCAGTTTTTTACAGGCCGGATGCCCTTCCTGCCGCCCAACCAACAGCGTCAAAGCACTGAAGGGAAAATGTTTGTGTAACCATGACCATAACCATGACCACCACTCATAGGTCATCGCAACAAAAAGTAAATGCAATAATGACCTTCACCAAGGGTCGTTCCACATCAACTCCAGCAATAATGATCCCGTTACCAGTCAACAGCTGTTTTACACAAACATTTAAACGACAAACGAAAACTACTTTTTTTGTTACAATTTTTCCCCGAGGTTGTACAGAATTCCCAGAGTTTTCCACGATCAGAAAAATCCTGGAGCATTCCAGGTTTGTGGCCACCCTGTAAACAACTACGGCATATTTTACAGAGTTCCCATACAGTGTTTCGAGACTTCCAGTTGGGCTATAAGAAAGGTGATAGGACTGCAAAAACCTGAGCCAATTATTCCCAAAGATTCCCCGAGTCAGAATAAAAACTGGAAGAAAATCGAGGGGCCAAATGGAAAGTAAAGTGGTTAAGTTGTTCAATCACAGATGTGGGTATCTAACATCTCACTCTCAACAGCTGTATGCTGGGTTTATCACTTATCAAATATGGTGACATCAGCGGCATGCGTAAAAATGCAGCAAATTGCATATCATTCTGTTAAAAATATCCGTCAGCAGTTTGTCATATCTGATTGGGTGGCAGGATGGGTATGGGCCTTAAAAATGTGTGTGAAAACTGTCTCGGAAGTTTAGTGCCCAAAACAAGTCATCTTCCAGGACATTCTGGGAAGCTCTAGCCAATGGAGGACATTTTGTCAGCTCAGACTAAGTGCAGCTTTGTTAACATGTCATTGTAGCTTCCTAACTTAAAGCACGTAAAACTTGCTACTTTTAGTACTACTAGAAAGCAAGAATACTCACAGCTGATTTTCTCTAGTGCTAAAAATAGCCAGCACGACAAAGTTTTCACGCACATTTTTAAGGCCCATACCCGTCCTGCCACCCAATCAGATATGACAAACTGCTGACGAAAATCTCTAACAGATTGATATACCTTGGGCAGGCAATCCAGTAACCAGATTTGGCTGTGCAAGCATAGGAGCAACTGGGTCGCCGGAAAAACTTCTTGTCACAAGAGAATGGAGAAAGCACTCCGGCATATCTCCAGGTGGAAGAGCACTGGTGTAGCTTCCAGTACTGGTGCTTGTTAGAACTACAACTTGTCCACTTTGTGACGAAGACTTGACGGAAACTCGTGCAAAAAGCTAAACACACACACACGTACAACCATTCGAATATAATGCTGCAGAAAGTTTCACCAGATTGGTTGTTAAATGCGACTTTTTACTACTACAGAACCAAAATTATGTATGTAAAATATGCATTTTTTGGTTGTTTAGTAATCACTAATTGCTTCAGTAAAATCCAGATTGGTTTAACCTTTCTGGTACCAGCTCACCCGGGTAGTCCCGGACAAAGGGCCATTAAACGGGTGTGTATGTGGAGTAATCATTAACTGATAAAGCCATTACAATGGTTACATCTATATGACAGTAGATCAACAACTAGTAACTGAGTGATCATGGGTTGGACTTCTCACAATGGCACTGCCTGTAGCAACTCAGCCAAACAATCACAGCAAAGCAGATCGTCGGCGACTAGTCGTCTGCTGTACGTAAAAAAAGGTCGCCCATACTCGATTACCGAGTGTAGGGTTCCGGAGCTGATCCCGGTTCTTTGCAGTCAGCCTGCAGGTGATGAAGTCATAAACCTGGCGGTAGGCTGCCATTACTTTCCGCCAGACCAGCAGTTACCACCGCAACCCTTAAGAGAGCAGCTACCAATTTTGCTGCTTGGTGAACAGAGGCATGATGGGTGTGAACAGTTTGCCTAAGACTGTTACCCGACAGCGTTGCAGCTGCGATTTGAACCCAGGCCTTTCGTGCCTGAACTTATTTACACCTTCATCTATCGCGAGATTTCGTGCGAGATCAAGATTTCCCAGTCGAAGAACTCACTTATAATGCAGAAACATGTCTAGTGTCTATAAAAGTAACAAACACAAGGCAGCATGACAACTTACTAGCTGGGTCCACACAAATGTCTGCTCAGGTTTAATATCAAGCTCACACGTCGCCACTACCACCTCTGATAAGTTCTTCAGTCGGCGTAGTATGCAAGTTCTGTCGGATGAAGATGAAACATCCAACTCCACGGCACCGCAAGTGATTTCACCAACAACTTCATTTGTATGTTCATCGAGTATATGCGTCTTCACAAAACCTAGCAAAAGTCATAATATATGTATTGTAACACAATTTTCACTCGGCTCCATACAACTGCACAGACGGATGGACAGCCCAAAAACATCTACAGGATGAATGGAGGCATAAAAAAGCAAGAAAAAAATAAAACAGTATGAATGACTGAAGTGGCATAAATTCTGATTTTGTGTTCTAATCAAAACACAGGTCGTCAGTCATTATTTTTACAATACGAAATATAAATCCTGGACGCAGCATATCGAAACAGTTACTAAAGATGTTAAATTCAGGCTTGAATAAGTGGCAGTTGATGAAACATGAACGAGACAAAAGCTCGATATACAATGGAAAGCTATTTGACTTCCACTAACTATACGTGAGGCATCAGCTATGATGTGACCAAACACACACACACCCATTTAGCAGACCTTTTCCCAGGACTACCCAGGTGAGCCGGTACCAGAAAGGATTTTACTGAAGCAAGAGACAGTGAGTGGCACTGGCATCAGCTGGGCCATATGCAAGTCTGCACCTCGCTCCAGACAGATAACCACGCCAGCACCCCACCACTCAGTTTTTTTTACAGGCAGGATGCCCTTCCTGCCACCCAACCAACAGACATTGCTATCCACTGCATCCAATGACGAAGCAACTGAACAAGCTGGATGATGAATACACATATATACCTGAGGCTGCTGGTCCGACTGCCAACAGCAATAAAGAACAGCTGATTGACTGTTCACTGCAACTGACAGTAGGAATTGGAGGCACATCCTGGGCTGTGGATGAACTGCAATTATAACACACAACACACGACTGTAATGTAACAATATCACACAGTCATGAGCATTTAAAGACATTTACTAGGTTAAACCAGGTTTAAGGCTAACAATGTCAACCTTTAAGTGGATTTAAAGTTAATTTTTTGAATACTAACACCCAGCAATGTCTTATTCTTAATTGCAAAATAACACATTGGGATTTTTGCTATCACGCGGTTGTTAAATGTCGTGCAAGATCATTTAAGTGAATATGTGGGTTAAGCAATTGCTGCTGCTAGGTAATCTGGTACCAGAAAGGTAAAACCAATCTGGATTTAAATGAGGCAACAGATTATGGGGTTTTGGGATGCAGCTGGAGCATGGCAAACAATCTGCACCTCACTCCAGACAGATGACCACACCAGCACCCCATCATTCAATTTTTGGTAATCCTGCACTCTAGGTACTTTAATTATTTCGCCTGCAATATGCAACAAACAGCAATACCACTGACAAGAACGATAAACAATAGCAAATTTGAAGTAATTTTTCGCAGCAAATGAATGTTATTAAATAATTAACAAATTAAATTCACGTTTAAAGTGCATAGTTTTCGGCAACAGTCTGCAAAATCACTTGGAACATGTCCTGTCCTCGAAATTTGTTTCTGTACATGAACTCATGTAAGTACGAAGGATTATGCTCGCGGGAAGTGCCGAACTGTCGTCGTAGCTTGCGTTTAGCTCGCATCCTAATGTTTTCAACATATTCTGTATGGACATGTGGATCGTCTGGATCAACAAAGTTGCGCTGGTGTACGATGACAGAATGCAAGTAGATCCCATGTTTAGAAATGATGTAAATGAACAATCACGGTTGCTATAAGTATCACTGAAATGCATGGCACTGTTATTTCCGACACGGAATGAGTGTGGTGAAAATGACACAATAAATCTCACAATAAGATTTTTTCTGAAACTGCAATCAGCATTTTGGTAATTTAAAACCATAACAGTTTCCGAGTGCTGTTTGATAAAATAGCTTTTATTTGAAAAATATATTTAATATTTTAGCTTTGGGAAATGGCAAGCCCAGAGAACCGGCACTGGGCCTACTGGATCAGCACACTGTCTTTCCCTATGGCGCCAACAGAGGGGCTGTGCTATTTTATGCCGGGACAGCTAACGTCGCTCACCACTACGCAGACTGACAGCTTATGGCATCTGGTGCTCTTGCTGTTTATATAAGCCATAGTCGACGTGCGGTCGTTATAATTAACGTGAGATGATCAGCCGGTCAGCCAGGGGCACGCTCGATCACGCTGGTCGTCCATGGTGCATGACGTACGCGCTGCACTGCTGTCCCAGCGCGTCAATTACCGGTGTCTAGGCGTCTGCTGTGCCAACCGAGTAGAGTGGGCTTTTGCGCGCACGTTACGGATAGTATCGAAACACGACGCTAGCAACGACGCCGAACAAACCACTCGACGTCTTTATCTGTTTCGTCGTCTTCTTCGTCATAATCTACAGCTCTCGAGAAGAAGAAACTCGGAGAAAAGTCAAAATCGTTCATTTTTTCAAGTCATCGAAACACAAAATAAACAGCGTAGAATATGTAACAAACTAATTGTCGAGAATAAGAAAACCACACTCGAGCTCGAAACCTTGATCTCTACTGCGCCAACCAAGGAACATGCAAATCTTTCCAGTCTCGTGCGCACGAGTTCAACATAAACATTATGGCAGCAATACTACAGATCTTGCGCATTACCTTTCCATTTTCAGTCCATCGACCTTAGACGTAACTCATTGGTTTAATCATCTCTTACAATAATATGCATAACCCGATACTGAGCATCATCATAATGTGAAGACCAATCAGCTTGGAAAATCGCAAGAAAGTTTACTCCGATAAGATAAGCATATGCTCAAATTTACAAGCTCAGCAAACATTATCTAAATGAATAAGCCTACTGGATAATTTCAGAGTGCAACAAACTATGCACAATTCTTCATGCTATAAACTAACATATACAACAAGCTCAGCTATCGCCGAGGGTCCGCGCGATGCGTCGTGTCCGTTGAAATCTTGCCAATTGCCACGCAACAGTGCACAATCTACTTGTACGAGAAGTCTTAAACCAAGCATCAGCTGGTGCTAACTGCGACAAAATCGTGCTGTAGACAGCGCTTGACGATCTGTGCGATAAACTATAGTGGTCGAGCGTCGGAGGTATTATCGACTTAGTTGACCAACGACGGCCCAGTTTATCACGCTCTGAGAGTCCACCTTTCTCGAGCTAAGTTGATAACACGTTACGACGATCGATATGCCGTGGCGAAATTGTCTAAGTCCGGAGTTTAGGACAAAGTTCCAGAGGGAAGTGCCCTTATTTTTTTGGAGATAACCGAATTTCCTAGTAACAGCGTAGGACAGGTGGAAGGAAGCTCACATGCCAAAAACCAGCTCGATTCGTTCAGCCGTTTAGTAGAACTCCGACTTGTGACGGACACAGGGATATGGCTAGTACCGTGGATGCATAGCATCGCGTGGTAAAATACACAGACAGTACAAATTCTTCTGCTTACTGTACTAATTGTTAACGAAGCAACATACATTCTTCTATATTTTCGGAATATGAAACTATCAGAATGACAGATTTTGTTACTTCCGAAAGGAGATAAGCTTATGCCAAAATCTGCACCAAAATGTCAACAGTGGTTAATTTTGCCACTACAGATCACCAACTGCTAAATAACCACGAATGAATAGAAAGACATACTATAATTCAAGACTAATAATATTCTATATGGGTAAATCTTGTACAGGAACACTTTAAAGGTGTGATACCATCATACCCAAATCTTAATATTCATTAGAGACACTGTGTAACAATTACAAAAGTTAGCCACCCTATATAGGCCCACACAGTCACAAGCCCGCAAGGTTAACATCATAGGCGCCGACACCATGGGGCACGTGCTCCCCTCCCCCCACTTTTGATTTGTGGTGGTAACAGATAACAGACATGAAACGTTTGATACACTAGTAAAATGGGCCCTATGCAGTCATTTAGCAAACAAACTTAACAAAGATACGGTGATGTAACATAATAAGTTAGAAGTGACAGTTAGAATTGTTTAACTTTGATGGTTGTGCCCCTAATTCCAAAAACTGGGTGGGCACAACTGAAAAGTGGGGGGCACCAATTTTTTTCCGGCACTTCCACCACTGTGCCCCTCCACATTTAAAATCCATTATTTTCCAAGTGAAACCAGGGTAACCGGTTGCTTAGCTGATACAAAGAGGTAAAGGGTAAAAAGTTCTGTAAGGCCAAATGCTTTCCCTAGGAAATCAGTCAATGGAACCAATCCTCTCTCAGTCCATAAACGGAGTGCTGAAATCAACGCCAGAACGGTAAACAGTGCATTACACTAGATACAACATATGATACGGTTTATTTCAAGAAACTGCGAATCACAACTACGGCTGCACACAGTATAGTTTGTGCTGTATGACAGCAGAATCAAAGTTATTATAGTCACATCAGACATGGGTTGTGCACAACGCAACACCACTATAACGAAACACTAACAGACGACGACACGTCACTAAACGCGACGCAAATCACACTGCAGTTTACGACGAAAAATGTAACATAAGCAGCAGATACAGTACATATGTACACCATCAGACGTGAGAATTAAATAATCCGTAGAGTTTAATCTAAGAAAAATTTTCCCTGTGCCGGAATCAAAGTCCTGGTAAAAAATTAAATTATGCAAACGATCAGCTGAGGACGTGGTAATAACGAGAAGAAGAATGCAAAACTATTAATATTTAATAGTCACCATTCGAACTCAAAAGCACACAATGTACACACTGTGTTGCCTGCCAAGTATTATTTAGAAGTTGCAAAAACTCACTGTTTTGGACGTCCACTACAAAGCCAAGGATTGGCTGGGAAGAATCAGCTATGCTGTGATAAATGGGACAAAGTACTTTAACTTAGAACTCAGTCACTCAAATTTTTAGCAGAAAGCACATTTCACAAGTGCTGCAAATTAGCACGAGTGACAACAGACGTCAGATACAGAGACACAGACAAGAACATCGACGTTTTACAGATACAGCTGGTTAAGATGTGACAAACTTACAAGCTACAGTGTAATACAGCACTCACGGCTTGATCACAGCACGAGATGAACTCAGGGCTAGAAGTGGAGGAAAAAGTGTACTATTATTCTCCCCTCCCTTTCCTCCCCTGCATTCCCAAAGAAGTAGGCCCCCTTAAATCCAGCTAGGGGGTCTGGGTGAGCGCTGTAAGCTCCCCCAGCGGGGTCTGGAGTGGGGCCCCAGACAAAATGGAATTTCTTGCGTTTTAGCTTAAAAATATAACATCTGGTGGCACCAATATTAATAATTTTCCTAAGAACCAACTTACAGATAGCACACCACGCACTACACCCGTTTAGCGGCTTGTTTTCCAGGACAACATGGGTAAGCCGGTACATCCAAAGGCAAAACCAGTCTGGACTGAAATGAGGCAAGAGATGATGGGGTTTTGGGATGCAGTGGCATCAGCTGGACCATATGCAAACAATCTGCACCTCGCTCCAGACAGACAACCACACCAACACCTCGTCACTCAGTTTTTACAGGCCGGATGATCTTCCTGACGCCCAACCAACAGTGTCGGAGCACTGAAGGCAACAGCACTGAAGGCAACTGAACTGGCACAGATACGGAACGAAATTACACCACTGTCACCCGATGTACAGACGTGTTTGGAACTGGAGTTGAGCTGAGTTCAGTTCTTGTGCTGTGAACGAACGTCAAATGACGACAGTACAAGTGCGTACTGGAGCACAGACGACAGCAGCGGGGACAGTACAACAGAGTACTGCACTGTACACTGGTACACTCTACTGTACGTAACCATACCGACAGTTACCACCAGTTACTACGATGTCCACGCCACTCACGGCTGCAGTCAACGAACAAGTTTCTACGACATAACAGCCACAACAACATAAACCCTTCTACAGCTACTACAGCTCAGTCTCCTAGCTCCAGTGGTTTGCATGATGTTCTGTAGTATTAGCTGCAAGTTTGTGTTTGTGTACAGAATTGCACACACACACACACACACACACACACACATGCAGAAGGGCCTGGGTTCAAATCGCAGTCTTCGGCAAACTGTTCACACCCATCGTGCCTCTATTCACCAAGCAGCAGAATTGGTAGCAGCCATCTTAAGGGTTGCGGGGGTAACTGCAGGCCTGGCGTAAAGTAATGGCAGCCTACCGCCGGGTTTATGACTCACGTCACCTGCAGGCTGACTGCCAAGAACCATGATCAGCTCCGGAACCCTACGCTCGATAATCGAGTATGGGCTACCCTTTTTTTTACCTTATTACAGCTGTTTAATGGCCCTTTTTCAGGGACTACGCGGGTAAGCCGGTATCAGAAAAATAAAACCAATCAGGATTTTACTGAAGCAAGAGACAGTGAGTGGCAGTGGCATCAGCTGGGCCATATGCAAGTCTGCAGCTCGCTCCAGACAGATAACCATGCCAGCACCCCACCACTCAGTTTTTATGGGCTGGATGCCCTTCCTGTCGCCCAACCAACAGTGTTGAAGCACTGAAGGCGAATCTGTGTACAGAATTAGTACGATAAATACCGATACTCTTATCAAAAAAAGGAATCACATGTGACAACATTTGCGAAACGCGCTTTTCGATGCTCTGCACCAGCTGTCTGGAACTCGCTACCGAAAACTGTTCTCAGTAGTGACTCTGCTGCAGTTTTTAAGTCCAGGCTAAACACATTCCTCTTCTTTCTCTGCTCACTAACATGCTGCCTGGCCCCAGCGACTCTGAAGTCATGATCAAATCTGTTTATTATTATCATCATTATTATATTTTAATGATTAGTTCATCTTACTGATCTGTTTGGTTTGTGGTGTGAAGAAATGACGAACTAACAGGGAGAACGCGGATGTAATCAGAACGCTAGGCAAGTGTAAAGGGTGTTCGGTGACAAAAAAAACGATGTTCTGAAATGCCAAATGGCATTGAGCTTAAAAAGGTCTAAAAAAACTCAGCAAAGCCAGGAAATGGTTAACCGTGTTTCAAACAAAAGTTGACATTTGACATTTTTGCGTTGTATTGTACTGTTATATTTTGCTATCCGGCTAGAAAGCCGCAAGAGTGTTAATAAACGTATCTATCTATCTATCTATCTAACACACTGACAGCAGTCCACATGTTTACAGCTCAATAATGGTACAGCCAGTGTATGCAGAAACCACGGTTAAGTTTCCTTTACACACACAGATCTCCAGTCCAGCGACAACCTAATACAAAGCAGCCATTCTCCGTGGCAAGCTTCACATTCAAAACTAGAAGACAATGGCAAGCCAGTCAGAAAATGCCTGAGCCTGGCCGCATGCATGCACAGACAAGCTGAAAACACAATGCCTTTGGCGCCATCTACTGGATGGGAGAAGGAATAAAAACCAGACTGAACCATTTCAGCGACAATACACAAACGCTATACACTGAGACAGAGACAGACGCACAAGTCATAGCATACACCATTATCACAGTCAGCTGAAACCACTACTGCTACTACTACTACACCCGGTTAACGGCCTCTCTTCCATGACAACCTGGGTAAGCCAGCAGCAGAAAGGTAAAACCAGTCTGGATTTCAATGAGGCAAGAGATGATGGGGGTTTTGGGATGGCAGTGGCATCAGCTGGACCATATGCCAACAATCTGCACCTCGCTCAAGACAGATAACCACACCACTCAATCTTTACAGGCCGGATGCTCTTCCTGACGTCCAATGAACAGTGTCAAAGCACTGAAGGCACGATGGTAGGCTGCCACAGTCAGCTGAAAAGCAACGAAAAAACATTTAAATAAGAACATAATGGCTGACCGTTAGTATGGCTTGCCATCATTTTTCGGTCGCTTCAGCTGAACTTTGAGGCGCTTTGAGCCGATCTGAAATCCATTCATAGCCTGAATCGCTGCCTGCGCTGAACTTGGGGTTTCAAAGCTCACAAATCCTACACACAATGTACACAACTTTCCTACGTAAAGCAGTCAAAAGGGGCCGATTTCACCAAAATCCAAAGAAAAACGACAGACAAAATCAGCTGAGTCTCAGCTAAGAGCCTGTGCCTTTCCAGACTCAACGTCCACTAATAGGCATGCAGCTCAGTAGTATAAATGACCAGTCGCAACTTTCTTTAAGTTGGTCATCAGTATGCAAAGATGTGAAATGTTCACACGACATGATGGCTCCATTTACTGCTATTGCTGTCAGTTCAACAGTTTCCAAATACTACTCGGTAGCCGAGTGGTTAGCATGCTGGACTCAGGCGCAGAAGGGCCCGGGTTCAAATCACACCAACTGCAACGCTGTCGGGTAACAGTCTTAGGCAAACTGTTCACACCAATTGTGCTCTTGTTCACCAAGCAGCAAAACTGGTAGCAGCCCTCTTAAGGGTTGCGAGAGTTACCGCGGGCCTGGCGGAAAGTAATGGCAGCCTATCACCGTGTTTATGACTCACGTCACCTGCAGGCTGACTGCCAATAACCTGGATCAGCTCCGGAACCCTATGCTCGGTAATCGAGTATGGGCTACCTTTACCTTTTTACTACCATTTTATGGCCATTATACAAAACAACATGTGTTAAACACCAAAGGATGCTGATGGAGGAAAGTTTTCCATGTCCTTGCTGATGGCAACTAGTGCATTTGGATTCGGAAGGGAGAAGACGCTGGAATTCTACTTTGCGGTTTATTGCAGCATCTCCATACTTCTAAGTATATAAACAAAACATTCGCATTTGAAAAATTCGAAAATAAAACAAACTGATGGCCACCGAGAGCTGCTCACCAAAGCACTTGCTCTGTCCTGTCAACTTGTCAATGAATACTTTTGCAGAAACAACGGTGCCGAACGGTACGAATATCTGAAGAACATCGGTGTCACGGAACTCTTCAGGCAGATTGTAGATGAACAGGTTTGCTCCCTCCGGGCCTACATTCACACCAACAAGCAACGCAGCAAAGACAAATCACCACCCCGGTGGTGGCAAGACAATATGCCCCCGCCAATATGCCCCGCCGATGATAATAATAATAATAATAAACAGATTTGTATAGCGCCATAAGGTCGTAACTTCAGAGGCGCTGATGGCAGTTCGACTCACAGTGGATCTACATCCATCCGTGGACGGGTCCGCAGTCCGCACATGGCTAAGCTGCAGGCAGCCAGCGTGCCTATAGCCTAGGCCAGCTGCACGTCTATGGCTGGGACAGACAGATGGACAGATCGCTGTATCGCTTAATGCGCCCTACAGCAGGGAGGATAATCAACTCAAAAACATGTGAATATGAGCGCAAATGAATCAGAGTTGTGAAGGAAAGTGCTGTGAACAACTTGCCCAGGGTCAGAAGTCAATCTCCAGACCTATGGCATAAGAAAATTTTGAATACCCACAGAGCTGAGCTGAGTCAGGTTTTACACCCAACTCAACACAAAATAGGTCACGAGATGTTCTTCCCGCCAATCTCTCCGCTTGGTATGGAAACAACTAAACCCAACAAAACGAAGTTAAAGAACACAAAACCAAAATGATCTACGCTAACACACAAAAAAACACAAAAATACAAACTAAACCATTACAAATAAAAACTGAATACCTACACGAATCTTTCAACATACCACGTGAGTTACATAATAATGTGCCAAAACGAAAATAAAGAATTCCCTTCTCAATGGAAAGGATGATGTACCGTAAAATAAACACAAAAAATTCAACAAAATCTGAAGTTTGAGACACCTTCCAGCTTCCAGGGGGTTTCGACGGTCACGTCAATTATCACATTTCTACAAAAACTGAACTCCAGTAAAATGCACGAACATCTGTTGGACAGTCTCAGCCGCGTTGGATCTAAGCTTTGTAGAGAAAATCATACAGGAAGCACAGAATATCCTCCCCACAGTTTCCCAGAACTCAAAAATCCAACTCACTGTTCCCAATACCCAGACAAAAACCTATTTCCCACATTCCGAGCAAGTGTTCACATAACGTACAGCAAATATTTGATACAAGAGAAGCAATTTTACCTTCAAGCTGACTGCCAGCAGCCGCACTGTATGCTAATGCTGAGCCTCCTGCTGTGCCTTGTAATGAATATGCATTCGGAAACGATGCTAGAACGACAATAACACAAACAACGGATGACTGCACCTCACTAACGGCACAAGCAATTTCAGCATTCACGTCACAGTACTAACTGAATCACCACCACTGGCGATTTGTTCTGATACAAATGGTTGGTTAGAAACTGGATGAAGAGTGGTACAATGATGGATGTATAAACATAAGATAAAATTTGGCAGGAAGAACAACTAGAGAATGTTCTGATCTTCGCAAGTCTGCACCTCGCTCCAGACAGATAACCACGCCAGCACCCCACCACTCAGTTTTTACAGGCCGGATGCCCTTCCTGCTGCCCAACCAACAGCGTCAAAGCACTGAAGCGCACTGGGATACACACGTGTACTAAAGGTAGGGTAGCCCATACTCGAGTACCGAGCGTAGGGTTCCAGAGCTGATCCCAGTTCTTGGTGAAGGATATTACAATTACACCATACCCAACTGTTCGTAAAATAATTACGAGCCATCCATTCGCTGCTTCTGAGATCTAAGTGCTAATAAAAAATATAAAGAAAGAAGTAACGGGGGTAAAACACAAGTCCTCCAGTACTATGCACCAAGCAACTAACAATAGTTCACCAGACAAGAAAAATCAGCCGGGATTTAAACGAGGCAAGAGATGATGTAGTTTTGGGATGGCAGTGGCATCAGTTGGACCATATGCAAACAATCTGCACCTCGCTCCAGACAGACAACTACACTAACACCCCACCACTCAATTTTTACAGGCTGGATGCTCTTCCTGACGCCCAACCAACATCCGAGAGTTACAGTGCTAAAATTATCCGGACTTTGCTCGAAACAAACTGGAGAGAACCTGCAAACTGCTGGATGCCCGTGAAGGCTTTGCTCAGCAGGTCTGCTCCTGTTGCCGTACCGGACTGCGAGAAATCAGCGGAGGCCGACTGAGTGCTGGACAATGGTGCACCGTACGCCGAATATCCCTGGATACCTGGATAACGACATCAAACCAGCAAGTACGCCCAAGTACTAGTGCTGCTGCTGCTACTACATCCGTTTGACAGCCTCTACCCTGGTAAGTCCTTGAGGCGCTGCCATGAGCCAACTCATCTAAGGTCGAGCCTCCACTCTGGCTACTGGATAGTGAGAGCTTCTTGCTCTTCTGTTCAACAACAACAACAACAACAACAACTACAACTACCACGCCGCTTTAACGGCCTCTTTTCCAGGACAACCTGGGCAAGCCGTTAGCAGAAAGGTGAAACCAGTCTGGATATAAAGGAGGCAAGAGATGATGGGGTTTTGGGACGCAGTGGCATCAGCTGGACCACATGCAAACAATCTGCACCTCACTCCAGACAGATAACTACATCAACACCTCATCACTCAATTATACATGCTCTTCCTGACACCCAACCAACAGTGTCAAAGCACTGAAGGCAGACAGGTAGGTCCAAGTAAGCAAGTCATATAGCACTGAATTCAGGGCGTATAATGTTACAAGCATTTCAGCAGAACCACGCTGCTGTAACTTAGATGCTGAGCTGATGTGTGTTACCAACTTGACCAAGTTGTCACAAAATAACGTTAATCACAAGACAACCCCAAACAATTTGGGAATAAACAACCCACAAAGGATTGTTTGTCTGTTGAGCAAAACAACCAACTTAACTGACTACAACAACGACCGTTTAACGGCCTTTGATCCGGGACAACCCGGGTAGGCCGGTACCAGAAGAAACATTCACCCACTCACACCCATCCGGATCATCGTGCTTCCTTTATCATCTTTCTCCA
>Ga0126329_10000137_pt1 | contig 14621 bp, 13 predicted proteins | sample InaspJWI85metaG_FD_104915 | JGI IMG/M metagenome (GOLD analysis project Ga0126329, IMG submission 104915) | Marine gutless worms symbiont microbial communities from Oahu, Hawaii - Inanidrilus sp. 2 OAHU.JWI-85 metaG | ecosystem: Host-associated > Annelida > Digestive system > Unclassified...
AGCAATGTAGCATTGCACTGAACTCTGCTTTCCATAGGCCTATCACCGTGAGCAATAAGACACAGCAAGAAGTTCCAGCTTTCGCAGCGTAATCGTGCGACTATCACTATCATTAACAATTTTATGGCTCCAAAACCCTAAACGGATTTTGATGAAACCTGGAATGTAATATAACTATGTCGCGGGCACGACCACACATGCAAATCCATGTGGCGCTGCAACAACGTGGGTGGTATTGGGGAACACGTGATATGTCATGTTTTGGTTTCTTGGGCAACCTTTTTCTTTCTTTATGCTTGGGCTCGCGCTCCGCCTCCACCGGTAGACTGATTTCGACAATCTATACGCCATATAATGTGTTTCCGCGCAAGTATGTGCTTTTCGGGGGTCTCATTGTTGCCACTCCTTTTAGGGGATAAAATCCCCCAAACCCACATTTTGGGGGCGTGAATAGGCATTTTCAAGCCCAATGCGCAAAATGTTGAAACCTGCACATTATCAAAACTACTGAATCGATTCCAACCAAGTGCTCATCGTGGTTGGTCCAGATACGCGCCCAATAAATCCAAGAGGTGGACGGCCGCCGTTTTGAAAAAAAAACGATAAATCGTTATCTCCGCGACCGTTCGACCGATTTTGATTAAATTTGGCAAGTTGACGCACATTGGCCCGCCACAACGGATATCTCAGCAAAGTTTGGCCGATCTTCACGAAATTTGGCATGGCGATGCAGAACCATCTCCTCACCCCATCGCCGTTAAAAATACAGAATTTTAAAATTAAAGGTGGTGGACGTCAGCCGTGGTGACGCAGATCGCTCAGTCTCAAATATCTGACAATTCCAAATGGCAGCAAGCCGCCATTTCAAAAGCCACTGATTATTATTTTAACTAACAAAATCGCAAATATTATAAAAACAAAACTGGCTTCAGTTTCTCTTTGTTGTAAAATCCACTGCTTTAAAACAGCAAATATCAAATTTTTTTTGTCTGCGATTTCTAAGTACAGAAGTTAGTTTTTACATTCATGACAGGCCACCGACTGGCAAAATCCACAAGAAATCGAAGTAATGGAGTTCGAGCCTATACTAATCAGCCATCTCGACAAATTGCTGAGATATTGTTCGTTCGATGGTGCAGTTGGCGTGAGTCACTATGCCGATGTGGAGTAGGTACTGGAGTGTGTTCAAGGGTCTGGTCTGACTAAAGCCTCGTTCACAGCACATGAACTGAGCTGACCTGAACAAGTCGACCCAGTAACACGACGCGTTCATTGGTCACGCATGCCGGCGTCAGTTGCAGCGAAACTAGGACAGGTCGGGTAGTTCTCAACACAAGCAACGCGGCTGTTCACACCGGAGTTCGTGAACTTCAGTTCGTAAACTGGAATTCATAGTTCAGTTTAGTTCATGTGCTGCGAACAAGCCTTAATATTTTGCCGTAGTGTAGTTGAGTAGAACAGTAGGCATCGCCGACGCACAAGTTGGAGTAGCAAACTGGACGACAAGCACGAAATAAGTGGCCAGCAGACCCAGAATCTGACACAGTTTTCACACCAGCCACAGTATTAGTCAAAAAATTTATCCCCTAAGGTTTTCTACCAATATTTCTCTAGCAACTTTACATGAAATTTTACACGCCTATTATACGTTCATACACACGCAAAATTGGAAAATTTTATTCAGTTATCTCTACTTGACGAAGTTACGCCATGTCAAGCGCAATCATTTAGTGAATTTTTACATTTCACTAGAAAAAAAACAATCATGAACAGTCGCGACATCACTGCAGTTATATGATCGATATACACGAAATTTGTCAAAACGATGCAGAATGTGTCTGTCAATTGCATGTCAGTTAAAAATTTAGTGTCAAAAATCCAAGATGGCTGACAGCCGATGTGCTTAACTGACCCATTCTGCGTGATCATGAAATATCGCGAGTTATTGAGTTTCAAGATGGCGGTCGTCTGCCATATTGAATTTTTGAAATTGAAATTTTTAGCAGCCAGAAACACTTCAGAAACACGTTCTGCGTCATCGTGCCATATTTTGTGGAGGTAGTTCATACTGTTGTAGAGATATCGCAATTTTTCGCAGTTTTTCGAGATGGTGGCGCTTAATATGGCATAACTTTGTCAGAATTAGAGATAACTGAATAAAATTCAGTAATTTTATGTAGATTTGAACAAAAAAGGCATGTAAAGTTTTATTTAATTATTTGAAAGTTATCAGTTGTTGGGGAAATATTGTCAGAAAACCTTAGGGGTGAGTAAATATTTTCATTTACACTACACTGAAATATCTGGAGTAGGCCTATTACGCACAAAGCTTACGATTACATAAGTGTTAGGCATGTCAAATACATTAGCGTTTAAGCTTACAGTGTACGTTCGCATTTTTATTCTCCAAGCAATTTAAAGAATAATTTTAACTAGAATAGGTTTAGCCGTAGCTATCTTGTCGTCATATCGGTGCCTTCACATCAGCTGTCAAAATATGAGCACAACTAGGTTATACATAAAATAAAAAAAAATTGCTATATAGACCTAAAGAGACGTTCACACTACGCGAGGTGTTTTACATACTGCTGCGGCATTACAGACCTATTAGCCGAGCGTGCAACTTATCTCCGGCCAGATGCACGTAACTATATATTATGCAATGCATTTGGTAATTTTTACTGATAAAGCTTTGTCGCCGGACAAAAAATAGTAACACATTTGCGTATATTGTCGTGGCGTTCAGCTGTGCTGATGCGCACCGTGTCATGCACACGCGCGGATACTCTGCTCGTGTTCGCGCGCGTCAGCGCAGTCAGTGTGAACGGGCTTTAAGTTATACAATATAGAGAACGTGAATTATAAACATACCGCCAGTATTGTGTTCTTATCAATGACGAATATGCCAAATACGCTTATACCGATTGGCTCTCCATTCAGACGATTCAGAAATACGTTTATCTGTCAAACGTTTCAAAACATGCTAACTTTAGAGAGACCTAAGTGTAATTCAGTTAAACAAGTTCAGCTTTTCAGGTTCAACGTTTTCGAAGATTTTATGCGATAATAACGACACTAAAGCAGAACTTGCCACTGAAAATATGCCAAGTATTCTAAGCTTTTTATTTAAGCACTGTGCCAAACAAAATGCATTAACAAATTTCATAAATCATGTTTTTCAGTTGACGTACCTCGCTAACAGTTTTGACGTCCAATGCAGCAAGGTCGATGCTGTGGATTGTGTCTCCCAGTTTGTGTGCCTACAAATATCAACCATCAGCTAATATTTCCGATTCATCGGTCCCAAAGGAGCATCTTTAGATATATAGCCTGCTCCTCCCTCAAAAGAATCGCTTAATTATGCGGGATGCTTCAAAGTGATAAACTTTCGCTACTTACGCGGCCTCGGTCATCTGGAACTCTTACCTGCTGTAAGAAACGCTCGCCAACTGGTTTTACGTCATTTAAGACTCTTCTCAAAAATAAACTGTTAAACGCTGCTCACACTCTTCAACAACTAGGCCTAATTCATTTTACGACCTACGGCGCCGAAGTTAATTTAACATAGCATAGAACAGCTGCCAATAATTTCGGATAATTAATAAAATTTAAAAAAATATTTTGAAAGTCTTTTAATGCGAGTAGTATACGCAGTTTATTAGCCTATTTTACAGAGTCTGGCTAAAGAGAGCGACATATTGGAAATATCACTTATGAGACAACATAATTTGAAACCACTTCAACCGTGAAAAGTTATCACAATCGTCAAAACGATAGACGAAGTAAATTACGCCAGTTAGGCCTGCAATTTGTCAGTAATAGAAACAGCTCGAAGCATTAGGCCTATTGAAATTAGGCCTACGATGAAATACTTACCATGTAATTAAGGATTATTGCTTGTCCTGCAGCCAGTGATAAGCCAATCACGCAGACAATCAACCATGCAATGTACACAACAGCTAATACGGGGTCCAGCGAAACAGTGTCATCTCTGAAGAAAACTGTGTTGTAGAAAACAAAGATAATTGTGACGATCTGGCAGCAGAAGTATGCGCCAGTGCTGATCATGAGAAAGCGATCGGCTTCCTGGACGGAGAAGCTGATGGCCTGGTGACGGCGTCGGAACTCGGAGAAATCGCCGCTGAACTTACCTCCGCCGCCGATGCATTTGCTGAACTCGTCGTTGAGTTGGTTGAATTGATCGTAAAGCAAACTCACCACGATAAAATTCATTGCTTGAGAAATCATCTAATGCACCGGAACGTTAAACGAAGAAGATATTGAAATGAATTCAAGGGGAGTTCACCGATGACTGAAAAACTGGGAATAATCATGGTTGTGAAAACCCGATAAATAGGCCTATTACAGTGTATAGTTCATTGCTTGAGCAAACGTCGTGATGGCAATGGATGGTAACTCTAGCACGACACAGATAGCCTTGGCAACATATGAACCTGTCGATGAGCGGAAAGTTCTCGCGAGAAACATAAAGAACAGTTCGTTGAGGTAATCTCTTGTGAACATAACATAGGCATAATAAACCATACCAGTTGCTGCTATAAGCCAAGAAATAACTGTCACCACGTTTACCCTGCAACTGCACTTTTTATGAAAATCGGGCTTGGACAAGTCGACCTGATGAAAAACCCTGCTCAGACTTCCGGTATGATTAGCGAAGTAGTACGTGGTGTGCGAGACGGCGGTAAGTAGAATGCCAGAAATCACGCCGAGTTTCAAGAACAGATCTCTGATGGTTTCCGTGCCGTCGAAGACGATGCAGTTTCTAGTTGCGTTGATCCACGTTACGGCGAGCATGATCGTCGCGTAGACTTGCGAGTGACTCCAATCCCGACATTCTCTGCGACAGTTCCGGTCGCTGTGCTGTTTTACCTGTACAAGTTCGCGAGTAAAGTAGAGGCCCAGCGGTCTGACGCTAATGATAAGCGGAGATAAGCACTTCTGAACGCCGTCCGCCCCTTGCTCACGCCTGGTCGAGACTTCCTCCGTCTCAATCTGGATCTCGACGCTTCTCTCTCCGACGTCATGATTTCCGTCAATTCCAGTTCGATCCATCGTGCCGTTAACCTCGCACCTGCTATAGTGACAGCGAGAACGACATTTTGCGTCATTTTGTCGCTGACGCCATAACAACGTTTGATTGAATTTACGAGATAATGCTCCAGGACTGCGAAGCTGATGGATATGTTAAAAGCCCGCCCACGGCTTTTCTAATTCCCAATAAACCAATGTAATTTGCTTGCGGAATGCATTACAGTCGATTATGCAGATGTCACGTGACTGATAGCCTATGCCTGGCAAACAACGACAACCGTTCATGTTTTTGTCACGTCAGGTGAAATTCAGCTATGCGATTTCATGGACATTTGCATAAATCCATTAATCGCCTTTTATTACAAACTGTGTACGCTTGGCACGCTGGCAACTATCAGTTGTGTCGCAGATGGAACCGCACGACGCGCTGCATTACGCACATATTGCTGTATACGATGGTGGACAGTTCACAATCATGAACAGTTCGCGAACTGCAGTTCGTAAACTGGAATTCATAGTTCAGTTTAGTTCATGTGCTGTGAAACAAGCCTTAATATTTTGCCGTAGTTGGACGCACAAGTTGGAGTTGCAAACTGGACGACAAGCATGAAAAAAGTGGCCAGCAACCCAGAATCTGACACAGTTTTCACACTAACCACATTATGAGCCAATAAATTTACCCCCTAAGGTTTTCTACCAATATTTCTCCAGCAACTTTAGGGGGCCTACATGAAATTTTACACACCTATCGTACGTTCATACATACGCTAAATTGGAAAATTTTATTCAGTTATCTCTAACTTTGACAAAGTTACGCCATGTTAAGCGCAATCATTTAGCGAATTTGTACATAATTAAAATTTACAACAATCAATGGCGTTGAGAACATCCTGCGTTAAAGTGGCAAAATGTTGTGACTTCGCAGTTCTTCAGTCTTCGAAATTGCCGGCGTTTGCTGTGATTTTTTAATTTTAACATTTCAACGCGTGGAGTATAAAAATGCATCCAACTTACGTGTTAATCGGTCAAACGGTTGTGGAGATACGGCGTTTTAATGGCTTTCATGAGCCGTCCGCCATCCTTTTGAAAATTTCAGTTATTAAAGCTGATAGATTTATGAGGCCCAGTCTCCATTACCGTAGCAATTTTTGTCAAGATCGGTCCGTCCGTTGCTACAATATATTGCAATTTATCGACTTCTTTGTGTTGTTGGCCGTCGCAATCTTGGATTTGCAAAAATTCTAAATTTTAACGTTCGGTCGGCCGTCGGGGCAACTGGGCCTGGTCAAATTTCATCAAAATCGGTCAAACGGTTGTGAAGATATCGCGACATAACGCCTTTTCAAAATGGTCGCCGCCTGCAATCTTGGATTTTCAAATTCAAACTTTTTAACGGCCAAAGCGGTTAAGGGACCCATTCTGTATCAGCACGCCAAATTTTTTGAAGATCGGTCAACCTTTCACCGAGATATAGCATTTTTTTCGATTTTCCAATATGGCGGCCGCGGCCATCTGTATTTTCAAAAATTCGTAATTTTAACAATCAGTCTGCTGTATGGGGCCAATGCGTGTCATCGCGACAAATTTCGTCAAAATCGGTCAAACGGCTGCGGAGATATCGCGATTTAACGGTTTTCCGCTATCTTTGATTTTCAAAATTCATTTTTAACGACCAAGACGGTTACGGAACCCATTCTGCATCACCGTGACAAATTTTTGTGTAGATCGGTCAAGCCAATGCTGAGATACAGCAGTTTTTTTCGATTTTCCAGCTGACGCCATCTTGGACTTTGAAAAATTCGAAATTTTTACGGTCGATCGGCTGTAGGGGCCCAATGTGCGTCAGTATGCCAAATTTTGTCAAAATCGATCAAACGGCTGCAGAGAAATCGCGATTTAATATATATCGGGGCCGTCCGCCATCTGGGATTCGTTGGGCGCGTATTTGGACCACCCATGACGAATACTTAGTGGTTTCTATCATTGAGCAACATTTGGTTGCAGTAGTTTTGATAATATGCGATTTTCAATGTTTTGCACGTTAGGCTTGACAATGCCTATATTCACGCCCCCCCAAAATGCCGTTTTTCAACTACTGAAACGTCGCCGTCGCTAATTGACCCGCGCGACTGTATCGTGCTATAGACAGAGCTTGACGATCACATATGATAAAGTGAAGCGGTCGACTGTCCGAGCTCGGAGGTATTATCAACTTAGTTGACCGACAACGGTCCAGTTTATTACGCTCGAAGCGTCCACTTTTCCTGAGCTAAGTCGATAACACCTTGTCTGGATGAATAGGAGTTTACAGAAAAAAGTGGTTTAAAGTGGTTTAAATTTCTTTAATCATTATCATGTTTTGTTTTTAATAAAATTTGTATTCACTGTCCCAAGTCAAACAGAAATACTACACAAATTCTTGGCTATTTATTTTATATGTTTGTCTTTTACGACTGGCCATTTCCACACGTGTACTTTGCACAGAATGTAGCCTAAGCTTATATTATTTTCCCTTTTTATTCTTGGTCCAGTTGTCAGAAACTATGTCGTCTTTTATGGGGATAAACTAACAATCAACCATTTTGCCTGTAACTTGGCCAAATATTCACCATTTTTTACAAATTCTTTCACCAGCAGATTGAATGATAAATGTGTAGTAAAGGCTATACTACATTGTCATTTATCATTAATTACAATACATATTTCAGACTGGCGCCATTTTTCTTTCACATTTCACAAGGCAGTGTAGCGACATGTTTAAGGCGTGGTGGAATATTTAAATATAAGTTTGTTGCAAATTTACTACCGAGTCTACCAGTGAAAAAGTTTGAAAATCGGTTCATATTTGGTGAAGTTATGGGAAGAGTTTGGTGTCTTGTTTTTTTTGACTCACGGTGTAGTCTAGAGCCGATTATAGTACAATGCAATCTATAAACTACAATGCCACTTTCCGCTGGTCTCTATACAGGCTTTGTGACTCGTTCACCTACAAATTTTCAAAATAGAAATGCTGGATAATACAGTTGTCACTAAACCCCTCAGCCGGATTTTTTAAAATTCGGCTGGCTGAGCAAATTTTTCGGCTGATATCCGAATTAGCCGAATTTTGCGGGACTTACAAAATTCGGCTGAAAATGCGGCTGTGTAAATTGAGCTGACAAACCATACGTTCTAAATGTGAGCATTATAACAAAAAGTTTTAAAATTTTAACACGGCACTCTCAGTTTCTAGGAGAAAACTCTTGAAAAATGCACATTGCAGGTCGACTGTGACAAACTACACAAAATAAGTAAAGCAGATCAATCATGCGGATAAAGGGCGACAGAAAATGTAAGAAATTCAGCGGCAGACGCATTTTGCGGCAAATTTACGGCTAGCAAAATTCGGCGACTAACTCGGCGCGCCGAAATTTTTCCGGCGAATTTTCGGCGTACGAAATTTCGGCGGCGAATTTGGCGACCGGCGGCGGCTGAAGGGTCTGGTTGGAACATCCGAATTTGCACATGAACAAGTAAATTAAGAACCACGGGACACGTTCGTTGGTCGTGCGTTGCTTTGGAAATGTGTGTACATTTTTCAGTACATCATGTCTATGCAACTGTTCCAGATAGCGTATCAAAATGAAAATGATTTTAAAATTCAGAACATTCATCCAGTGTCTAAAATTACCACTACAGAATTCCGCAGGAACCACAAGCTAATCAAAGCAAAAGAAGGAAATATTTAGTAAAATGGTTACACAAGGAATTCATGCATGAAAACAATGCTATTTACAAAGATTCTTTATATACACACATATCTACACATGCCAATGATATGTTACATACGAATTAAGTAACAATAAATACATAATATTTAAATATTTTAAATGAGTGTTATACAAAACCGAAAATAACAAGTATTTTCACATCAGCAAGACATGCCTTCAGTGCTTTGACGCTGTTGGTTGGGCGTCAGAAAGAGCATCCAGCCTGTAAAAATGGAGTGACGAGGTCTTGGTATGGTTATCTGTCTGGAGCGAGGTGCAGATTACAGTCCAGCTGATGCCGCTGCCATCTCCAAACCCCATCATCTCTTGCCTCACTTAAATCCAGACTGGTTTTACCTTTCTGATAATGGCATACCCAGGATGTCCCGGAAAAGGAGCCGTCAAACGGGTGTAGTAGTTTCACGTCAGTACAAGAGTATTCAAATCATTACTACTGTTCATTTGCGGATTAGAAATAAAACTTAAGGTGTTCGCACCACTTGATCTGCAGCATGAGACTTACAATATGGAGTCAGGGATTCCAAAAAAGAAAAATCCCACTCCAAGGGACTGATTTTATGCTCAGAAGCAGTACAAGGATAGAACCAGGAAGTCTTTAACCCCTTTGGCGCCGCAATATCAAAACATGTTTTTAAAAAGTGCGGGAACGTCTGAAGATCCGGGGAGTGGAAATGAAGAAGTGCTGAACTGATGAGCAGATGCAGTCGTGGGTGGCTAGGTGCGGCGCACAGTGGCAGTTGCTCGACGTATAGAAGCCCTGTGATCCCAGCCAGTACGACGACGACCGACGTACGACGGACGCACTACAACATTGTCGACACTCACAGTTCACACAATACTGTTAGCACCTAGCTCTAGTCTAAACGTGCTACCTATCAGATAATTTTTATCATTTTCAACATCTTCACAACGACAAGTGACTTGGCATACATGAAAACACGCAGTTCTTGTTTCCTTGGGGCGGCCTTCTCTTCTGGAGTTACTCCAAGTACAGCAGTCTGCCAAAAGAGAACCTTTGGCTGGTAGTAATGGTAATATATTACATGCCCAATGCCTTCTTCTTGACAATCAAAAGCATTGAAAGAAACTGAAAGCAATCAGGGACACAGGTCTAATCTCATCCGTTGTTTATCCACCAAATAACTCTTATGAAAGCGACATTGCCTCTTTTACGCTGATTGTCCAACTTAGCACCAAACTGCAAAGAAAATAAATTACATATTCACCTACATGTACACACACACCCATTTAACGACCTCTTTTCCAGGACAACCTGGGTAAGCCGGTACCCGAAAGGTAAACCAGTCTGGATTTAAATAATGCAAGAGATGATGGGGTTTTGGGATGCAGTGGCATCAGCTGGACCAAATGCAAACAATCCGCACCCTGCTCTAGACAGATAACCACACCAACACCTCATCACTCAATTTTTACAGGCCAGATGCTCTTCCTGACGCCCAACCAACAGTGTCAAAGCACTGAAGGCATACATAGCTCACAAATTTAAGCACTTTGTTTACAGAAAGTGCAGAATATAACAGAAATATAAATTGATAAAAACTAAAAAACAAAAAATGAACATAAACTAGAATTGACAATAAACAAATTGTCTTGCCTGATTTCCACAATCTTTTTACAGGTGGTGAGCTGCGTGGACTTACTGGCCTACAACATGCATATGCAAGCTAAGCACACCACATCTGCTCAGAAACAGACGTTCAGTGACTACAGAGATGGAAACTGGTAGTGACAAAGTGGGAGACAAAATGATATAGAAGTTGTGCAAGTAACACTTCTGAGAAAACTCTAGCATCTTTGACATAAATCCAAACGCTAGTGCAAAGGTATGCCATAAAATATTTTGCTCCACAAAAATCGAAGAGTTCTTAACTGGGGTGCTGGCCAACATAGGCTGACCAATGACCAGTACGGCAGAAATGGTTGCCATTGCTGCTGTGTCGTCGTCGTTGTTGTTGTTGTTGTCAGCTGAGATTTTTTAGTGAAAACGAGTCTCATCATAGGACCTGTCGAGGCAGTTATGTGAGCTCTCGTCAGGAATAAGTAATACAATGTTAATCTGTACTTACATGTAATTAATAGCATGCTTTTATGGATCAAATGGGACTCAACTGCTTTGCAGTCATAAAATATTCAGGATACAGACAATCTGGACTATGTAGATATCATCTCACGCTCAGTAGGTGTGTGTTTAGCAAGGCAACAGCACAGCGGCATACCTTGGCTGCTGCCACTGTGATGAGGTCGTCTCGTTCACCCACGTCGGTACTTCGCTGTGATACTGCTCCGAGTAGTCGTCAGCATGATAACTCGACCCATCGTAATTGCCGACAGGTGCGCTGTGATGCTCAGCGGCCATCTGCTGCTGATGCTGCAGCAGTCGCTGACGCCTCATCCTTCTAAAAATGTGCAGCAGTAACAAACATGACCTGCGGTAATTCTAGCACACTAACATTGTAACACAATAGCAGACTGGTACGACTTAGAACACTTCCTGTATCATGATTATAAACAATGTCATCCACAAATGTCAACCAACTGTTCTGCAAAAGCATATGTTCAAAGAAGTTAGCAAATGTTCAACAGTGTTACCACAGAAACACACAAAATGGCGGTGTGCATGTACATATGCCAACACCTCTTAAACTATGTAAACGTGCACCAAGCTTTGTCACAACGATGTCACCCTAATCAGTATATTTCAACATTTATAAAAGCAAGTTGCTACCGTAATGGTAGCATAATGCCTTCTATCTGATACATGGTTCCTTGCCTCCCCGTGTCTTCATCCCAATGAGCATCTTGATCAGTTTAACCATTTTCGCACGGCTTGTGGTCGTAATCAACGAACAGACAGAACTAGAGACCAACAGACAGACTGGTCATGCTACTCCATCTGTAGGAATAAGCCACATCCATGCTATGTATGCATGCTCTGTGGCGTAATAAGAAAAAGCTACATACCCAACAAATCTGGCTTTGTGGTATTGTTTGATTTCATCGAGCTCTGTTCTTTCCTGTTTTGATCGGTTCAACAGCAATGTAATATCCAGAGCAGACCATGGTCGGTGTGTAGGCTCAGGCGCATTCAACAGCAACTGAAGTTCACCTATTGACGGAGCCGCCAAACCAAGGTCCTTGCGAATTTCACTGTCTCTTTCCACTAATCTTTCCCAGTATTTTGCAGCCTGTCGTATCCAACATTCATTGCAGCAATAATATAAAACGTGTATGCATAAAACTCATTAAAACTGATAACATACACAACAGTCTATGGTTTTTTTATCGTGTCAACCTGTTAACTGGACGATTTTGCTAGAGCAAAATTCTACTGCCAACATGTCCTTGTCGAAGTCAGCTAACACAGTAAAATAAGGCAGTGTAGACGCTAGAGTTCTCCTCAAGGGTATTACTGAACCATCTCTGTATCACAAAGTATAAGAAAGTTCACACGGCATGAAATAAATGACTACATGAACATTTGTCACACGGTATACTGTCTATTTTCCCATCCCCAAAAATGACCCAGAGACTCAGTGATTCAGTTTGCAAAGTGCTAATGTTCCATGATCACAAGTCGACTGCAATGATATTCAGCAATCAGTATCCTTGTCTAGCTATCATCAACTGCACACACACGCGCACGCACGCACGCACGCACGCGCGTGTCTAACGGCCCAGGACTACCCGGGTGAGCCGGTACCAGAAAGGTAAAACCAATCTGGATTTTACGGAAGCAAGAGACGGTGAATGGCAGTGGCATCAGCTGGGCCATATGCAAGTCTGCACCTCGCTCCAGACAGATAACCACGCCAGCACCCCACCACTCAGTTTTTTTACAGGTTGGGTGCCCTTCCTGCCACCCAACCAACAGCGTCAAAGCACTGAAGGCACTATCATCAACTGCAGCAAACGATATCTACTAAAGCCACCTATGCAGTGAAATAAAAGACTTTACATATAATGGGCGAAAAAGTCTCAGAGAAAAACCATTCTGCAAAATGCACTGGGGTTTCATATTTATACAGTATTACTGCAGTTTACCCATAGTGTTAACAATGACGGATCAAAAACCGCAAAAAGTCCTTAAAAAGGTGATATTACTCACCATCACATCGTCTGAATGTCAACGTGATGCAAAGTAATAGCACCATTTTAACGATTTTTGCGGTTTTTGATCCGCCAACGTTAACATGATGGGTTAACTTCAGTTTTAGTATTAATATATGCTGTTTTATTGTCAAAACTGTGTAATGTGCCACTCTGAAATTACAACATACATTGAAGCAGTTTTTCGATTATCAACATAGCAGCTGTCCGCCACATGAGATTGTAGACAAGAAGCTCAGCTATCGCCGAGGGAACGCGCGATGCGTCGTGTCAGTTGAAATCTTGCCAATTGCCACGCAACAGTGCAAAAACTACTTGTACAACAAGTCCTGAACCAAGTATCAGCTGTCGCTAATTGACCCGTGCGACAAAATCGTGCAGTAGACAGCGCTTGACGATCTGTGCGATAAACTATAGTGGTCGAGCGTCGGATCTCGGAGGTATTATCGACTGAGTTGACCGACGACGGCCCAGTTTATCACGCTCTGAGCGTCCACCTTTCTCGAGCTAAGTTGATAACACGTTTCGACGATCGATATGCCGTGGCGAAATTTTCTAAGTCCGGACTATAGGACAAAGTTCCAGAGGAAGGTGCCCTCATTTTTGGAGATAGCCGAATTCCTTTTAACACAGTGTAGGACGGGTGGAAGGAAGCTCACATGCCAAAAACCAGCTCGATTCGTTCAGCCGTTTTAGTAGAACACCGACTTGTGACGGACAGACAGACAGACACAGGCCCATGGCTAGTACCGCGGATGCTTAGCATGGCGCGGTAAAAATTAAAAATTTAGCGTACGTCAGGCACTGAAAAAGAGCACACACCACCGTGACAAACTTCATCAAAAAAGGGCAAACGGTTGCAGAGATACGGCGATTTAACGGTTTTCAAAATGGCGGCCGTCCGCCATCTTGGATTTTTAAAATTCAAATTTTTTAACGGTCAGAGAGTTAAGAGACCCATTTTGCATCATCGTACCAAACTTTGTAAAGATCAATCAAAGCGTTGGGGGAAATATTGCGTTTTTTTTGTGATTTTCAAGGCGGCGGCCGCCGCCAACTTAGATTTTCAAAAATTCGAAATTTTAACGGTCGATCCATTGTAAGGGGACAATATGCGTCATCGTGCCAAGTTTCATCAAAATCAGTCAAACGGTTACAGAGATGTGGCGATTTAACGGTTTTTTTTTCAAAATGGCGGGCGTCCATCTTGGATTTGTTGAGTGCACACTGGGACCACCCACGATGACTACATGGTAGTATCTATCGTTGTGCAAAATTTCTTTGAAATCAATATGGTAGTTTCGATTACGAAACTTTCAATATTGTGCCCATTAGGCTTGAAAATGCCTATTCACGCCCCAAACTTGGGGTTCTGGGGAGATTTCACCCCAAAGTGATAAACAATATCAACGAAACCCCCAAAGGCACACCCTTGCGCTAGTTCGCGTCGTTTGAGCTATCAAGCGTGAAAATCCGTCGACGGGTCTGACCTGTAGGTGAGTCCCCGAAAAAAGGTATAAATAAAAAAATAAATAAGTAAAAATTTCGTTATATTTCACCCATTTGCCCAGATGCCCCCCACGGACAGATTTGCACCAAATTTGGGGCCGCCGACGTAATCACCTGTACTTTTCATGATCGGTTAAGGGGTGTGGATTCTGTGGGGGGGGG
>Ga0126329_10000138_pt1 | contig 14402 bp, 10 predicted proteins | sample InaspJWI85metaG_FD_104915 | JGI IMG/M metagenome (GOLD analysis project Ga0126329, IMG submission 104915) | Marine gutless worms symbiont microbial communities from Oahu, Hawaii - Inanidrilus sp. 2 OAHU.JWI-85 metaG | ecosystem: Host-associated > Annelida > Digestive system > Unclassified...
CTTTCCGATGATATGGATGTTTTGCATAATTGTCTGTCACGCATTACAATAACGAACTCGGAGAAGTAGTTGAGTATGAAATGTTAGACCCCCCAATGTTTGGCTGAAATGACGCCACTGAATGTCACCTCTGCCGGGCGACAGGTAGCACTGTGTGATCCAATATGGCATGTAAGTTGGCTTGTTGCGAACTGCTATACTCCGTTTACCTTCCGTTGACCAGGAAGTCATACCTTGCCAGCCCAACGCAACCAGTGACGTATTTTTAATGTGTTGCGTTGATTATCTATTTTAAATAACAGCAAACGACGCAAAACATCACTATATATTTCGAGTTAGGGAGTTACAATTGTACCAACGTTTATTACAATAATAACGTTCAAAAATTTATGAAATGTTAAAAACGTTTAAAAACATTACAAGAATAAAAACGCGAAAATACGTTTTTCTGCGGTTCCAGGGCAAGAGTGCGCACCTGTGGCGTGTATACATGTGCAGGTGAGAGCATCGATGGCAGCGTCGTCGGCTGCTGAGGCTGGCGATGAGCGATGAGGCTTACCTGGATCGTCGACGAGCAATCAACAGACGAGCAGCGGCCAAGGCGCGACGACGTCTCAAGGAGCACGCCACTCGCGTCAAAGCGGTCCATCTAGGCCCTATATATACGCACATTCAGCCGCTTTCAGTGATGGGAGTCATTGGTCTTGGCATTGGCCTTGTACCCAGAAGTCCTTGCTCCCATCACTGCCTCTTTTTCGCCGCACACGAACTGAACTGGGCTGAACTCGAATTTTCGCAGTACTATAGTTCAGAACACATTCTTTCCGGTGTACAACGCACGACCAGCACATTTCACGAACTTATGAAGTTCATGGAAAGGGCTTCGCGTGTGTCCACAACACTCCCATTGGAAAGCACGTGTTGAGAACTGTAGTTCCGTTCAGTTTCGTTCAGTTTATGTGCAGTAAACAATGCTTTACTCTTCTGTAAGTAAGTGGTCAATTATAACAAACTGGTACAGTGGTGGTTCCCTGGGCTGGCCATTTCAAATGCCAAATAGGCCTATAAATGTAATTTCAAGAAAAAAATTTCCGGAAGCAACTTTATCAAACACCACTCGGAAACTGTTATGGTTTGAAATTACCAAAATGCTGATTGCGGTTTTAAAAAGTAATTTTATTGTGTTATTTATTTTAATTTTCGGCACACTTTAGATCCCTGTGTACAGTCCTGAGTGCACGGTCAGCGGAAACCGAATCTTAGGCGCAAGAAGAAAAGCGGAAAGCGCCGGGGATCGGGATGCCTGCTGGAAAAGTGGGTCTTACCCGAAAAAAACTCACGTGCAGTTTACTGCGAGTTAGCAGTTTTTGCGTGACTGCATGGCGTTTCTGTAACATTTTTCACTTATCAGAAACCATGCAGTCGAAATCATCGCAAGACATAATCCGCCATATATTTCAAGGTCAGAAATGTTCTTCAGCGTGATAAAATCTACGATGAATATCTTCAATTTGGATCCCCGATCTTCCTGGAGGATAAAATATCCTTGGAGGGGGTTAAATACTCTGGATTACGATGCCTTAAATGATGGCTTATACATAGAGTAACGTCACGGAGTCTATGGTTACGATACGATCGCCATTTTGTGGGTATAACACGATATAATGCGTTGATTTAAATGGCGAAGATTTATCGTGTTATTCAAATAAAATTAAATCAGTTAGTTTAAGAAAATGTCCATATAATCACTGACTTGCCAACAAAGCGCTATCACAGTGACAAACATTTCTAAGAGTTTTTGCCTAGAAGATGGCGGCAAAAACCAACTGGCATGGATATGGGACAAAATTACGTCACTGTCGCCCTATGTACAGGGTGGGTCAAAAAAGTAAGCTGTTGTACTGTGATAGATATTTCAAAGGCTAGACAATAGTCTATACTATAGTGAATGGACCAGGACTTGAAAGTTGGCAACATTAATTTTATTTGTGTGGTTAAATATTCTATGCTACATTCTTATAAATTTTGCAAAGCTAGTTCGGGTTTGCCTAGCAGTAATTTCATTGACTGCTTTCAGTCACAAAATATTTAAACATAAAACAATTGTAACGTAAAATATTTCACGTGAAAATACCAGACAATGCCTCATTTTCTCTGTAGCTGTCCGTGTTTGTTCATGTTCCTCATATCTTATCGGTTTTATTGACATATTCGCTCAAAATAAACAGCTTACTTTTTTGACCCACCCTGTATATCTGGTGACGAATGGCGGCGGTGGTGTGCAGGGTTACTACGCGGCACAGTGCCTCAACACGAAGTTGTGCTACGAGAGAAAACAGCTGGAGCGCACTCGCGATCAGCTTCTGGGTCGGTGGAGAATGCACGATCCCGCTATCTGCCGACATCCACGCCAGTTGTCCACATCGTCTCAGTTCACCGCGGGACCCTCAGTGAGGAGCGAGGCGGCGGTCTTCGATCTCATCTCCACCTCTCCGCTCTCTGCCTCCTCCCCGGTCGCGTCTGGGTCGGCGGCAGTCGACGAACCCGGCAGCGGCCGTCCTTCGAGCATCCTCGACGCCGACGACACCGACGATAGTGACGATAGCGAGGAATATTCGGACTTCTTCGACGAGTCGGTGATAGCCGCGCTGGGTGACATCATGGACGATCCTCTGTCCCGAAGTCTCGGCGGCGCTTCCGTCCCGTCGAGTGCCGACACGTCCATAAATTTCGACGACGTGGACGTTCGGTCCTTCGTCTTCGACGACCCGACGCGGTCATCTTCCGGGACAGCGGCAGTGGATCCAGAACGTCGGGCCTTCCCGACAGATCCCCGTCGAAGTCTCGAGTCTTTGACGTTGGCGGGAAACCTGTCGGGATCTCCCGTCACCCGCGTCGCACCTGACACGGAGACAATCACTTCCAGGGCAGCGCCGGCGGCTGCCGCGACGGCGATAGTGGATCCAGAGCGTCAGGCCCTCCCGCCAGATCCCCGTCGAAGCCCCGAGTCTAAGTCTTCGAGATTTCCGGCCACCAGTGTCGCACCTGACACGGAGACGAGGACTTGTTCCGGGATATTTTCCGGTACGGGTTTCCGGATCGCGACACCTCCCAGGAGGACTTCGCCCCCGTGCATGACGCAATCGCCATTAGTCGCTAATATACCGCTCCACTTGCGGGCCTTGTCAGCCGATGACGACGACGTCGACTGATAAATACACAGATTCGGCGTTTGACAAATGGACCAAGCGAGTCAGATAACAGTTGCAAATCACGACACTATAGCGAATATTTATTATCGACCGCGTTAGCTGGCAACGTACTGCAATCGGCCGTGTCCGTCCGTTTGTCCGTTTGTTTTCACTCTTGCTTTTGACCCAGTTGGCTTTTGACGTTGATGTTTTGCATGTATATGGGTCATGATTATAGCTCCCCGGAGATTAAAGTTAAGGTCACGGATTTGGGTTCGGGTTAGGGCCTAATTAGGTTAGCAAGGATGGTAAAGCGGTTACTTTCTGACGTCGAACCTCGACGGTCTACTCGACATCACAATACTGCGCTCTCCTGCAAACGGCAAAGTAACAACGTTTACTAAATTTCTGGCAACCATCGATGCTGGATTAACACAGCACCCAATCACAAAAAAATAAGAAAGCAGTATACATACATGCATACGCCAAAACTGCAACTGTTTACCGGGAGCAGGAGCTCCCTTAGGCCTATGACAAATTCTGTCTACGCGCCTTGTGTAGGCCTATAGGCCTAGGCTATATAAATTAATGCAGTGGCTGCGGTTGTTTTTATTCGCACGGAATGACGGTCAGAATTTGCTGCGTCGCGGCGCACTGTGCAGTGCTGCGTGTGGGTAAATGTAGCTGAAAAATTCCGAGTGTGTTCGTGCTTGCTTCGGCATGACAGTAGCTACGATCGGTTTTACCGACCACATCGCTAAGATCTTTCGTCGTCGTCGGGCGTTAATCACGTTACGTCCAATCAATCAAACAATCAATCAAGACTTTGACTCAGGTTGACAAACCGCAACGAGACGTAGAGTTAAATGAATACATATGCTAAAATGAAATAAATATATGATTACAATGTTAGACAATGACAATAACCTAAACCTAAACATATAAACAGGAAAACTGAATAAGAGTAAAGGTCCCTCCCTCATAACCTTCGAGAACAACATAGGCCTATACAGATAGGACCCCTTAATACGAACGAACTTATCAGTTGGCCTAATACCGACATTTCTTGGCTAATCTGTTTCTACTTTGTCGGTAGGCCTACTTGTCCTTCCACTGTATATAACCGATGGATTTTCTTCATTTTCTTCAATATGGATAATTTTTCTGCAGAAGTCTTAACTTTTCGTGCAAGAGTCTTGGGTGAAAATATTTGGCTATATAGGCCTACCTTGCAATTAAGTTGCAACGTTGCTGAATATTTCTGCTAATTTTACGTCTCTACAAAGAACTTTTTTCTTGTTCAATATTAAGTTGTGCTGGACAAAAAAAGCTTGTTGGACACGAGAAATGTCCACGTTACCTTTTCAGTATTAAGTGAATGAAACACATTTCCGAAAGTTGAATTGTGTGAATGCGTTTCATTAAGATGGCTAAATATCGCTGTATCGTCGTCGTCTTCGGGACTAATAATAATAATAATAATAATAGGCCTAAACGTATTTGTATAGCGCCATAAGGTCGTAACTTCAGTGGCGGGACTGATTTTTTTTTGTTTTTAAACACTTTTTTAGTTTTTGGTTTCCTGCAGTAGCTGACTTATGTCAGCTTCTGAGCGCACATTAAAGTCGCATCTCGTATCGTATCGACGTATTGTGTCCGCGGCGCGTCGTCGTTCCATTAATCACACACGTTGACACGCCGTGATCGCCAGGAGAGTTCGGCGCACCTGTTCAGTGTTGAGCGGCAGTACCTGGCTGTCAGTAGATCATCAGCCAAGCCATGACCGAGGCGAGAGGGCATCGACTCCTGTACGGGGTTCCAGGGGAGAAGCCACTGGTCAGATCGACGACCTGGTTAATGCGATGACACGGGCACTGACCGCCGGTGGCGTAGCAATAGAGTCTATAGCGGCTCAGAGTAACCAAAAAAAAAATTTGTCCGTTTGTGCTCAAATTATTACGCAGTCCGCGTGGTATGCAGTAAGAGTCATAAAACGGTCGAGTGTCCCTCCGTCCGCCTGTTCGTCCGTCCGTCCGTCTGTCTGTGCCATCGATCGACAGCAGCAGCGGCGGCCGGCGGGTTTGCTGCTGAGGTCGGGCGCGGGCCCACAGCAGATATCGGTTGATAGCTGCTGCTGCGGTGCGACATGCGGGCCGCGTAAATTTCGGTCCGAGTGTAAGGAGATCCAACATACTTGTTTCGATTTGCTGTGGATTTGCCGCATGCTTTCTATTTCTGTACTAAAAATCGGATAAATCCACAACAAATCGCAACTAATCCAAGTACTGAACCTTTGCCGTCATTGTTGAATCCCCGTAATAGCAGGGATGTGCACGAGACCTTTTCGGCCGAGACCGAGACGAGACTGAGACCGAGACGTTACAAGTTGCCGAGACGTTGCCGAGACGTTTAGCGAAAAGCAGTAAGTTTAAGCAGTCCCCAAAAGTAGCAGCCTACAGAGATAATTAAATGGGTATCAGGGCTAATCACGTCGCATTTTTAATATGGGCTTTCTATGGTGTGGTTAATGCTGTGGTAGGCCTACCGTATGTGATACTGGTTTCTGTCGTGTACTAGTATGTTGTTGATGCCACACTGCCGCTGCTGGTTCAGATCTGGACTGACTTCTTTTCAACAGTCTGTCACTTGCCCAGTACCAATTAATCTTCTACGTAATTGTGACTTGAAATAAGACAGGGAAATAAACCAGCATTATGCGGGTGATCACTGTCTTTGTACTTCCTACAGACTTCATTCCTTTCTAACGAAATTTCATGTTCTGCCTGACATTCTTTATATGTGACTTGAAATAAGACAGGAAATAAACCAGTCTGTTTCACTTTTCAAGTAACATTCTGCCAAAAATTGTCAAAAATTATCAAGGATTTGCCAGAGTCAGAGGAGAGGAGAATACTGTCTAAAGTGTGAAGAATGGATGTTTCGGTGGAATGGTGGCGGCGATATGCTGACTAGTACTGGTCGAAACTCGGTGACGATGTGATGTGGGACTGGATGCGTGCAAGAAATAGTCGTTCTAGAATCTTTGAAATGAAGTCCAGATGGAAATGGGTCTGTAACTACACCGTGAGTCAAAAAAAAACAAGACACCAAACTCTTGGCCATAACTTCACCAAATATTATCCGATTTTCAAATTTTTTTCATTAGCGGACTCGGTAGTAAATTTGCAACAAACCCATGTTAAATTTTCCACCACGCTTTAAACATGTTGCTACACTACCTTGTGATATATAAATGTCAGAAAATGGCATCATTCTGATATACGTATTGCAATTAATGATGAATCACAAGGTAGTATAGCCACGAATTTAAGGTGTAATGAGTAACTTTACTACACATTAATCAATCACTCTGCTGGTGAAAAAATTTTTAAGATTGGTGAACATTTGGCGAAGTTACGGGCAAAATCGATGACTGTGTCATATACCCCATTCGCATTGCACTTTTGTCCTCAAAGATGCAGATCTCGCCAGATAAGTAGAATAACTTGTGTATTACAGACAGAAACTGTTATTAAGTGTTGCTATGTTAATAGGCAGATTAGTGTGAGTTAATTGTCAAGAAATATCAAACTGCTGTAGACCAGTTTTGACTTACTGACTGACAGACTGATGCCTCAGTGACTGACCGACTGCTGATCATGTACGGCATTTTGCCGCGACAGCTTTTCTTTGTTGCGGGTTGCGGCAGTTCTGTACAGTGGGTCATGGGATTTTTTATATGGCCAATGTAAACGACTTTTTGTTAGTGAATTGAATAATGCTTATTTCTGCAGACATTTATTTTAAAACAGTGTTTGAGTGGCTATGTCTTGCATAACAGTTTGCTTCACTTACTCCTTAAGAATTGAGATTTTTTGAACACAGATATTTCACAAGGTAGTGTAACGACACGTTTAGGGTGTGGTGGGGTATTTATATATCACTTTATTGCAAATTTCCTACTGAGTCTAACAGTGAAAGAATTTTGAAAATCGGCCAATATTTGGTGAAGTTATGGGCAAGAGTTTTAGGTGTCTTGTTTTTTGACTTACAGTGTAGACGGAGCATGTTTATCCAGAGAAGGTTTCTTAAGAAAAGGAACAACTGAAGCATGTTTGAAGCATTATAGTGATTAGTGATTATGTTCTTCTTAGCTGCCACCTTGGTTGGATGAACTGGTGGTGAATGCATGTCCGCTAACTTACCTTCATGGTAAGTAAGTAAACGAAATAAATAGTAAGTACATCTACCGCTATCAAATAAGCACGAATTAGTTACGGACTAAGGCAAATTGGTCTGCATGGGACGACGACGACTATACTGCGCCACACTGAGCGCACGCCGCACAAAACGTCTCGACCAACGACATGAAATAGCCCGAGACCGAGACGTTGTTAGTTCTCGAGACTGTCTCGAGACCGAGACCTCGAGACCGAGACCACATCCCTGCGTAATAGACGAGATAGTCGCCGAAAACTCCGCCAAGATTTATGAAGTGTTAAATTTTCTGCCAGAGTACACATCATAGTACACACATGCAAAAATGTCAAATTGGCCAATCGTCAAGAACAAAAAGTAGCAAAATAATGTCATGAATTAACGTACTAATTGTATTTGAATTGGACGGTTAATACAACATCATTAAAACATTTACAGTTAAACAAACGTGTCCTAGATTGGATTCGGTCTGTTTAAATGTGGTAGTGTGTACCTCGTTTCACTGATTGCTGTAGTTTGGCACTTTGATCGTGGTGAAAAATGTACCGTGCATTGTATGCTGTAGACCCCTTTATAGACAAATGTCCCGGTATTGCCCGGTTATGTCTCCTTGAAGCTGATACCTATACAGGGTGGGTCAAAACAGTAAGCTATTGTACTGTGATTTCCAAGGCTAGACAATAGCCCTAACGTTAAAAATTGTATAATTTTGTGAACGGTATAGGAGTTGAAAGAAAGTTGGCAACACTAATTCTATTTGTGTGGTTAAATATTCTATGCTACACACTTTTATGACGTCATGTTTACATGAGCTAGTTCGTGTTTGTCTAGCAGTAATTTCATTGATTGCTTTCAGTCATAGAATATTTAAACATAAAACAATTTTGACGTAAAATATTTCACGTGAAAATATCATTTTCTCTGTAGTGTTCTTATTTGTTCACATTCCTCCTATCTTCTCAGTTTTATTGACATATTCGCTTACTTTTTTTGACCCACCCTGTATAGTGAGTAAGTCCTATTACTGCCAATGTTGACGTCGATCAAACGTTATGCACAATCTTCATAGATTACCCTGATATGCCGATTGTTGCAGAAGCTCTACGGCAAAAAATATTAAAACTGCTGTCGAAAATGTCAATTCACGCGGGAAAAAATGTGCGATATGCGCACTTTGCTGAAATGTGCGAAAAATGCGACAATATGCGAAATAAGCCGCATATTCGCATAAAACTGACATGCTTACGTTCTGCGGTGCTTCTGGCTGTGCCACTGCGGACCGCCATCGTCCACGTCGAATGCAGTGGTCTGTAACTGTCGAACGTGTCGCCGCGCCCCGGTGTCATTAATCTAATTCGCCGTGACCGCGATCGACCGACACCCGACCGACATTAACCCACCGCCATGCAGCCCGTGGGACGTTTCGTATTCCTCTACTGTTCTCCGCGTGTAGACGATTCGTATACCTCGTGTGGAGCGGTGCGGGCCGCCGGGCGATGCTAATGTATGCAACGACAGGTATCTGTTTAATTATTGCGAATAACTTGGAAAATAAAGAACCAGAAAGTTGCATATAATTCGCGCTTCGTACTAATACAACGATTCAAGACGTGAATTCGCCAGATCAGGCCGTGTTAAACTTCTGCTGAACGATAACTGCTACACGGTTGCAGGTCCGCAGACACAAGTCCTGCCTACGCCGCTAGGATATACATAGGGCGACAGTGACGTAATAATCGTTCCATATCCATGCCAGTTAATTTTTGCCGCCATCTTGTAGAAGTTGTAGGTGAAGTCTGATAAATGTTTGTCACTGTGATAACGCTTAAATACGCTCTATTGGTAAGTCAGGACATTTTCTCAAACTAACGGATTCAGTTTTATTTGAATAACACGATAAATCTTCGCTTTTTAACTCAACGCATTATGTCATAATATACCCACAAAATGGCGATCGTATCGTGACCATAGACTCCGTGACGTCACCACCCTGTGTATTTCCAATCTCGTCCGGTACACGGTCGTCTCCTGCAGAAGCAGACCACCGGAGACGCAAATGCAATTCCTTCATCCTTCTGCTCTTTTTTCCATCGTATAAATGCAAGCTGTGATAATCCTTATTCACCGATTTCGTAACCGGTATAGCAGACAAACAAAGGAGGTGTATGAAACGTCTCGTGATAGCGTAGTAGTATAGGAGTCGGTGCGACGGTCGCGGTCGAGTCGCGACTCGCGACACGGTCAAGCGACTGGACATCGCACGTCTAATTGGACTGGACACGCTACTACACTGTGCCGATGCCGCGCTCGCTGCCGTGCCTCGCTGTCCGCGCAGTGACTGCTTGCAGGAACGCTGATGACCGGCACCGCCAGAAACTTGCAGCAAATCCATAATTCTATTACCCCGTTTACAGGATGCGACCGATTACGACACGATACGATACTAGATGCTATTTAACGTGCGCTCGAAAGCCGACATGAGTCAGCTTAATCTACCGCAGGGAAACGATAACTAAAAAGTGTAAAACAGAAAAACTAAAAAGTAAAAACGGATATGCTCAGAAGTAACAGAAAAGTCTGGGGAACGACGTAGTCAGTCATGAAGAAGAAAAAGAAAGGCTGCAGTGGGAAGGATTTGCAGAAAAAGAATGTTTTAAGTCTGGAATGAAAGATAGAGTGGGTGATGGAAAACTAATAATTATAAGTATGACTATTAGCGGCATAAATGACCGTATAAGATTCTACAGTTAAATGCTTTGCACAACTGCCATCAACACCTCTAACACAGACCGGTGCCGCCGAACGCTAATCCAGTGGTCTGGATACTAATTCGTGTTGTTATGTGATTACTGTAGCATTCAACTAAAGAAGCCTATAAAAGAAGCCTATAAGCCTAGAAATTATATCATTATACATGTAAACGCAGCTTAACAAGTATTGCATTATTTGTATCAGCGTTATTTTGAAGAAGCGCGGTTGTTGACATGCATTTCTACAACATAAAAGTGCAGTTATAAAAAAAATACACCAGTAAAAATAAATGGAACGGATTTCACCGAAATACTAAGAGAGTTCAAGATAACAAATATTAGGTTGCAGTGTTATTTGTAACGTACAAAAATGAGAAATCCGTCAGTGTTTGCATTTTTTTCAAAAATCATAAAGTTACAACTTAAAGTGTTACAGTAAACGGAGCAAGCATAAGACTTTCGAAATTTTTGAAATAAAGAAATTAAAAAGAATGGCGCAGAAAAACGGAGACACTGGCCGCTGTAAATTTTTAAAGGTGCCACCATATACTTTGCACACAACTATGCAAAATGCTGGTCGATTTTCATAATTATTTGACCGTCAAACTGAGCAAACATTTATGTGAATGAAGCCTAATGAAAGATCCCACTACAACTTAAATGTGTCTCTTCAATACCGTGTAAAACGTTTTGAACTTATTTTCTAACAGTGGCCAGGTATCTTCCGCCACCTGCATAGTGTTGCCGGCACATTCGATGTGATAAAACGTACAGATATAACAAACGTCAAGGTAATGTGACATAACGACACATCGCCGCCGTGCACGAATCATTCAATCATATTCCCAGATGGCGCCTATGTACACCCCCGTCTAATTCGTGGTTCCTTGGGTCCACACGAATCCGCCCGCAAAACAGCGTCTTGATCGGTTCATCCGTTTTTGCAGAGCACATCAGTGTCCTCTGCACACAGACACAGACCACGCAACATGCCACGTCTGTGCAATAGGCCGCATCTATGCTAGGCCTATGCTAAGCATGCGATGACTGTGGCAGGTCACGGCGCCGTTGGAGGTGAGTCGCCGGGTGCTTCTGTATCGCGTCTGCTGCTGCTGCTGGCATTGCTTTGACGCTGAGATAGCCTGCCTGTCCCGACTGCGCCGATGTGTGCCAGTAGTGTCCACCTATTAATCACCGCTTGTCTCAACGTGCCTGCCATGTCGTCCGAACCACGTTTAATGGCTGACAGCCGGGCCCGTAGGTCGTCCGCAGCGCCGCGGCCGCTTATCTGCCGCCCCGCCGATAGCTTTTCCATTAACATGGCCCCATATATATAGTCGTGGTGGCTTCTGGACTCGCACCCGGGGCCAGACGACTCCCGCAAGTTAGCGCAGTTGGAAGATTATCGAAAGTTCGAAGGCGTCGTTCCAGATTTCCGCTCAGAGTAGTTTATCGCTGACTCGTGGAACCTGAGTGGACATTCTATCTTCTCTCTGTCTGGATCTTCCGCCTCAGACAATTGTCGGCAGTGACGCGTCCTAGACTCCTAGTGGCTATCCAGTCGACAAGTCGAATATTTCTGGAAGGAACGGTAGGTAGTGATGTAGAATTTCAGGAAATTTTCCTGGCATATTTTTTATAAAATATTTTGATGAAACTTCTGTTGCAAAGTTTAAGCCATCACTGTAAAGTGCCATGATGTTTCTATTAAGCTGCTATTTGTTGTGTTGTGTTACTTTAGTATTATGCCACCTGTAAACCAATAGCGAAAAATTTCATTGAAAATCTCCAAAACCGCGGGACTTTGAATTTTGTCAAAAAATTGCATGAAATTTTATTATTTCTATTGAAAATTACATTTCGCATCTCTAGCGGTGGGGCGTCGAGATGAAGAGAACAGCACAGGAATCGACATCGATCTACGACGTGGAATTCGTGGACGCCTACTGCGGCAGTGTCCACGAAGGACCACGTCATTTTCCTCGAGGTTCCGCCGACCGATCGCCTTCGACGGCCGTCGGAGTCGTGGGCCAAAGAGATGCCCAGACCGTGATGGCACAGCCGCCGACGACCGCAATAATCAATCCCACAGTTCTAACGGGCACCTGTCATCTGCCCATCGCGTCCAGCAGTATTGCTGGCGAGCAAAAGCCGGCGTTCATCCACGTGGAATCCACGACAGTTGGCGAATCCTCCTCGGTCGCCGATAGCAGCATCGGTTATCGCAACGTGGCTCATGCTCAACCTCAGGTGCAATATAGTTACTTATTTTCTATATATCCCAGTCCCTGAATTAATCCGCAGCAATGCTTTGAAGGGCACAGATTAATGCAAGACAGGTCGGGGCCCTTGATACTCGGTTAAGAATTAAGTAAGCAAAAAATGAAACAGCCTCAGTAAATAGGCGTAGGCGGGGTGCTCATCTCCCTGTCTAGGCCGTGGGCCCGTAGGTGGATAAACCACTTAAGTCTGTGGCATATGGCCAGTGCGACGCCAGACCTACGGTTACCTTCCCTGCCGCAGAGCATCACCCCCCCTTGATCTGTGCCAAATTATACTGCTTGGTGACAGAGGCACATGTGTGTGAACAACTTGCCCAAGGTTGCTACCTGAAAGTGGAACGGCCAGTGTATAGCGTGTACGAAACTACCACAGTGTACTTCACTTAATTTTTTTCGTTAAGTGTTTTTGTTTTGTTCGCGATTTTCAACCGCATCGCGTATAGCGAAAACGGATGGGCTTAAATACCCCGACGACATTCTTCTTTTTGTTTATTTTGATGGGATTACGTTCCTGTTAACTCTAGCGGTTTAAAATTCGACAGCGGTTCCACGTAAGCCTAAAACACCACAGAACATTAAAAGGAAATCATTTATACACACACTGCCAGTCAAAAGCAATCATCGGCGTGCTGCTCCGATAACCGGAAATGCCCAAAATCGCCACTTGCACCTACTTCGGCCTATACCTCAGCATTCAGCACTCGATATCGCGACGCAGTTATTACCCGCAGTCGGACAACTTTCTCTGTCGTTAAGACAATCACATGGACTAAAATTAATTTGACGAGATTTTCGTGTATCTGACAGGGAATGTCGTGGTTCCTCTGCGACAGTCGTCGTTCTTGCTTTGCATAAATTTTATTATTTTCGCCGTGCAGGAAATTACAATCATGTGTACACCCTGTCACTGTTATCTGCAACGTTATATAGGGTGAGTGACGTAATTTCGTAACCATATCTATGCCAGCTGGTTTTCGCCGCCATCTTGTGGGTAAAACTCTTATAAATATTCGCTGCTGTAATATCACCTAAATACGCTTTGTTGGTAAGTTCATGATCATATAGACATTTCGTTAAACAGAGTGATTTTATTTTATTTAATTGACACAAATTATACCGTGTTATACCCACAAAATGGCGATCGTATCGAGACCATAGATTATGTGACGTCACTTCACCCAATGTGTGCAACTTTCGTTTTGGGTCGATCAAAACACGAACTGGTGATACAGCGTGTAGATCGATGTTTATATGACAGCGTCGTGGAGGAAACGCGAATGCTATGCAGTCGGTGTTCTCGTCGCAAGCAACGTCACCGGTGTGGTTCTGCAACAACGCATCTCAGCCGGACAGCCAGCCAATCAAGAAGGAGATACTGACAGACAAAAGTATGTCGACTGCAGTATGCTTTCTATACTAGAGGAAGTAAAAGTCCGCCCATCCCTCAGAAACCACGCGGCCGATGCTAATTTCTTGTGCAGACAAAAAGCCCACAGTTGACGCTAGTCATAAACCCGGCAGTAGGCTATCACTATTTGGTTCCAGGCCCCCGGTTTCCTGCCCAGCTCCAGAGCATTATCGCTAGCTGTATGAACAGAGGCTATTTTGTGAGCACAATTCACTCCACAACTTACAGTTTGTAGAATTCGCGTATCTTGCATTATCCTAATAAAGTAAAAGGTAAAGTTTTCCCAGACTCGTTACCGAGCGTCGGGCCCGGAGCTGATCCCGGTGTACAGGCAGTCAGCCCGCAGGAGACGTGAAGTGAATCACGCCATATACATAGCAGTAGTCTGCCATTGCTTTCTGTCAGGCCTGCGTTTACCTTCGTAGCTTTTACCAGATGGCGCTACCTGTAAACGGCAGCACACATCTGATTCCAGCTTACTACTCATTTTATCGACCCCGAAAGGATAAAAGGCTGAGTTGGCCTAGTTGGCTGACCTATAGCGGATGGCTTA
>Ga0126329_10000139_pt1 | contig 14387 bp, 2 predicted proteins | sample InaspJWI85metaG_FD_104915 | JGI IMG/M metagenome (GOLD analysis project Ga0126329, IMG submission 104915) | Marine gutless worms symbiont microbial communities from Oahu, Hawaii - Inanidrilus sp. 2 OAHU.JWI-85 metaG | ecosystem: Host-associated > Annelida > Digestive system > Unclassified...
CAAAAGTCGCCGATTTTGACCCACCCCACCTGCATTCGGCGCCCTCGTAGGGGGTGACCCCGGTCGAATTTCGCGGAGATCTTTGGCGTCAGAAAACTAGAGTCCCTGGGCTATCGTGTGGTATTGTTTATGTGATCCTACGTTTAGCCGTTTTAGTAGAACACCGACTTGTGACGGACGGACGGACAGACAGACAGACGGACACAGGGCCATGGCTAGTACCGCGGATGCATAGCATCGCGCGGTAAAAAGCATGGGGCTCTATTAGAAACTGCAAATAAGTAAGTAACGGCAGAGCAAACTGGTCGGTGCGATATCGAGTGAGGGCTTCTCTAGTTAAAATTTTTAATAAACTTTTAGCCTACGTGAGGTAAAGAGGTGGCTTTACCTGATAGCACTGGTAGCATGCCCATTCTCGCACGTCGTCGTTGTTAGCAGCTTGTAAGTCATACTTCGCCTGTCGCATCCATCGTTCCGCCTCAGCAGGTTGTGGATTAGGAGGAGGATGAAAATCTCTGAAGAAGCTGGCATAGTGATCATGGTATCTCGAGTTTGTAAACGAGTGATGTCTTGATCGTCTGGCGTAATGGTGTTTCCAGTGTTGACGATAATTTCTAGCTCGTTCACTCATAAACTCGTCGTATGCGTTCCTTGGCGCTGATGCACCAGCAGCTTCATCCTCATCAACGTTGTCGATTGGTTTTCCTTGCTCTAACATCGCCACGAAGTTCTGAAGCGCCTGAAACACTCTTGTCATAAGACCCTTCTTTTCGGAAGGATGTTTGTCCGGATGCCACTGCAACTGCAGCCGTTTGACAATTCTACGACGTTGCTGTTCTGGCAATGTCCAGGCTTCTTTCAGCTGTTCCTTCAACAACTTGATGATGCCTTGAAGATCAGCTGGCACTTCTGGTTCTGGTGCTGCTCCCTCTGTTGCTTCCGGTGGCCTAAGCACAACCATTCTGTTATGACCTTCCTCGTCGTCATCTTGCTCTAAAACATCTCGTGGCACCCCATCTCTGCTGAAAGCGTACAGCATACTAGCGTCAACAGTCTGCTCTTCGCCATCAGTAGAAAGCTTTACTCTGTACTTGTCTGCCATTGTAGACTCGCTGTCTTCATGAAGTCGCTCTAGAATTTCCACCAGTTTGTATCTTGCTCCGCCATGTTCACTGCGATCTAAGGGATCATCAAGTTCCAGAGCCACCAACCATCCGATTTCAAATGAAAATACATTCTGCATTAAATAGCAATGCATACTTTCAGGGACAATGCTACCAACTGGTGGGTTAAATTGCTTGATTGCAGTATGAAGTCCTGTCATTTTATGATCGTTTAGGAGTCCGTCAATTTCCTGCAGTGGACATCCTATGATCAACGTAAGCTTGTCTAAAACTAGAGACAAATGACTTTCAGCGGTTTTGTTGATAACCTCAGCAACATGACAATGCAAGCTTGTCAAGTTACCAGGATTGCGTGGAACATATATCTGCTGAATGGTGTTGCCATCTTTGGTTATGCTTTCCCAAAAGAATGTACACGGTTTTTCACTGTTTGGTATTTTCTCGCCTTCGTATTCCAGGTATGTTTTAATTTTGCTTTTACCTAGTATGCGAATTTGTTGCATTTGGCTACAGATATTTTGAACTGTCAGATTCACGTCGTCCAGTGTAAGGCTCTTTTTAGTCAGGCAGTGTTTTGCAAGGCGCTGAACTCCAGTTCGGAATTCTACAGACGTCAGTCTGTTTCTCAGTTCATTTGCAATATCCGAATCAGTGTCGTCACAGCCTTCACCGAGGCATTCTCTCACCATACTCGACAGAAACGTTGGCCGTTGGACTTCTGGCAGTCTTTCCAAGACTTTTTCGATGTCTGTATTTGTCGAACTGCATACAAGCGTCAAGTCAACAAGAAGCGGTTTCTGAAATTCTCCGAGTCTTTCGAGAAGGCTTTTATTATCAACGTATACAACGTCTGAAGACAGCAGCAGTTTATTCGATCTGCTCGGGAAATAGATGCGTTCTGGTATCGTTAGTTGTGCTTTCTTGTCGTTTATCATCAGTTGCATCATGTGCTTTAAACCCGTAGCGACGTCTTTTGATTCGCGTGGAAGCAATTTCTGCTTCACAGTTTTATCGTGGATGGCTTCAAGCACTCCTGCGTACTGGCTTACAGTAGGTATTTTTGTAGTTCCTAGCTGCATAAATAGGTCGACGAACTCACCAAGCGGCAAGGGAAATTTATTCAAGTATGGTTTGATTTCTTGTTCTTCCACAATATCCGTTACAAACTGTGCAGATCGAATCAGTTGACAGCTGTCTCTTGAATAGATGAGCGGCGAATCTGTTAAAATGGATAGAACATCTGGTAGCAATGGTGAATGTTGTTGCAGAAATCTGTAGACACGTTTTAATGCGTCTTCGAGTACATTTGCAGTTCTTTTGCCTTTTAAGTCGTGAACGGCTTCACTAATGACATGTGCACACAACCGTTTAGCATGCTGAGCAACATCTTCTGGCGTTGGTTTGACAATCACCTGCAACTGTTGCATAATGCTATCAAACTTCTGACGATCATCTCTGTCAGTTTTCAATGTATGTTCGCCGACATACTGTGGTAGTATATTCTTTGTCGTCCAAATTAATTTTTTGTTACAGGATAACACAGAATGCTGAAAACAAATGAACTGCAATCTGCCTGTAGCATCTCGTGTACCATGTTGATGATGAAGATGCTCCAAATCTTCACGAACTTCATCCGGTTGTATGAAACAAATATTTTTCACTGCGAGCAGAAGTGACGACGACTGTAAGTCATCTCGTTTCAAGAAATGCTTCAGCAATATATTGGACTGCTTACGAACTGCATCTGTCACTTCCTCTTTTGCTTTCCTTTGCACAATCATGGCAAAATTCACGAACATTTTTTCTGTTACTTCATGAATTATGCCACAGTCCAACAAGAATTTTCTCCAAGCCGTGTCGTTGTATGGGGCTGGTGGAAACAAATGCTCTGACAACATAGCTTTGAAAACTTCATGATGGTTATCGTAGTAGTTGTCGGCAGTAACAAGACTACCATCTGCATGTGACGGCAGAAACGGTAATGACTTCAGCGCCTCTGTGAAAGTAGATATTTCAGCCTCTGTGTCATTTGAACAACGAAGATGACGAACATGATTTCTGACAAAAGTAATATGAACCTTTTGACCAGCAGGAGACAATTTGTCGAAGTGAGGAAATATGAACAGAGTATATGCTTCGGCAACTGTAAGGCATTTGCAGCCAAGATAGTCGAGTAATTTTTCAAGAGGCGGACTTGGTTTCTGCATAAGAAAGGTAATGTTCAATTCTTCTCTCCATATTTGCATATCATCGCCAGGTACTGCCGGCAAGACATATGTACGAGTTCTGTTGATTGAAATCTGTGTGTTGAACTTGGAAACGAAAAACGGCAGCTGAGAAATGACGTTTTTTGTGTCATTATCGCTTTTTAATGCAGTCACATTTTCTGAGAAATGAGCCAACAGTCGCAAGCCTTCCTCTATACTTAATTTACCTTCTAAACTGTTCTGTTGAAGAAGGTTCTTAAGTGCTAAAACAACACACTGCGGATTACGAATGTTTCCAAGCAACGATTCCATGAAATACATGTACGACAGACGAAATGTTTTGTCAGTGCACTTTTTACTGTCAATGTATGACCAATTCATTTCAGCAACACCGAGCTTTTTTAGAATTTTAACAATCTCATTCGCTGTTTCGTCTCTGAAGTTTAGTACACCAGCCGACTGACAAATTGGAAACAGCAGCTCACTGTGTCCGCGAGATACAGGAAGCAAACACCAGTCAATAACGGGCTTCAATACTGTCGCTGAATTTGCCTCATCTGACTGAACGGTAGATAGTCCGTACGAAACCAATGACGCAAAGAATGACCACACTCTCGCAAGCCATCTGGTATCGTAATTATTTTCTTGCAATTGCTCTTCCAGTTTTCTGATGTTTACTGTTTTCTCAGCGCCACAGTAATCGTCACTACTCAGCATAGCTGACAAGAGCTTAGAAAACTCAGCAACATCAAACAGTCTGCATAAGTGAACATCTTTCGCAGGATCAAGCGGCAACACTTCAGAGACATCAGGATGCACAAACATGTCTGCAGCATTAGGTGCTACATCGCTGTAATCGGTCACATACTTTCGATCTTGACCGTCAAATGTTGTCAACAACAAAGACTTCGTCACCAGAAGTGGCAGACCAACAAGTCTCTGCTTGTAGTCTGTCACTTTGCAGCAGTATTGCAGTATAGCCTTGATAAATTTAATTTCCTTAAATGGCGTTTCACTGAGCTTCAACGGAACAACGCCAAGTTTGCATTGTGCTGCATGCCGATTGTAAGAAGCAAAAAACTCCAGCAACGCCTCTGGCCTAATCCTTTCTACAGAAACTTTTGCCTTTTCAAAGTTAATACACAGACGCAATGGACAAGCAAACAGAAGAAATCCACACCGCATCAAAGCTTGTCTGATTAGAAGTTCTGGTTTTGTTTGCTCGTAGTAAGTGCCTGATGTACGGATACCAATTGCTCCAGAACTGCGAAACATTGTCTGTGAAAGCTGGTCCGCAGTCTCAGATGTCTGAATCTGACAATCTAAATCGTCAAAATACACTTTCTTATTTGGCTGCCCGAGTGGGCCCATCCACTTCACATTCCGCAGCTGTTCTCTTGACGAACTTAGCGGAAGTACGTCTAGATTCTCATTACCAATGTATTTGTAAACCGCAGTTGTCAAACTAGTTTCATATGGTACATCTGATTTGCAGATATTTGGAAAAACTGAATGAAACTTGTCGAGTTTACGTTTTGCTTCATCAACTGAATTGCAGTCAGAACTGCAGTCTCTCAAGCTATCTTTCAATGTACGAATCAGAGTACAATAAGCCGGAGCAACAACACCTTCCATGATAGACCGATTCCACTCAGATTTAAATGACGCGTGCTCATCTGTCCAAAGCCCTCGACGACTTTCATTGCTGAGAACAAAATGTCCATTTACATGCACCGGCAGATCTGGCAACTGCACTGGCAGCGGCAGAAAGCAGAACAACCTGTTGTCTTTGGCTGTTGTACGTCTACCAGCACTGGTTGACGGCTTGAGATAAGCGACGCCACCAAGTGGAAGAAGACCAAGATCGCCACATTGATAGGCATCCGAAACTATCTTCGGAACAACGGAACTGTCTTCAAAGCCACATCTTTGCACTATTAGCCACGTGTCTTGATTCTTGTCACTGTCTTCGGTTATCAGTTCGTATACTACTTCTGTCATTTTCACTTCATGCAATTTCTTCCCTTTGTGACGCAACTTCACTGCTGCTTTCCGTATCTCTGATTGAAGAAAATTCCGCTGCGCTTTGGCGTGTTCAGTAAGTAGCACACGTACACTGTATACATCTTGTAGGCCTAGTTGTACGACGTCTGTAGATCCAAGCGACACTTCTCGTATGCGTATTTCTTCAACCGAATTCACAAACAGTAAAGCTTCGTACATATCTTTTCTAAATCCCGTGAAAAGTGCTTTAATGTCTTCTACACTGACTGATTTTTTGGATTTTTTATCCACAATTTCGGATTCTTTAGCCATGTCTTCCGTGCGAAGAGGCAGCCTGAACACTGTGCCATTTTCAGATATATTATACTCTCTGCTAAAATAGCCACTGAACACGTCACAAAAGTTCGTCTGCAGATCATCAGTCACTTGAAACATACCGCCGGGATTGTGGCAGTCAGCACCCGGCACATACTTGCAGTTTGGATCAAACGCGCATAGCACAGTGCCTTGACCATCAACTGTTGTGATGAAAGTAGGCACGTCTGTTACGTGATACACGCAGTTGAAGCCGACTCCATACTGCCCAGTTTTAACTGGATCATCTAATTTACTTCCCTCTCCTAACATCTGAATGCCTTGAAGATCTTTATCAGTGAATGATCGATCATTGTATATGCATAGAGCTGGTCCTTGAATTGCCTTCCACCTCTCTTCAAACACTTTTTCAGTTCCAAGTGACCTTGAGTCACAAATGAAGTGCACCGTAGTTGCACCAGCATCATCAGCATTTTGTAGCATCTCTTTTAAGATATCCTCACTAGAAGGATAACTGTCAATAATACGCTTGATTCTCTTTACCAGACGTTCCTTTTGTCCAAATGGCAGTGCCAGTTTATGTCGTTTCATGATGTCTTGGCGAATAGTCTTAATGCCAATGGACACTGTAGCTGAATACGTAATCCTTTGACTACAACAGTTAATGTCTTCTGGTGTTATTAGCCACGGACAGTTGTTGTAGACTAAGGAACGTGCCGGACATAGACAGTTGGCTGCATTTGGCACTGGCAAATCTTCCATTGATGTTATGACTGGATTTGACTTTCGACATTCTGCATCCACACATTGATTAATAACGCATATCACGAGCTCCATTTTATCTGAGTTAAGTTTGCGACCTTGAGTTTCCTTTTGCACTTCGTGTAAGATCCACGCATAATCTGTCAAGGTAAAATTGTCTTTTACACCAATAGCCTTGAAAACATCTCCATACAGTGCGACTGCGTTTTGTGAGATCACAGCAAGGTATGGCATCAATGACAAAGTTGTGTGCGTTGATATCATTGCACACCTGCTTGGCAACATCAACAGTGTTTTGTCGACCAGCACGCAGTTCGTGCGTGAAAGTTCGGAAAACACAGCTTTCTCGTGACTCTTCAGTATACTTGCTACGCTGTTGAGAAAAGTAAACACGTCACGATACACTTCATGGAATTGTTTCATGCACTGTTGATGCTGTACAATGCTCTTCTCCGTTGCTGCTTTTTGTAGTTCATGAATCTGGTTAACTACAGTCGTTATTTCGACTTCTTTGTTGAGCAATCCTAACACCTTCTTGACGCCTTTGTACTCTGCATCAAAACAACTACAATCAATCACAGGATAAGAACAACACACCAGATATTTGTTATCAGTCAAGTATCCTTCGTTGCTTGAGATTATGTTGCTGCCGTCGCCTTGCCACCTTATTGGAAAGTTTCTAGGACGCTTCATCACTGGTAAGAACTTTGTGCGACGAATGGCTTCAAGAACGTGCTGAGAACAGCTGATCTTTTTCTTCGTTAAATTGGAACTCATTACAGAGATTATGATTTTCGTTCTCGTTGTTGCTGTGCTTGGGTTTGATTGGATAGCCAAACATCTGTCTGCTATTTCTTCCCATGAAAGATCGCGTTTCTTCATTCCAAGTGTCACTAATGCGTTGCAAATATGTCCACATTTTTCACTGTCATCGGCAACACCTGACTTCCATAAAGGAAAGTATCCTTCGTCAGCATCATAGAGTTCTGCAAGCTTGCAGTTGGGATGTACAAGTTCTGATAATGTTTTGAGATCTTCACTATCAGGAGACACTGGAATACATTCGATGTCAGTCAGTAGATGTTTCAACTTATCATCAAACAAACAAGTCAATACCAAAGTATCTCTGGTCAATGCATCAATTTTTCTGATACTTGGAAAGAACCAGTCTTTGAAGAATGATCGTTTGTCAATAAAGTTTTGTTGCATAACTGTCTTACACGATTCTACTTCAAGTAATGTTTTTACCACTTCTTCAGGAATGTCAACAACCGTGGTGGTTTGGTTTGCAGTCATTTTCAACACATGCAATGCAAGTTCTGCAATTTCCTCCTTTCTGAAGTCCGGATCGAGCAGTATGCATCTGTTTAGAGACACCCAGCCATTATCAGCTTTAATAACGGCACAGTTTTCGTCCGTACAAATGCGATGATACAAAGACTGATACAAGTGTACTGCCAGATGTGCGATCTCCTTGAGAGACTGTGCTACTGGCCAGATATTGTACGACGTTTTCTGTGAACATCTTGTCAGGTCTTCTATCAGAATGCAGTATGCTTGACACACGGCGTCACTCATCAATGCTTCATTCCAGATTGCACGCTTGTCTTCTTTATCCATTGCAGCTCTCTCATGGAGATGAGTTCTGCTAGAATGAACAGCAAAAAAGCCATTGATGTGTACTGGCAAGTTGATCTGAATTGGTAATGGTAAGAAACAGTAAACCATACCAACTGAATGCAGGCCAAACTGGATGTCAACTGCCTTAAAACTCGATTCGCCAATCCTTTCAAGCTGAGCGGCAGCACCTCCCACAGGAATGAGAGATGAATCTGCATGACAAGCCAGCTCCAGTGACCTGTTTCGCCCACTGCATGACACAACAAGCCAGTAGCTGTCCGAATCTGTTGAAGCTTTACCAGCAAATTTTGTATGTGCCGCACTGCCATACTTTACACTTACGTTAAATATGGCAGAAAATTCACAGAAATGACCTTCTGGCAAACGTTCCTTTTTGTAGTTTTTCATGAGTGAACTGCATTGTTGCAAAATGTTATTGCTTGGCGTGAACTTTCCTGCATCGTTTGGCAGTGTGCGGTTTGAAGGAGTACACGTAACATTTCGTATTTCGTTTACGAGATGTTTTTCAACTGAAAACCACAAAGTCATTTCTTTTGCTGAAGTTGCAGTCGCTGTCAAATGAAACACTCTAATCAATCGCACATTTTGAGTGTACAACAATATGTGATGTGCGGCGGTTTCCAAGAGACTTAGCAACTTCATCATTTCAGTGTCACTATAATGATGCATACTGATCTCACTTTTTCTTCCTTGTTCTTCTGTTCGCAAAGGAAATCGAAATAGAGTTCCTTTATACGACTTCATTGTGGAGTCTTTACTAAGATCGCACTCAAACACATCGTTGTAAGGCTTAAACTGATCTGTTAAACGCTGTATTCTGTGTCGGTGGGTGTCCAGATTCAATTTAATGCCAGGTTTGCCTTTATTTGTTATGGCTTGTCCCAGATATTTCGCGTGTGGATCAAAGAACACAATGTTTCCACGACTAATAAATGATGGAACGTCAGTAAGGTGATAAACGGCATTGAAACCAAGACCAAAACGACCAATTTTTTGGCCGTCTTTTACTTTGGCAGCACCACTTAGTTTAACAATGTTCTCAAAATCACTGTCAGCAAAAACAGCATTGTTGTAAGCCCATAATGCTGGGCCTTGCAGCTCTTTCATTCCTTGATCAAGAAGTATGTGCCTCGCGTTTTCGTTGTATCGTTCATCATACAAGAAGAAGATTTCTGAAGCACCAGCATCGTCTGCGTTCTGAATCAGTTCCTTTAGTACCGCTAAACCATCAGTGTAATCTCTCAGAATTGCATGCAGTCGTCTAGTCAGTGGTTCTGACTGTCCAAATCCAATGTCTAACTCCACAACTCCTAGCGTTCGACTGATAAGACTTGGAATGTTCAGTTGTTCTGCAGTCTTAGTTGGTAGTAGTTCATGAATTAAGAAGACGTCAGCCTTCAAATCTTCTATGTCAAAGTCATGTTGATACCACTCCTTATCAACGTAAGTACATTCCGTGGCTGGTTTCATCTTCAGTTTCATCTTCGACTTTGTGTTGATTGGAATGAGCAAAGATTCCGCATCCGGGCGGTTTTGCTTCGCAAGGGAATTAAGAATATTAACACACAGCTGAATGTCATGATCAACTGTCCTCTCTTCTAAATCATTCTCACGTTCATGTCTGTCACTCACTGCTTGCAAAACTTCAGCAAGATCGCTTTTACGTTTAAGACCACACTTTGTCCATAGTTCTCTACACGAGGAAAGCTCATCTGGAAGTCTGAACCTGTAAGGTTTCAGCTCAAGCGCGTCTTTACCGAGTACTACTTGGCTTGGGTCAGAAAAACTCTCACCATTCCATATCCACTTCCTGTCCGTCATAGTATCGACAAAGTATTTAAGGTAATGTTTGTGTTCATTCACAAAGCGATATATGGAACACACGACGGTCAAAAATTGATCCTTCTGTTCACAGTTGTAACAGTCTACGACATTCAGCAGATGTTCTGTGACATCCTGTATGTCAGGTTCATCATTCCAGCCATACGCCTTTGCTAGCAGTGCAAGGCCCTGCGAGTCAACCAGAGGTCGCATAGAACCAATGAGCGGAGCATACTTTGCAGCTTTTACTTCGGCTGGTGTAGAAAATCCATCAGACACGTTCTCGCCGTATAACGAAAGTGATTGTGGATAAATGGGAAAATCTGCGCGGTTACACTTTATTGGAATACACGGTAAATTCTTTAGCTTATCTTGGAGAGTTGCATGGGGGAGTCCTTCAATTGACTGGCCAAGCAACTCCGGGCGTCTGTTTAGCAGCTGATTAAAAGCATCTGCAACGGTCTTCTTTTCACCTGCTGCCAAGTCATCAGAAGACAAGCTAACAGCTATCTCATACATTTCAGTAGCCGTAACTGAAGATGAGCTCTTCAAATCCATGGCTTTTAGAGCCTCTCTGTATTTGGATTTTGCAAATTCGCCTGTTGGAAATACTGCTCGACTACTGAAAATCTGAGCAATTACTTTCTCTCCTTCATCAAATACGTCACATGGCCTCACATAGGTTCCGTCTACTTTCTGTACAAACCTAACTTCTTTGCCAAAATTCTCAATATTTAAGTAATTTCGCTGAAATTGTTTAAGGTTTTCACAGAAATACTTCATGAATACCATCACATCGTCTGTCGAATACCAACCATTTTTCACTCCTTCAAAATAAATCTCTGCAACAATCACAGTAAGTGACTTCTGCTTCACACCGCAAGCCGCAGCCAGACGTCTTGAGCTTTCGTCATCTAAATTCAACAGTACTTCTGGACTTGGCACTGGTATCTTTCCTTCTTTCGCACTCGGTGCCGCAATGCTTACTTCCATCAGCGACACTGGTCGTGCTTTCTCTCTGCCACTTCCATCAACTGTCACAAATATTGGAAGAATTTGCAACAACTCTTTGCTTGATTCCAAAAAGCTCGAGGGACTGGTGTCTTTTGCAAGAAAATTTCTGAGACACAAACGAACTTTATCCGTACATTCCAGAAGGACTTTAGTCACATGAGCTCTCGGCAATCGATTCATGGCTCGCAGTAATCCTTCTGCAGTTCGTAGAAAGGCATAAGTACCAATGAACTGCGGATGTTTATGCAACTCTGGATGAACATCGTCTATGACGTAAATTCCAAGCTTGTCACAAACTGTGGCCAAATCCACTGGCAGTGCGGATCCAGACATTTGTGAAATTATTACTGCTAGCTTTTCACTGAGTTTGAGCATACACGTACCGTCCGAAGCCAGTGGTACAATATGCAAACCTTCCAGTGAGTGAAGTGTCGTTTTAAAGTGGTTATTCAGATACTGCCACAGCAATGTTATCCACTTGTGATCGATCCACGGTGCAACATCCTTGCCAATTTTATTGCAGTCCCATCCTGCACAAAGTTTTCGCAACAGAACGGTGACACCTGTTGGATCCAGGTCTGTAAGCTGTGCTGCAAACAAAACAATCGCGACAGTTTTAATGAAACAACAACAAAATAATGTAGCAAGCAATAAGTATGATAAGTGTAAAGAATAACTGGAATGCATTTTACCAAAAAAATTAATCACGTCATTATGATGACAGTTTGACACAAGCAATATTAAGCGACTACTTTGTCCGCGGTTGCGCATCGACAAAGCGTTTCATTTGTGACTATTCTCAACAACGTTGCCTGAAATCGAAGCACAACATGCCATGTCACGGGACTATATCTGATCACGCCCTCTTGCACCACAGCCAGGCAACCCATAATGACAGCAGTATTACTAAAAGGCCGCTAGCTGTTAATCATACTGGTAATCGTAGTTAGCACAGAACTACAGACTAATGAACAAATAAAGTACTGTTGGAGACATAAATAACAGAAATGATAAGTAATACTGCAGTAATAATTACTTTTCTTTGTGAGATCTTTGCATGATTCTAGTGCAACATCAGCTTTGAAGAAATGACTTTCAAGACCAGGCAACAGTCTGCTTGGATGGTCTCTTGAACCTATGTACACATTTTCCTTATTCGGCGAATTTGGTTCAAATGTTGTCCACGTACCATCTGCCAGTGGAAGCAGTTTTAAGCCATGCAGTTGTCCGACGTCGTCAGGAATGCTGAGATTGTTCATGACGTATTTGAGTAGAATGATGCGATCATTGTCACTCAATATCATGTTACTCTGCACTTTCAATAAGCTCTCGCAGACTTTGTACACCGTAATACGTGCTGCCTTTTCCGGTAAAAGCTTCAGCACATAGTCTGGGATGCATGCGAGATTTCTGTTGTCAGTGTAAAGTACAGCTCGCAACAGCTGACTTTCTTCATCAACTTTTGTCAGAATGTCAAACGTTGTATCTTCCCAGTGCAGCCATCGTCCACAGGGGCATGAAGGCGAGAAGAACAACTGCTGTCTGCTTGTCATTGTTTTTTTAAAGGCATCAGCCAAAGTTTTCCACTGATACCTGACAACGTTGATGTCAGGAATTATTGCATATACTAACCGCGCAAAATACTCTCGGTTGTTCTTAGTCTTTTTGTCTAAGGCGCATTTCAGCGTCTCTGGCATCGCATTGGCTGCAACCTCCTTTTGCTGTTGCAGTTGTGTGAGAAATGTTATCAGCTGAATCATTGCTTTTGGCATCAGAAAACTAACCAGAAACCGATTCCACGCGAGAGCAGGGTCATTCAGTGGACCTGTCTGATCCGCCGTAGGCCACTTAATATGTCTTCGATTCTGATCAACTGCAAAACAGCCGTTCACGTGGACACGAAGTCCTGTTGGGCTTTCCTTCTCCAGCGGCAAAGGCAAGAAACAAAATATATGTCCATCAGGAACTTCCTCGCAGAGATCTTTCTTATCTGGATCAACATCCAGTTTTACGGCCACTCCAACTAGCGGAAGATAACCTGATTTCGTATCTGTTTCAGTCGATTTGCATTCACTTTTTGCAGCGAAATACTGCGATACTATCCAGTAAGTTGTTTCTGAAGGTTTTCTTCCAATTTCGTCTATGAGCTGGATTGCAAGAGGATATGTAGTGCAAACAGAATTGTCGTATGTGATACTTTCAACAATTTTTTGTTGAAACTCCTGCCTTCGAACCCTGACGGCTTCCAGGAAATCTGGCTCAACACAAACCTTTAGTAATCTTTTAGGCTGACTTCCCGGATGCTTTTCGTAGACCTCAATGCTTTCAATGTTTTTCAGAAATAACAGCGCATGATTTCCATCCGCCACGAGAGAATGTACAAGTGTTTGTATCTTCTCTTCGTTGTACACTGTTGTTGACAGCAGATTTGCAGAGCTAGCTGATGACGTGTGTCCCAACATGTCGCACTGTCGAAAAGGAAAGCGAAACAATGTTCCACACAAGCCTCCACTTTGTGAAAACGTATCTTTGGTTATGCCAAACAACTCCTGTACATATGGCTCGAACTGATGTGACAGTCTTGATATTTCATCTTTCTTTTTGGCCAGATGCCACAGATAGCTTGAAGTTGGGTCAGGCGTTCTCTCTCCGTTAATTTCTTTCTTGAAGTAGCGCATATAAGGATCTATGAAAGCTATTCCTTCACCACTGAAAACGCTGGGAAGATCTGCAAACATTAGCATCCGTACAAAGAAATATAAACATTTATAAATGCAGACAACTGCACGCAGTGGCGAAACGTCACCACTCTAACTGGCAAAAGTTCAAACTACAACATCGCTGAATGCGTTTAAGCTACAAGATATGTGATGCCCTTTACAGGCCAATTAGTGTATGCTGCGTAAAACAAGCGGACGCCAGCAACTAAAAAGGCAAGGCAATCGTAGATATCAGACTTAACCCCCGGTGTGGTGCTGCCCGCTGGTGGGCCAGTTTAAGTATTCGTCGCAGTATCTGTACCCTATACGAGATGCTATTTTAACGTGTGCTCAAAGGCTGAAACCACGAAACCAAAAACTAAAGAGTGGGAAAAAAGAACTAAAAAGTAAAAAATGGATATGCTTAGAAGTATCGGTAAGCAGTCCGGGGAATCGGTGAAGTCAGTCCTGAAGAACAAAAGGAAGGCTACGGTGGGAAGCCAGGATTTGCAGAAAAGGAAGGTTTTAAGCCTTGGATGAATATTGAGTCACTTTGAGTAAATTCCTTTTCGCGTCGCCCATTCCTGGCCATTGTGTGCAAATATGACATCGTCCATAAAGCAACGCCGCCAGACGAGGACCGAGCCACGGCCATATGTACAATTGTACATGTAATACCCATAATGGGCTTATTACAATTGCGATACGAGCACGATTCGAGTACGATTCGACTACGATTCGACTACGATTCGGCTACAACACGCTACAACACGCTACGAGGTTTTTCGTTCGCTCGCATA
>Ga0126329_10000141_pt1 | contig 14280 bp, 9 predicted proteins | sample InaspJWI85metaG_FD_104915 | JGI IMG/M metagenome (GOLD analysis project Ga0126329, IMG submission 104915) | Marine gutless worms symbiont microbial communities from Oahu, Hawaii - Inanidrilus sp. 2 OAHU.JWI-85 metaG | ecosystem: Host-associated > Annelida > Digestive system > Unclassified...
AGGCTGAGCCCCCAAATCTAAAATCCAAACTTCGCCCATGAGGAGACCCAACGAGCAGACACATTCAACACATGAAGACTCTTAGGAGTTACTTATTTAACGCTAACCGTAAAAATATGTAACTCTTTTGCAATTCCTGACACCATTACTCTTCATTTTTCCAAAACTTGACGTCCATAGCAGCTGCTGACAACTGGTTAGTTCATGGATTATAGCTCGATGGGTTAGTTGCATCAGAAGCCGACTAGGAACATGGATAACCTTCCGGAGATTGGCGGCCACGTGTGAATTTGTAGAGAGCCATCTGCTTACAGTAGAATAATTGAAGACTGACTATACACATTAACCAAACGTTAATTAATAACTGGTGCTGAACAGCCTTCTGTGAACAAAAACTATAACTGCATGCTATTCAAGATTTAAAATTTCCACGTTTAGAAGAAGTAATTACAATGACGTCACGGTGACGTCATACACAGAGAAGCTGTCGTCATTTTTCAAAACTTTATAACTAACTAGGCTAATAATTGATTATCCTCACTCAACGATTAATTTTGACCATCTTGTTAATTAAGTTATTAAGTTGCAAAACTTTTTCATCGCCCCTCGTATTATTACTGTGCCGAGATTATGTACGCGTCCTGACATGAGCATAATGATACTGCATACAATGTTCTATTGCAATAGACTTGTGACTGCAGAAAGCGTTTTAACGCACAATACACGAAAACGATTCGGACGATGAGAACGTGGCGGTGCGGTGTGTGCGTGTGGAAGTTTTATCGCGGTTGATCGTGACGTGCAGGGTCGTGAGATGAGATTGCAACGAGACCAGCTAGTCAGTCGACCGTGACGACGACCACGTCATCTCTCATATAGCCGGACGGACACACTTCACTCCTCCTCCAGTTACTTCGCCGCCACCGCCACGCTGTCTTCACGCGTCGTCAAGACCCGTCCACAGTGCACCAACTGAACTGATCTGAAATGAACTGAAGTGGTCGATCCAGTTATTCCAAGCGTTACTTGGTAATGCCTATAGCCATGCGTCACGCCATAACGCATCACATCACATGTCTCGTAAAAATATCCCCAGACATTTTTACGTGTAACTCGAGTATGTATCTTTGGATTTTAATAATTTTTCGCAGGAATGTTTCACAGAAAGCAGGCAATTGAAAGGTGATATAATTTCCCACATCATCTGATTAGTGCTTCTGCGCTACCTTGCAAAAGTGGAAAGACGAAAATTTCATCTTTTCACTTAAATATGAGTTGCTTTGCTAACAAAGTTTACAAACACTCAAAACACGTACTGCTGAAAGACAAAATGTCATTCGCTACATGTTTCGTAGCTGTTAGCATTTGCAGAGATCCTGTAGTAAAATATCTCATTGATAGTGTTCACTGACTGTCCATGTTAGCCGAAAAAGACTGGACGTCGACGTCACGCGTCATTGGTCGCTCAGTGTTGCCACGCGGATACAGCTTGCAGTGCAGGCGTTCACGGACCGCTGCATGCTGCATCCGCAAGGTAACACAAAATATCTCTCAATTTTTTTATCTTGCAGTTCAAAGCTTGACATACACATCTTCTGGTTGAAGTGGATTAGCACTGTAAGTTATTCCATTTTCTGACGCTGAAAAATATGTTTGTGCAGTAAAGGGTTAACATTTGCAGATACTGTGGTAAATATCTCATTGGTAGAGTTCACTGACTTTCTGTGTTAGCGAAAAAGTCTCCCATTGACATGGCACTCGATCTCATGGCAGACACGGTGAACACCGACGGTATGCATATCAGATGGCTGGATGCTTTGTGCCCAGTCTTAATTGTCTTGTTTGGTGCACATAGTTGATTGCTTCATGAATGAATGAGACTATATAGTCTGTCTCTGACCAGGTGATAAGTTTGACGTGTTTTGTGTGTTTGTTGGCAAAGCATCACACGACCTCTAAAGTATACTGAACAGATGTAATTTCCGTGTTTCCATGCAATTTTGCAAGGTAGTGCAGAAATACTAATCAGGCGAGGTAGAAAACGTACAATCTTTCAAGTGCCCACTTTCTGAGAGACAGTGTTGCCAAAAATTATTAAAATCCAACGATCGGTTACAGCTAAACACATCGGCTGATTGGCTTCAGATACAGGCGAACTGGGTTGCTTGGGTTTAGTTCGCGAACTCCAGTTCGTGTGATGTAAACGTTTGCACGTGTTTTAAATCCGAGTCCAGTTCAGTTCATGTGATGTGAATGATGCTCAATACCCGATTAAACTAAACCGAACTGAAGTGAACAAGCCATGTGGACTGTCCTTGAACCGTCGTTTATATTGCCACACTCATTCAGTTCAGTTCAGTTTGGCAATAATGCGATATGAAATGAATTGAACTATATTCAGCTAAACTAGGCCTAGTTCTGAACGTACAGTGCAGTTGCCAAATATATCTATTTTAGCCTCACTTAGAGCCCTATTCTGCGTCCCTTCAAAGTTGTAAAATAACAAAAGTTACGAAAACACACAAACATAGTAGGCCGAAATATTGTCAATAGGCATCATGATAAAATAATTATAATACGCGAACAATAGAACTACTGCAAGGAAAGGAAGTGTGTTTTGTAATGTACGCGTGGTCTGAGACAATAACTGTTATAGTTTAGTTAAGTTCATTTAAGTTTATAGTTGAGTTCAGTTCAGCGACGTGAACGGGGCTTTACGTGTAGCACGGGCGTCGTGTGTGTCGGCGCTTTACGAGTCTTCACGCACACACAGACACACACGCCGAAAGAAAGCGGAGGGCTGGTGACGTCGCGGCTTCTGCTGCAGAGTGAACCAAGCGACGCCGAGTGGGTAAGCTGACTGCAGGTCGACGTCACCAGTGGAGTCTCTGCCACCAAACTGTGCTGTGTCCTGTCGCGTCTGCGTCGTCGTCATCTTCGACTCATACTGTAAGTTACTACTCTGACGAAATGAAAGCTGGACGTACTGTAACTGTGACAATTTTAACATGTTACTACTGTAATGTAATACTCTAACGTGTTGTGTAAACGATCGCCGATATTCTGCGCCGTACAGAAGCAGCCAACCGATCGCAGCTCAGTTACAAGAACAGCTCTGATGCTAAATGCTGTAGGCTGCAGCATTGGCCTCCAGTGACTTTGGGGATGGCAGCGGAGACGCTGAAAATGTTGTAACGGAAAATGCTGGACTGGATAATTGATATTAGCTGTCGCATGTGGACCCGCGCGAAGCGCTGCATCACGCGCATGGTGCTTCCAGAAAATACTGAACTGCTTTTGTAACTCTCACATTTTTCGTCGACCACGTAGATGAATAGGATTTACTGTCTGTTCATTTTTGGAGAACTTCAGAAAATCTCTTGGGGCTCCAACGACTGTGGTCGTAACTAGCAGCCGCGAATAAACAAGAATATCGGCGGCAGAATATCACACAGCACTTATCTCCGTGCTTTCTTTTAGTGCACTCTTATGCTGTTAAACTGCGAAATAAATTCGTTTAATGTAGAGGCGATGTCAAATAGCTTACTGTCGATGCACACGGTGGCATAGCTGCAGTCCAGTAGGTTAGATAAGCAGCTTGACAGGTCCTTAATAAACCATTGCATGTTGGTCTTGATTAACAGTAACATGTCAGCCGCACGAGTGCATGCGAGCATAGCGAAGCATTCAGTCACGCAACTTAGCACAAGTCTTTCCCACGACCACCGGCCATGAGACTGCGGCCACCTTGAGCAGACCTCACACCACGCCTAGCGTCATCGACTACGCGTTAGCCGCTAAGTGGGTACGATCGTGGCGACAGGGGTGTGATAAAAGGCCAGCGTGCACATAGCGTTGTTGTAGCCCTTCCGTCAAACTGCATAAACATTTACGCACAATTTCTATTAGTCTTTCCACGAAGAAATTGTTCTGTTAAGATGTAAAAAATGCTGATAGTACAGTACTCAAACTCCATAAAATTCATTTTCAGCTTGAAACATTGTTCATGCCTAATGCGATGAAAAACTTTCAGTCCACGGTACGAAGAGTGGTATACTGACAGTAGCGAGAAATTGAAAAGGAATGCCAAAAGTTTGCAAACGGATGAAGACAGGTTACCCAACTTGGGCAGCTTTCGTGCTTGACTTGCACATTTCGGTGGCCCACCCTGTCAACCTGCAATAACATTTAGCAGGCAAAGCTAGTAAAACATCGTGACCAGGAATAGCAGCAACAATTAAAGGTAATTCTACAATTTCACAATTTCGTGAATGATTCTTGGAGAATCCAACACGTGTAACTTATGCTTTATTTGCTCGATTATTAATGTATACAGATGTCGGGACGACCGTACGGACTATTGCCGGTCGTTGTCCTGCTGTTGGTCTGCTGTCAGCGAGTTGCTTCACAAGGTGTGTAACACTAACGTACTGCACCGGTACACAGCAATGTCTTGTCCATATGACAGCTGCAGTTGACCACAAAACGTTTTCCTGGGATGAACAGTCGTTAAGTAATATACACACTGCAAGAAAGTTTTATGAACGTACATAAATTTCACATTGTCGTGTAAAAAAACCTTTAAAACGTGCAATTCATCCCTGTGTCGTCATTTTATCGCATTTTTGTCGTCTTTTTAACGAATGGCTTGGTTACCATTTCATAGCCATTTACTTGAACTTGTAATTTTGTGACGCGCTGCTCTGGCCCTGTATAGAAACATGCAGCAAACGTTACTTATTGCATCGCACTTCGTGTTGCAGTCGTCATAATAGAAAAGACGATTCAAGTAGCGTTCACGCCGCATGCGGTGCAGCACGGCACCTGCGCTGTCTCGCGTTGTGTTGCGTTGCGGCGCTGTATCCGGTGTGAACGCAACCCAACGGCTCTCGCACAGCACATGAACTAAACTGAACTGAACTCCGGTTTTGAACATGTGCATTCGTAGCTGTTTGCTATATAGAATTATGAACACAGATGAAGTTCCCGCGTCTCCGGTTCGGTATGCGAGGTGTGCGGTGCGTGATGCAGTGTGTAGTTCGCCTGTGGACCTGGCGTTTCTGCTCGACTCGTCAGGCAGTGTTGACGACGACGACCGCGACGGCTGGAGGCGAATGTTAGACTTCGTCTCGAGCGTTATTCGCCAGTTTGACGTCGGCGACAGCACCGCTCACGTCGGCCTCATACGATACAGCGACAACGCCGAAGTCATCTTCTACCTCAACTACAGCAGGTTAAACAGTTCTCTACTGCCTGTCGTGCCGCTTGTAACACCGACGATGAGCAACAGAATCGCAGCTGTTAGTTTGTCACATAAAAACGTTATATTTTTACTACTTCATTTTCTACTTCTTCTTCTTGGAGATTATGGCGACGCGGCTATTACCCGCATTCGAGTCTTGTTGCCAAGATCGATTGCCCCTTATTACAACTGCCACAAGTTGGCGGGTGGGTTTAATGTTTTCATCCAATTTGTTTGCTTGTGAAGAGAATAAGCCAAAGGGGTTATGGGTGCATTTGCATGAAATTTGAGGAATATGCAAACGTTGACCAAGGAAGAGTTGATTAAATTTTAGAAGTGATCCGGAACCGGAACATATTCAGCCAGCAGTGGGCGGCAAGAGCATATCTCAAACTTCACCGCTTAAAAACCACGCTCCGCTGCGATGCTGTAGTAGTATTCTCCGTCATTCGCGCTCTGCGTCTGTGGATTGATTGGTTGATTAATTGATTGACTGACGAACATGAAGCAACGAAACCTTATGAACTCTATAACCAGTCTTCGGCGGCACAGCACCCTCAATCTGTTAACTTGGTGGTATTTCAGTTCAGACATCCTCACGACTGTCGAACGACTGAACTTCGTGGGTGGTCGGACAAGCACATCAGCCGCTCTGCGTCTGCTGAGGACGGATCTGTTCACGGAGCAGAGAGGAGTACGCGACGACGTGCCGCAGGTTGCAGTGCTCATCACTGATGGCGGACTCGACAGCTTCCGAGAGACCACCCACGAGGTCTGCTTCGCCACCCACTCTCTCTCTGCAGCTTTTCTCTTCGATATTTTACCGACTACTTTAGTAGTTTAGTAGACGCACGTGTGTGCGTACGGAAAATAACTTTTAATCTGAATGATTTGCGACTTAAACATTTGGCATGCTGGTTACCTTGGCCTGTCAAGGTCGTTTGAATGTCAAGTTCGTGGGTTTGTGGGTCATATGATGATGAATGATTCCGTTTCGGTCAAGGACACGGTGACGCACATTAAGAGAAGACGCATTTTATGGATTCATGTAGACATATTTTGGCTGTTTGTACAGTTCTCTGTGATACTTTGTCAGTGCGACGTCAAGTAAGTGCTTTCCAGTGAACACATCTGTCCTCAACTTAAGCTCAAATCAGATTTTCATTTTTGACACTGTCCGCATAGTATGCGGTGCAGGATCTATGTAACGGTCCAGTGTCCCTCTGTCTGTCAGTGGCGTGCCTCGGGTTTGCTGCTGGGCGCCCCGCGGGCAAGATATATCCATCGACAGCAGGCGCCGACGCTCAGCAGCAACGGCGCCGCCACGGCATGACGCTCATCAGCAAATGCGGGCAGTGTCACGTTTACTGCCGCCGTAGAAGGCTGAACACAGACTTGTTTGCTTTAGTTCTTTTCCTATTTGTTCCGCGCGATAGATTAACCAGGCTATCCACAAGCTTGTCGGTGCAAGATAGTCTATCGTGAACCGCGAACACTCAGCAGTTATCTGAGTTATGGCGACGGAACTTTTGCAGCCGCGGGACCTCGCCTGTGGAGTGGAACTCTCTTCCAGCCCAGCTGCGTAATCTTGACATCACCTACGGACAGTTCCGAGGACAGCTGAAGGGACACCTTTTTCGGGAAGCATGAACACGGCCCTCTGTGACATCTGATATGCGGCGCCATAGAAAAACACTTACTTACTTACTTACTTACTTATCGCATAGAATACACACGCAGACCTGTTTCGCGTTGAGGCGGTCGCGGCTTTGCTGGCTGACGTAGGCGCTGTTGATGAAGCGTCTCGGCACTCGTCTGATCGTCGTGGCCGTGACCACGTTGACCAACCTTACCAAGGAGCTGACCAACATCTCCTCCTCGCCGCTCGACTTCTACCGTGTCGACGACCTCACCCAGTACGAGTCGCTCGCACTCCAGCTGGCCACCGACATCTGCGCCAGACTGCGTCAGTTGTTGCTCGCTCACTGATATAGCTACCACGAGAAGCTCGGCTGCCGCAGACGGACTTACCGCGCGAGCACGCTGTGTCAGCTGAAATATTGTCAACTGTAGGCTGACGAATAATTCCGTTTGAAAAGACCTTCGATAGGTGAATGGCGTTAGAGGTCACTCAAGCTCTCGGAATTGCCGCTATTCGATAGGCAGTATACGTCGCTTCTTGTCAGCAGCCTGTATAGTAAGTGCAATGTTTCAACTTCGTGGTGGGTCGGTAGAGCTCAATTCACTGACTAGTATAACGGAATCGTGAACGACGGCTAACGCATATAATTCTTGTACAGCGTCACGTCATTTTATCAACCTCGATCCGCGACAAGCGAAGACATAGCGCTGAATCGACAACAGTCGATATGAAACGTACGAAGCTCAATGAATATTGTCTTTTTACTAGCGTTGCTACTGCCGCATCAGACAGCTGTTAGCTGAGTTGCTTGCGTCACCGCTAATTATAGGCTAGGCCTTTATCACTGAATTAGTAGCGACCTTACTATCTCCTCTATTACATAAGTGACAGAGACACGCTACATGAGCAAGAGAGGGCCGCATCAAAGTATGCGTGCAAGACGAATACGTTGCAGATAGTGTTCGGAACAGTTATGCTTAATTCATACCGCCCGACCCGACGCGACAAAGTAGTGCTGTCGCGTCGGGTTGGGCGGTGCAAATTGGGCATAAAACGGCGCATTTTTGTCAGTTTGCATACACATCGTCACGCACGGTTTTATGTTTCGCGTTTAATAAATAACGAGCTATACCAGAATTTGCAGAGCGATAAAGTTGCTTTTTGGAATCAACCCTAACCAGTTTTCGGTCCGATTTTTTCAAACAGTTGGATAGCTTGCTTGCACCAGAAGATCGTGTTCATAAAATAGTATCAGACCGTTTTTCTTTTGCACTGTTTAACTGATGTCTTGACTCTCCACTACTGCTCTCTGTCAAAAAGTTTTTAAGCGCATTATGCGCGTGTGAGTGACATTTAAACAGGCATTTCGTGAGAGGTTTGTTGGAAATAAACACAGAAAGTGTTACAAAATTTTCAGGACTGTACGAAAAATACAATTTTGGCAAGCCTATAAGAGAAAAAACTTGGAGGTTGCTAAATTAGAGTTATTAACACCGCGGCGTTCATTGGTAAATACAGAGAGTCGTTGCTGTGTGTGGTCGACTGATAGCAATGGCAGGACCACCGGGTACGACAGGTGCTACGGGATCAACGGGACCTGTTGGACCTCGAGGACCACCTGGTAACGCCGTCACTGGCTCCACTGGCGCCAGCGGATCTACCGGAGCCACCGGTAACTATAGCATGCCTCGTCAGTTTGTATACCTGCAGGCGCTTTGAAGTGTTAGCTGTGGCGACGTTTGTGAGATGTATATGTGTTACGCCCAGTCTGTGAAACTGCCCATTTCGTGAAATGGGCAGTCTCATTGCCCAGTACGTGAAATGGGTTGTGCCTATGCCCAGTTCATGAACTGCCTATTTTCTGAATTGGGCAACTGTGTGTATGGGATTTGCACGCACAAATTTGGTCAACAGTACAGGTACATTTTGCATTACATTGAATATCTAAGCAGGGCTACCACACATGCGCCTGCCGAGGCCTCTGCCTAGTAAAGAGGTGTTCATGTTTTCGTGCAGGCCTACGTTGCAACAGTGCATGCCATAACCATAGGAGCTGTGACAATGTGGACAAGTGACATGTACATTCAGTTAGTCAAAAGTTGTTTGCTTGTCCGGTTAAAATAATGACTTAAAGCTGTGTGTTTCTTCCTATTTCACGAACTGGGCAATGAAAATGGGCAGTTTCACAGATTGGGCGTAACATATGCACCATCAACTTACTTTGAACTAGCTCATGCAGTAGGCCGGAACTGATTTAGTCGTTAATTCGTTAACTCTGCTGTGCAAAAAAACAGACTGACGGACTGATTAAGCTTAGATGAAAGTGGATGTCACTTAGATTGCGGAGGCTGGACATGGATATATGATCACAGACACCCGAGTCGCGTGACTTGGGTCGGGTCGCTATTTTGAGACTTGCTTGCAACTTGCTTGAATTGACTTGTCAGTTGACTTGATATGTTAGCCTACATTGGAGACTTGCATTAATACATTTCTATAGTAGACGCTGTTTAGGGCCTACATCATGTGTTATGACTGTTGATAAACGATGGTTAATCGGTTACGTGTAGTTTACAGCCTTACAGGCCCAAGCAATGCGAGATCGTGAAAACGTCCATAAGAACACCATGACAACAGAATGATGTGCGTTGACAACCAGGTGAGCGTGAGTGTGTGGTATTAATGTCAGGTTTTACCGGCCCGCTAGGATCCACCGGTGAAACAGGCCAGTCTGGAGCTCGAGGTCCGCAAGGATTGCCAGGTCCAACTGGCAGCGCTGGAAATACAGGGCCGCCTGGACCAGATGGACCCAGAGGCAGTGCTGGAGCGACTGGGTCGACTGGCAGCACCGGCGACCAGGGCCCGATGGGTACTACAGGTAACAATCGCCTCATTGATCAACCACGGGCATAAAAATATATAAACCTCTTACAAATTTTAACCAAAACTGTGGCATACATTTAGCAACAAGAACGTTTTAAAATCATCCCACTTCTCACAAAATTTGAATATCCAACACAAAAGTCTCATGATGCCGTTCAGGGGCGCCTGGCCCATATTGACCACGTTTAGAATAGCATCTCTTTTCATGTCGTATAGGCTTCTTTAGTTGAATGCTATTATAACCGCTGTTGGTTGGGCGGCAGGAAGGGCATCCGGCCTGTAAAAAAACAGTGGTGGGTGCTGGCGTGGTTATCTGTCTGGAGCGAGGTGTAGACTTGCATATGTCCCAGCACATGCCACTGCCACTCTCTGTCTCTTGCTTCAGTTAAATCCAGATTGGTTTGACCTTTCTGGTACCGGCTTACCCGGGTAGTCCCGAAAAAGGGCCGCTAAACGGGTGTGCGTTAGAGAGAATAGAATTCTTATACATTGTGAGTCAGAAAAAGCAAGATACTGTTTCCTGTCCGTAACTTCGCTAAATGTTTACGTGTTCTCAAAATTCTTTCACTGTTAGACTCAGATTTGAGGGGCAAGGGCATCGGCGATCCAAAAATTAAGTCAGGCGTTGAGAAGGATGTGATGGGTCTCAAGCAACATGTGTGACGGTGGAAGATCTTTCGAACTGCTAGACTGCTTTATTACTTCGACGTACCTCTAGCCTACCTCTGCTCGTATATTGTTGTCGTTGTGTGCAGGCTACACCGGTCCAGTTGGCCCGCAAGGGAACACTGGTTTGACCGGTCCTCAAGGACAACCAGGACCAGTGGGCAATACAGGTCCACCAGGAGCACAAGGCTTTACTGGATTCACCGGTCCTACAGGTTTGTCGTTCTAACCTAGTTTATTGCTGCCGTAATAAACGTTCTCTTGCAACGTGTTACATTTTCCAGTTATAATACTTGAACTGGTACGGTATAATAAAACAAAAGTTTGTAGTTTACATTTTAGTATATAGCCTGACCCAATTTTAACAAAAATATGCACCACAGAGAAGTACCAGATTACACGTAGTTTTTCGGAATGTATATATTACTTACAGTGTTCGGAAAATGGTGTCATTCGTGATTGTGAGTTTTGCTCAAAGGATCTACGAAATGACATTGTAAAATTTACAATGAAAGCAAGTGATCCCAGTTCTTGTATTAGACGTAATAAGCTTGTCTAGAAAAGGTTGTGATATCAACAATTTTCACTGTGGCTCGTAGACTACAATTAGTCGTATGCATGTAATAGTTGAGACGTTTGAATGGTTTGGCTGTTGCACGGTACAGGAGATCCGGGCGACACGGGTCACTCGGGTCCCACTGGAGCGACTGGAGTCGGAGGTCCGACAGGTGCGTCTGGCCCCAGCGGACCACCCGGACCGACAGGTACGAGCCGTCGCCTCTACACTCAGAACCGATACAGACAAGTGGCTGAAAATCTGAAAATCTCTGATATAAACATCTTTCTTATTACTGAACATTAGTAGCACAGGCAATAAGTAATTATAGTCCATGTAATTTGTTTTTAATCGCCACAATAATGAACTGTCAGTGATCTTTTTCGTTTGTATTTGCTGTTACTGCAGTTAATCGACTTTCCAACATCATGCTAAGTCAAGTTGATGTTCGTTTGTCATTATTTTTGTATTTTGCTGTTTTTTAAATTTTATTTTTGGTCCCATGCGATATATTAAGCTGGCTTAGTCAGCCTTTGAGCGCACATAAATATAGTTAATTATCGTATTGTATCTTACAAAATTTTGTTTACATCAGACACTTGGTTGGCGGCGTGGCGTAGTGGTTAGCGGCGTTCGTCGCATGAACGAGGTTAACCCACGTCTTCAGCTGAGTGTACCATCTCGGTATGTAACCAGCCACCTTGGTCAACTCAGCCTTGCATCCCTCCGGGGTCGCTAAATCGAGTGCCATCTTTGTTGGAGTAAAGGCGAGAATGTCACTTCTGCCGAGTGGCAGGTGTGATCCCATATGATATTTGAGTTCCCGTAGCGATGTGGCGACTGCTATATCCGTGTTACTTTACTTACTTACTTACTTACTTACTTATTCTCTCTCTCCAATTCAGCGGTTTACGTTTATTAAACTGAATTATTTTAACGTGTTCATTTACTTTGTACTTACTGTACTTACGGATGCGTAGGTCCGCGTGGTCTGGTGGGCAGTCCTGGAGATACAGGTCCAGTCGGTGCCACGGGGTCGTCGGGCAGCACGGGACAGGAAGGCTTCACGGGCGATACCGGAGAACCAGGCGATACTGGTCAGTGACTGATCCACCGTCTGCTGTCATCTGCACCTTACTAGCTGCTTGCACGTTACTGGAACGTCGTGAATAGATAGCTGATGGCAGTTTATTTGCACACACATGGGCTGGGGTTAAACTGAGTCGCATCCCGCCTCTTGGGGTGCGATCCAAATGTAATCAGTGAGATCCGGTAGTTTTTACAATTTTTCGCCACCGAAGTATCCTAAATGCATCAAGATCAATATGGGCTGCATGACTATTCTTCTAACACCACACGAGCTTACAGCTAGCGTTCACTAGAACCATAGCTGGTTCTATAAAAGCTCCCATTCTGGAATTAAAAGCAAGGAAGTTGAAAAAAGGTAATGAGAGGGGAGAAAAGAGGGACCTTGGTTAAGGTAATTTAATCACTGTTTAGGCATACTTTAGATTTTAGATATTGTGTTCGCCCGACAATGCATTAGTAACTTGGTCTAGTTTGCAATGTAAACATATAGAGTCGATGTAGCCTAACAATACAGATAGTTAATTCACGCCAACCATTAATTAACAGATTTGCTGCATGCATATGTTGTCCCTAAGAAAATAGTCATCTGTGCGATTATATTGCAGTGCGATGAGCGACTGTTATTTTATTGGCCTATTGACAGGAAGCTCGGGAGCTACTGGGTCGGCTGGAGCGACAGGCCACACTGGGTCCACAGGAGAGACGGGCGACAGCGGAAACACCGGGTTTACTGGCGCTAGCGGCGCTACAGGTCAGAACCAGTCAGAGCCATTATCACCGGCAACCCGTCGATTTCTTTTGTCGATTTTTATTTGATTAACTTCCTGCTACAAGGCGGCAGTGCACACCGCCCGGCTCGACACAACAAAACTGTCGTGTCACGCCGGGCGGTGTGAATTGGGCATTATGCTCATACTCGGACTGTAAAAGGTTTATTCAGCGTTATAATATTATCCGTTTATTCATTAAAAAACAACGCTTGCTGCTTACATTTGGACATTGAACCTTAGCCGCGTTCTTATGGCAATGGTCAGTAGTGTTCATCATTAAACTGTTATATACTCTATAGCGCTGTTTGGCTAATAAACTAAAAGTATCAACAGTTTATCGTTTGATCTTTTTGTGACTGTCTTCTATTAGCATAGCATTGAAACTTTAGGCTATTAAAGTTGAATTGCTTTCTGCTAGCAGAACATCGTTTTACATAGTTTTACAGTTTGTACAATATTGCAAACAAAAAGCATCAAATATTTTATAAGCAGTTTTACACTGTTCATCAATAACACCATAGGCCGACTTATTGTCTTAAAACGCCTTTGACAGTTTTGACAGCAAGTGAGCATGGTCAAAAGTTCTGTTTGATTCAGTGACATTAGCACACTGACAGTGCAGGTCAGTGGAACATGCTACCGAGACACATTCTGATAACATTAGTCACAGTTCGTTCGAGAACTGAAGACCGTGTTGTTTGCGTGGCCTATTCGTCATAGGCGCTTTTGGGACAGTAGTCTAAAAGGCGCCTTATAAATGGACTTATTTGTTTACTTGCTTTCTACTTTATTTATAAGCGAGTGTTTTCAGTCAATCATTTGACACTTGCAGGTAGAGACGGACCACCAGGTAGCACAGGCTCAACAGGTGCGACAGGACAGAGAGGTCGGACAGGTGACACCGGCTTGACTGGACCTCGGGGCTTACCTGGCTTCACTGGAGCGCAAGGTATCGGTCTTTCAAAACTGTACATTATATACCTTTGCGTACAATACAATATGGCCACTGCCTTCGTTGTCGTATTTGAACCGAAGTAGGCCTACCGTTTAAGATCATTTGCGTGTATACTTATGATCGTAATTTCTGAACAGTTATGGGCGAGTTCTTGGAAACGTAAGAGAAAGTGTCATTTGCGTTAGAAGACTAACATAAAGTGTGCGTTAAATGGCACCATTACCTTGAGTGATCTTGAAGGTCATTTTAGCTAATGAAACCTTTCCAGATGCTGTAGATGTTACGTTATACGTTTGAGTGCTTAATATACATGCTTTATTATACAATATACATCATACGATTCATGGCCGTGCAGCGACTGGCCACTAGCAACAACAACTACAACTGTCAGCTGTCCATAATGTCACGCTCTGCATGCAGTATTAGTCTATTACTATTGGCTCGCGCTAGCCACGCCTATAGTCCAATCCCGTCACA
>Ga0126329_10000142_pt1 | contig 14260 bp, 10 predicted proteins | sample InaspJWI85metaG_FD_104915 | JGI IMG/M metagenome (GOLD analysis project Ga0126329, IMG submission 104915) | Marine gutless worms symbiont microbial communities from Oahu, Hawaii - Inanidrilus sp. 2 OAHU.JWI-85 metaG | ecosystem: Host-associated > Annelida > Digestive system > Unclassified...
AAAATTCTCCTGCATCTGTCTTGCCATAAAAATGGCATCAGTGGTTCCCTTACCTTTCATGAATCCAAACTACATGTCATCAATCTCAATCTGCTGCCGAATTCTGTGTTCAAAAATCCTTTCTACGACTTTCATCGCATGTTCCAACAATTTGATCCATCTGTAAGATCCACACTCCATAGGGTCGCCTTTACCTTTGTAGACTGGCATTACCACACTTGATTTCCAATCCTCTGGGATGCTTCCTTCTTTCACAATACCATTAAGTAAATCTAATATCCACTGTGTTCCAATATCCCCTGTGGCTTGTATCATTTCTGCTACCAGCCCCGACAATCCTGGGGCCTTATGCCGTTTCATCTTCTTCAGTAATGCTCTGAACTAGTTCACAACCAAGAACACTACCAACATATATTTTTGCACTTACTTTCTAAGCCGGTGACTAAACGGCAATCATCAGACGAAAGTAATCTCTGGCAACTGTAAGGCATGGATGTAGCACGGCCAACACCCGACTTGTCCTTGAATATGACATATGCCACTTGGTAGCCCTGAAACCATACCAGACAAGTCAATACAACTGCAACACAACTACACTACGTTGACAAAACTGGTGTCTCTTTACGTTAAATGTTGGCTGATCTCCATGTATTGGCATAAAGATGCTTTAAAAGTATATAACAACAAGTTGCTGCAGTACTGTCAGCGAATGGCTGCATCACTGCTGCCACTTGGCTCATGCTGGACAACCCCTATACATCTCAACGGGCCGGGACAAACCCTGCCCCCAAACTGATTGCCCCTTCCATGGGGGTCTGGGCCCCCTACCTAATACATGGTTCCTTGGGCCCACCCAAGTTCAGACCTGAAGCAGCATCTCACCTGCTTCAGCCATTTTTGTAGGGCTCATGGTTATGTTCAACAGACCACAAACATTAGTTACAATAGGCTGCATTGCTGCACCCGACCCCGTGCATGTGATGCGGCCTTATAACATCATTTTAATAATCGTAATCTAATTTACAATATGCACACATTCTACAGTGTTGAAAGACTGCTGTTTAAAATGTAAATATTTTACTACTTGCTGTTTTGCAGTTAGGACAACACGAAACAACTAGTCACAAAATACCACAACACTGCTATTGGAACTGACTGAGTGTCGTAGTGGCGGTGTAAAAAGTGACTCGTGTGTGGCTGACGTGTTCGGCGATGGACCAGAACTAGGTTTCTCTTGAAGAATGACACGCTGGACTGTTCCGCAGTTGCAGAAAACCCGCTTCACTCCTTCCTGAATTGCAGTAACAATTACTATACTTCAGATCAGTCAATTTTCACTGAAGCTGCATATGCAGAGCACAGCACAAGGTATGTCGCAGTCATATAAAGCATTAAAATGGCATGATTATTGAGCAGTCAACACTCCCTCATATGTCACACCAAAGACCTTGTGGATCTTCTCCAAAACACAATTTCTTGTGGCTTTGTGCTTGTGAGTTTCACAAAATTATTATAATAATTATATTATTAGTGATATAACAGCATACACACGCAGTATTTTCTACAGAAGTACTGTATTATATATTTCAAATTAACTGCCACAATTGTTGATTTATATGCAAGATACCACACACTATCCAGAAGTTAAAATGTTGTGATTCTGAGCTGCACACAGCAGGGTAAGCCAGCACAACCCCACAACCACCGTTTTATGATGGTCATTATACAGGTCAACCTGCGTTAAGAACTGGAGGATCTTGTTGGTGAAAAGTTTTACTGCCCACATGCCCTTACTGATGGCAACCAGCGCATTGGGATTAGGGAGAAGATGCTGGAATTCTCCTCAACAGTGTTATCTACACTGTCTCTGTAGAATGTTTGCCACAGCAAGCCAATAAATGACAATATTATATAACTCAATGTTGGCTAGGTGACGGGAAAGCATATCTGTAAAAACGTCCATCATCTCTTACCTCAGTTATGTAAGGAGGTACATTTAACACAAGTAATGTCCGTCCATTTGGTTTGCAGGAATGTGTGTCGGTAACATTGTGTTCCTTAATATACAAGTGACGAACAACACGACTTGTTTCAGCAACTTTCACCTGTATCACTACAATCACAACCACCACCATCATCATTTGACAGTCACGCCACATGTCACAAAATGAGTGAAGATGACAAAATGGATCACTTTACACGTTTCATTTTGCACCTGGAACTAGTGAAGAGAGAATATAAGATCTACACTGATGCTGTCATTGCTGCCAGACAGGAATTACCAAGTCTACACTCAGCTCAGTTATGACCACACATACCATGTTCTGCAGATGTTGAGTTGCATATATCATCTGACTATGCTCAGCCAGTGCATATTCCCTTTGATCCTCAGCAACCTGCAGAGATTTACTTTCTGGTGCCATATAAAGTTGGATTATGACCACCACCATCATCATCATGTGCAGACTTGCTGCACACAACTTCCAAATATTGTGAAAATAATGCACACACGTTCATGATAGGCCTTGAGTAGACTGAATTACCGCATTAATCGCCGCCAGCTCGATGCCACAGCTGTCAACGCAACAGCACCGGCTAAAGTACCACCCAGACGGTACTATAGTTGCGAAATTAAAGCACCGTCCATACGGCATCTCATTAAAAAAATCTGTGGTACCGGGAAGACGGCATTGTAGCTGCAAAGTTGTAGTGCCGTCCAGACCGTAGTCCAAGTACCACCCAGACGGTACTATAGTTGCGAAATTAAAGCACCGTCCATATGGCATCTCATTAAAAAAATCTGTGGTACCGGGAAGACGGCATTGTAGCTGCAAAGTTGTAGTGCCGTCCAGACCGTAGTCCAATTTTATATCTACGGCACCACCCACACAGCACCGTACCTTGAAAGATTACCACAGCTCAAGCTTCCCACATTGAAATTATAGAAGATTACGAGGCGATATGATTGAGATTGAGGTTTTTAAGATAATACATAATTATTATGATACCGGAGCCTCGGTAAAGTCAAATTTTGACCCTGTTGGTAGTACTCGAGGCAATAAATTTAAATTGCGAGAGGATGCGTCGATGTGATATAAGGAAATATTCTTTTTGTTGCCGGGTCATTAATGTTTCAAAGAGTTTGCTGGATTATATGGTAGAGGCTGATTCTGTTAATTCCTTCAAAAGTGGGTTGGATAAATACTGGGCCAATCAGGAGTTTGTTTTTAACCTTAACTCAGAACTAATAGGAACTGGAGGTCTACCAGTTTGTATGTAATGGTACGCATGTATGGTATGTAGATGCAGGCATAGAGGATACACCTGAGCCCATCTACACTCATTGTCTTGTCCTGTCGTGTAGCTTCAGATCCGCAGCACCGTCAAGCGGCAGTATAACTTTGCAGCTATACAGTGCCAGTGATGGGCAACTAACAAAAAATTAATTATCGGTTTAAACTCCATCTAAATTACAAATGAAAATTTAGTTTAACTAATGTTACAAAATACGTTTTAAAATTAGTTAACTGAACTACAAGTAATTAGTAAAAGTTATTTGCAGCTAATTTTAAACTGCTTTAAGCTTATAGGCCATGGTGTCACTTAGCAGAGAATTACGCCCGGAACTGGACATCACAGATATCATTTAAGGTTACCATAAATAAAAAGTTGACGGCACTCTAGACTCAGAATTACAGTACCGTCTGGACGGCACTTTAGCCACTGTGTTACGGTATACATGCACACTCTGCAAGATCGTCTATCGAGTTCAGTTGCAAGCGTCATCAACGTCACCGCGTATGCTGACATGCCTCGAAAGCGAAAACTTGCTTTACCATGGGTTTTTTGGTGAAAAGCGCTGTGCACTGGACACGATCTAATGCTCGTCGTGCAGTATTTGGGTGCATTGCGTATGCGCAAACCTTACTGCGAATGACTACCATAGTTTTGCTGCCGACGGCGTGCTGTACCTGTGCCCACACTGTATAGCAGGATATCGAACGGCACGTACGACTGGAGCGTGCTCCTGAACAGGTAATCTATGTGCTTCTTGGCGACGGCTAAGACGTAACAAGCTGCCCAAACAGGATAAATATCAAGTAAATAACATTTAAGCAGTTCAAATAAATAAACAACGTGGTCCGACAGGATGATTAGTCACACCCATTGAAGACGAAGACTATAGTGCACAGTTACCTGTGAAGTCATTCACAACGACGATTTCATTTCCCGCTTCAGTCATAATTTGATCCAAAAATTAAGCCTCAATAACACTTCTTGCGGCGATAACTCTTTTACAAACAATTAATTATATTTACACAAAGTCACAAACACCACTGACAGTGCACAATTACATATTCTACGGCAACTTCGTGAAAAGACGCTCAGCTGTCAGCATAGAAAGGGCGCTATGCTTCAGTAGAATCATTAATTTTGCTTACCAGATTGCGGATTGTATAATTGTACATGCAAAGCTGTATTGACATAACTAAATAAGTAGTACAGCCATCTATATGCCAAAGATGTTCCAAAACCAAAAGTCTTTTAAAACTGGCACCAAAGAATATTTCATTTTTGAACCCTGAAATCTGCGACGCAGCAAGCCAGCTATTCGACTAACCCCGCCACAAAATTTGAAGTCTTTACTCTATACCTTAAACCAGTATAAAGTGCTATCATGTTGTGTCAATATGCCACTTGTTACACTAAGTGTATTCACACGCTATATTTAATTGTCGTTGCCGGATTAACGCTGTATGGCACCAGGCACGGGGTCAGGTACATGGCGTACCTGTGCGGTGCCAGCCACTTCGGATGAGGGGCTCCTGAATATGGAAAATACAAAAAAATATTAAAAAACAAATAAATAAACTGTTACCAAAATGATAACTTGCAAATGTAGTTGGCAATGCGCACTCGTGATAGTCGAGCTTCTACAAATCAGTATAACGACTAACAATTACTTTGTGTAACAGTTAACGAGTAACGAGTAGGCCCCTAACCATTTATTTGTGGCACTTCTTCCATTGGTTCCATCGACTCGCCACTCTCATCATCCATCACCCATTCACTCTTTTGCAAATCCTCCCCACCGTAGCCCTTTGCTTTTCTTCTTCGGGACTGACTCCATCACGGATTACCCGGACTGTTCACTGGAGGCGGCGACGGACCCGGCGGTCGAAGTCGTGGCGTTCTCGGTATCCGCGTCATCAACGTTGTCGGCAGGGTCAGACTCATCGGCGCTGTCGTCTGGTATCTGTAGCGGCTGCGCGTGTTCACAGCACGGAGAAACTGCGTAGCACGGGCATAATCGCCGTTGTCGTACTTCTACAAGCACTTCAGCCCAGTGCTCACTGTATCTAACTACAAAGGCTCGCCGCATTCCTAGAAGGTCCCGCATTCTCATGTCCTGGCATCTGGTCCTTCATTTTCAGCGCCCCCGCTCGTGCGTCAGTTGACAAATATTTCAACAACGCGCCACTCAGCTTCGTGTTTCGAAACTCACTTTCTATGACTACCGTCAAACCTTCTTCACATTAGGCCTACAGAGCTTTAGTCCCCAAAAAGCCAGTTGCGCCGATTCCCCCCCCCCAAGAAAAAATGATGAAAGGGCTGAACGGGCATCTTGGTTTTGAGTTACGCTCAACGACAATAAGAATCATTTTCCTGTTTATATTGATGCTACTCGACAACGTACAACCACGTCATATGAAAGAAATGAAAGACACAATATTTGCACTGCAGAAATAGCTATCACTACACAGCCTGCAGTCAGGAATAACAAGCGTGTAAAACAATATCAACAAGAGAGGTGGGACTGCCAACAAGGAACGTAAAAGAAATGCCAAAATAACAACTGCAACGCCTTACATTGCACAAAGCACAACATCGCAACAATATGACCCAATCAAATAGCATCTAGATCAAGAAAATATACAAACAGAAAATCACAGGTACTGCAGTTTATACCTTGGCTGCTATCACAAACAAGCTCACAGCGAAAATCCACTGCCTAGTTTAACTCCAGAGTGTCTATCTAACTTCAACAGTTAAACTGGTAGCTGAAAGAGTTGCACCGATGTTCTTTTTACAGGCAAACAGCTGGAATCAGCAGTCACAAGGAGAAACTCAATTATGACCAATGGAATGTTGCATAGACAAATAACACACGTAAAGAAACATAGCCTACAATCATCTAGGCATGTCAGTTTGATGCGAATATGCGACTGCCGCATATTTCGCCGAAGTCCACATATCGCATATTTTTCCACATAAATTGGCATTTTCGACGGCAATTTTAATATTGTTTGTGTTTCTATTATCTATTTCTATTAGGTTTCGTTACATCGACCATCTGGTTGCCAGCAGCATGGCACCATCCATATGTCCGGATCCCTGTGGAAAGAGATGGGGTGGTTGGTTTCCAGCAATTCTGTACCATATTTCAGTACACTGAGCAGCTTTATACATCACCGAGTGATAGAGAAAAAAACAACAAACAAAAAACAATACACAATAAACACCACAATACAATCGATATGCAAGATTATGAAGCGGTCACATGTGTGTAGCTTACCAAATAAACTGTATATAATGCATTAAGATTACAAAAGCAGCAAATGTTACAGCAGGGACATGGCAAGCTTGTATAACGAGTTATTGCAAGACTCGTACTAAACGCAAAATGTCTCACACCTATCCAGAATTATCACAATAGGCAATCTGAAGTTGAATATCGATTGGCACTGACCACAAAAATCTGCATATCGCTATTTCCACCGCATATTTTGTGTTTAAGTGGTCCACATATTTTTTAAATGCCGCATAAAACTGACATGCCTAATCATCACCATCATCATCACCATTATCATCACCATTATCATCAATATCATCTGGACACGATGCTACAATCATGTCTGTTGTCCCCATCAACGCTACGACACTATTGGACGGCAATAAGAAGGCCTGTAAAAACTCTGTTCCAATATCACCAAAGGTTCGTTTATGGGGGGACCTGGCCCCCCTCGAGTTACTGTAGAAAAAATGAAAAATTTCACTGTCGACCGAGTTGTTCGGTCATGTCTGTCTGTCTGTTTCTGAACCAACTCACCTTTGACCACAGCTGAAGATGATAAGATTAAAGGTAAGGGTTAGCAAGGATGGTAACACGTCCGGTCTGCGCTATAATTGCTTCTCTTCTTTTCTTCAGTGCATGGTATTGCACCGACGGAAAGCGACACGGTCTGTAACAACCCTGTTCCAATTATCATCAAAGGTTTATGGGGGACCGGACAGGCTGACCCCCCCAAGTGGCTGTATAAAAAAATGCCATTATCGACCGCGTTAGCCGGGTATAGGTAATTGGCGATCGGTCGTGTCCGTCCAATCCCCGTCCATCCAGCTGACTCCTGACCATAACTCAAGGTCAAGGGTTAGGGTTAGCAAGGATGGTAACGGGGTCGGTCTGACCTCGATCCTGCATCTAGGGCAGCTTGTTTTCTAGTTTAAACAAAAACGCAGCGCGCGCGCGTGCGTGTCAGAGCCAGGTTTCTTCGTCATCGACATTCAGCAGCACCACGTGTGTGATGTTTGGGTCGCTGGGTGATGACGACCAGTCATCAACCGGATGCCGCTGCTCACTCGGCTCATACTCTTCACTACCAGTGACTCCTGCTGTCGAGCTTGAAGCACTCGCCCCAGCCTTACTACCCGCACCCAGACTGCTGGCTGTTGATACATTCAACTCGGTTTGTGCATCAGCCACGCCCACCATCTCCTTGCCGCCCAGACTGTCAGCAGGTTGTATCTTCTGTTCGAGATCAGCCAGAGATGATGTGCCACTGGCAAGCACACATGCACCACACGACTCATCGACGACCTTTCTCAGCAAGTCCAAACTGTTCCTGACATCATCGGACGAGCCACTGAGAACATCATCTGTGACAAACCACGGCGTGTAGTTGTACACCGAGCCTTCGGTGGTGTCAGTAATCTGCCGCCGGTCGCAATCGACACTTTCCGGACTATCCGGAACTGTCTCCACTGTCAGCGCGTCCAACAGATCGCCGCCAGTCATGCTGCGAAGAGCACTGGCACAATCCTCTGCATCAGCAGACGGACAGTCCCCTTCACAATCGGCGACACCGTCAAACGTGGGAGCGTCTGAATGGTCGTCACCTGGAGTGGTATTCGGCACAGCAGTGATGCAACCAGCCACTATCTCAGCGCTGAAGCAACTCAGCTGGTCCTCGGAGAACACAGCAGGGCACGGTGGTGGTTCGTCGGTGGCGGAGCTGAGGTAGGACGATACGGTGACGCAGCTGCCGACAGAATCGTCCAGCGCGTCACTGAGTTCGCCTTCAGCGCACGACGCGCGGCCGTCGAACTGCAGCGTGTTGTCTATACACGACGCCGAGGATAATTCTTCCACGACGCCGACGAAGTCACCAACATTCGGTCCCGACGCAGAAATATTCACTTCAGCCCGACCAAAGCCCACCTCCTTGCTACTCGGGCTGCATGCCGGATGTAACTTCCTGTTGGCATCATCTAGCGACGGCCTGTCACCATGCAGACCGCCCGTAGCCGCATCACTGATGACAGCCGTGGCTGGTGGTGGGCTACTACCGTCCAGTGGCCGAGCCTGCGTCGTGGCTACGGCTGACACGGCCTCCGTCACGCCAGCAGGCCGCAAGTCGCTCGACCCGCCTTCAGCGTTCCAGTACGTCGCACGCCCGTCAAACTGCAGCGTGTCCGACGACGACGACGACATCTCTCCCTGTATACAGTCCGCTGAGACGGCGTCGACGTCACTAGCAACGACTCCCGCAGATGCCGAAACATTAACCACGGCCCTACTCAAGCTTGCATCCTCGCCTCTCTCCTGTCTCGTCGGGTCGACATCATCCAGAGTTGACACGTGGCTGCCACCACCACCACCACCACAGTCAAGCTGCAGAGCGTCATCCTCAAACAACGTGGACGTCTTTCCAGTAGAGTCCACATCGCTGCTGATTCCAATATGCAGAGCGTCCGCGGCTGGGTCTCGCGTGGCAACAGTCGCTGACAATCTACCGTCGTCCAGCGATCGATCGTCCTCTGCGGACACGGTCTTTGCCACGCTACCAGCCCGCCGGTTCAGTTCACCTTCAGCGTTCCTGTACGTTGAACGTACGTCACAATCTACCTGTAAGGTCTCCTCGGTAAAGGAACTGGAGGATATCTCCCCCGTACCCTCCAACGGTGCGACATCGCTCGAAATCGAGTCGGCGCCGCTATCGCAAGATGAAGATGGGTGGACGAGGTCCAGTTCTGCTGCTGAAGCACTCACCTTGGCCCGACCGAAGCTGACCTCGTTGCTGCCGAGACTACTCACACGATGCTTCTCCGGGTCGGAATCATTCAGTGACGGCTTGCCGCCACGCTGACCGTGCACAGCTGGGCCTCTGACGACGGCAGCGGCTGGCGAGGTGGCGTCCACTTGCCAATCTTCCTCGGTGAACACGGCGGACGCGGTCTCCGTCAAGCTAGTCAACCTGCTCAGTTCCGGTCCAGCGTTCCGGTACGTCGCGCGTCCGTCGCCGTCAAGCGGTACTGTGTCGTCCGTCGACACGTCTCCATCCACACAATCCAGCGCGCCGACGACATCAACAAGACCGACTCTGTCTGCGCAGATGCTCACTGCGGCCTGAGCCGAGCTCGCCGCAGTGCCGCTCGGATCGCTCGTAAAATGTCGCTTCTGGTGAACGAGCGATGTGCCGCCAGGCAGAGTATCCGTAGCCGGGCTAGCAGCGACACGGGCGGTTGATGCGCTGGTCGTCACGCGGTCAGCGAGGCCTGCTGGCCCGGTCTGCGTCACAGCACCAGCGAACCGCCGGTCGCTCAGAGGCTCAGCGTACGTCGCACGGCCGCCGTCACCACCCGGCTGCGGCGTCGAGGTCGCGGACAACTCTTCCGGCGTGACAACGTCGCCGCCAACTTGGGCGCGCAGGCCGACTGTGTGAGCCGCGCAGCTCGGCATGCTGACGACGACATCGGCCGGCAGTGCAGGTTGATCCGCCGCGGTCGAAGATGCTCTGTCCTCGGTCGCCACGCCGGCGCTGAGTCCAGCAGCCGGCGCGGCCTCGGCCACTCCAGTCAGCCGCGGCGGTGGGTCCCCGGGGCGCGGTGTGGGCCGCGTGGAGGTGAGGTGGTCGAGCGACAGTCGGCGGGCGGTCAAACCCTGCTGGAGGCACGACGTCCGGTAGTCGTCGCAGAACCGGCGAAGACCCACCAGCTGCGGTTCGCTCGAGTCGGCCGTCGCCGCCGCCGTCACGCTCACGTGCTGCGCCACACGCCGACTCTGTCGCAGCCGCCGCCCGCTCTCCAGGCGCGGCAGCGACCGGTGAGCCGACGACGAGATGGCGGCCGCCAGCGAGCGCGACTTGCGCTGGAGCCCGGCGGCGAACGCGCCCAGGTCCGGGCTGCTGCTGCTGCAGTGCGCCGCTGTCGCCGGCATCTCGACCGCCGACTGCGACCTCGTCGACGAGCAGCGCTCGTCCATCGACCGCGACATCTGGCCGCCGCCGCCGCCGTCGGCGCCGTGGTCTCTGACGTCGCCGCCGCCGGCGCTGTGGTGGCGACGGGAGTCCCTCGTCAGCTGTATCCGCGCCAGCGCCGTCTGGAGCGCGCGCGGCGCCTGCCTCGAGCGCCGCAACAGCGACGGCAGACTGGCGTAGTGCGGCGATAGCGAGCTGAACACCTCGCTACCGGACAGCGGCGATGGCGGCTCCGACTGGTCGCTGGCGTGCTCCTGCGCAGACCCGGCGGCGGCGGCGGCGGTGCAGTGGACCGGCGAGCGGCCCGTCGGCGATTCGGTGCTGCCCCCTGGTGAGTACTGCGGAGTACTGCAGCCCGACCACAGACTGCTGTCGGTGCTGTCACAGTCGGCGTCGCTGTACCTCGACGACAGACCTCAAACACACGCATCGTCACACATCGTTAGGCTGCATCAAATAAGATGCGGCATATTGTTACACAAGTAGTGTCACTAGCGTGGTCTGTCTTGTGTGTTTGTCTGCTGGTCACGCACGTAAGCCGTGCAAAAACCGCCAAACCAACCGAGATGCCGTCTGGGGTGTAAATGACAGCCCCAAGGAGGAACCATGCATTAGGTGGAAGCCTGGATCTCCACGTGGAAGGGGCACTTTTTTGGGGGGGGAGGTTGTACTTTGCATGCCCAGACTTGCCCCCCGCAGCCAATATTCTCAACAAGGGGCTAAAATAGTGTAAGGTGCAATTACCACTAAATGATGACCAAGAGTAGAGAATTCACCTTTCATTATAACAGATTCCTGCTCTTCAAGTTCTTTCAACTGTCGAATCTTTTCAGCCAGTACTTGCTGTAAACAGACATCTCAACACATGACTGGCGTAACATTCTACAGTTAAATAGTCAAAATTTCACATATGAATGAAGCGTGCTAATTATAATTTACTAAGCCTACATAAACAACAACAACCACTATTTTACGGCAATTACACAGGTCAACCCAACGGCCTGGAACTCGTTACCAGATTATCTGCAAGATCCGTCACGTTCCTTTGACAGTTTTCGCCAGGACCTGAAAACTTTTTTTCGTTTTACTAGCGTACACAGCGCAGTAGAGGCTTTGCGATTATGTGGTATATAAATCTACTATTGACACTGACACTGACATTAGCCAGCACCACCAGTTCAGAACTGGACGATTTTGCTGGTGCAAAGTTTTACTGCCCACATGCCCTTCTGATGGCAACCAGCACATTCAGATTAGGGAGAAGACGCTGGAGTTCACCTCATCAGTGTTATCTACACATTTTCCATACACTGTCTCCTGCTTGTGCCTACATAAAATGCTAGAAAAACCATGTTTCAAAAAATTTCAACTTTATTGCGATATCCATTTAAGAGTCCAATCAGAAAAAATGCTGCAAATCGGTCAGTCACAGTCACGAATGCAGTGGCACTGTTCTGACTAGCAGTGCCTAAAAAACTAATGGCGAAAAACAAGTGGCTGCAGTACTGACAGGAAAGGCCGCACTGTTGCTGCCACCTACCGAATAACTTTGGCTCATTCCAGATACTACCTATACTTCGCAGCAGGCCGGGAGATGCCTCCCCCCCAAAAACTGCTGCTTCTCCTGAGGGGGATCTGGGCCTCCACCTAATACATGGTTCCTTGGTCCCATCTGAGTCCACAACCCAAACAGCATCTTGACTGGTTCAGCCGATTTAGCACAGCTCATGGTTGTGTCCAACAGACAACAGGTGGGCCGCAAGAACCATGTATTAGGCGAGACAAGACATGGACCGTTATACATCTCTAGTAATAGGCCACAGCTTTGCAATCCAGTGCACGTGATGAGGCCCAACAAATTACTGTAACAAGAACAAATCAGGGCGTGAAAGACACACAGCTGCTAAGGCTGCTACAAGCTAGCAAGACTGACTGGCTGCAGACGCTGACCTGAAGCCTGATATGACGAAGCCGCAGCTCAATCTTGTGACAGCAATCATCAAACAGCACCACCATTCTGAACACAAACATGCACACAGCCTCAAGAGTCAGGTGAAGGATCAATCAAACATAGACACACACACCACATAATGCAGACAATCACTCGTTTGTTCTCAGCAATGCTGTCAAATAATACAAGCTGCCACAGTGCTGACAGTGAAAGGCTGCATCATTGCTGCCACCTACTAAATAACTTTGGCTCACGATGGATATTTCCTATACTTCACAATGGGCCAGAAGATGCCACAAAATTGCCCCTTCCCCTTGGGGAATTCAGGCTCCCATCTAATACACGGTTCCAAGTCCTCACCCCAACAACAACACACAACCACGGCCACTATACAGGTCCACGCCCCAAACTGCATCTCAACAGGTTTAGCCATTTCAGCACATTCTGGCTCTGCACTGTTAACACTGGACGCTAAACTTCAGTGATAAACTGTAGAATCTGTGCCATTGTGAACAGTTCTGTGATGCACTGACGTTGTTTTCTCGCAAGGCAAAAATCGCTAAAAATCTGTGAAATGCCTAGACTACTTGATTTTTCAAGCCCCAAAATGCACCAAGACCCCATTTAATCCAGAGCTCTGCTCTGTCTTGGACTCCATTGGGGGAGCTTACAGCACTCCCCAGAGCCCCTAGCTGGTGGAGAGGAAGGCTTGTCGCCCATTTACCCAAGAACCCTATCCCTCACTCTCAGCCCTTTGGGCCTCACCACTTCACAGAGCCACCTGGCTAGACCCTCCAATCACAGCCCCAAAATAACGCCTCTGCATTCTTCCCATGGCACTCGGTTTTGTTTCAGCACCTGAGTCATAAGTGTAAGATACTTGGAATTTGTTTACTGCATGAGGGACCCGAGAAATGTGCACAGACAAAGGCAAGCAGAGCTGAATAAGCGTTAATCGCATTGAAAATAAAAAGAAACACTCGAAACACATACTGGAGTGTATGTGGCTTAGTGAAAAGTGTGAAAAGTGCTGCACTTGTAGTGTGACAGACTAATGTTAATTGCTTTTGATTCACTGCTGACTGGACATCATGTAACACTTGACAGTTGAGCTATTGACTGGAATGAGCATAACACAGTCATGTTTGTCAGACATGAACTGGGTCACATTTTACGACCCAGCGACCCAGTGACCTGGGAATCCAGCGACCTGGAGACCCAGTTGACCCTGTTCTATAACGAACTCCAAATGTCGACTTATGTTGCAGACAAACGTTTGCAATTGGCAAGAGGTTTGCCAGTTTTTATCACTGTTTGGCATTTGCAAAGTAAAATTTTGAAGATCATTTACAAAATGTCAATATTTCAATGACGGTTGGACGGATTTTCACAAAAATATATATCTTTATATCTTTATCTTGGGATTTTTTTTCGAAAACTGGAAAAACTCAGGTCTCACACCGAGTCAAAATGATGACCCGGTGACCTGGACGTGAAAGATGACCCAAATGACCCAGTTCCATGTCTGATGTTTGTGCCTTATCTCTCAGCAGTTTTAGTTAACTATAACTAAAAATCAGTGTTTAGTTAACTACAACTAAAACTATAACAAAAAACTGTAATTATAACTAAACTGTAACTTAACAATAGCAAACAGTCGCTCTGCAACGACCGCGCCTTCAGCGACCTCTATTTGCATCTCAGCAATACTATGACGTCATTGTTGCTATGACAGCGTTACATACAGACATCAATTTTAATAGTAGTATAG
>Ga0126329_10000144_pt1 | contig 14192 bp, 12 predicted proteins | sample InaspJWI85metaG_FD_104915 | JGI IMG/M metagenome (GOLD analysis project Ga0126329, IMG submission 104915) | Marine gutless worms symbiont microbial communities from Oahu, Hawaii - Inanidrilus sp. 2 OAHU.JWI-85 metaG | ecosystem: Host-associated > Annelida > Digestive system > Unclassified...
AAGATAGTTTCAGCATGTTTTGTGTAGGCCAGTAACAAAAGTCTGGTGATGTTCAAAGTGTTCTTCTCCGTAAACAGATAACATGAGGCTCAGACATAATTTATTGAATGCATTCAGGGTATTCTGTTGGTTGGGTGGCAGGAAGGGCATCTGGCCTGTAAAAAACTGAGTGGTGGGGTGCTGGCGTGGTTATTTGTCTGGAGCAATGTGCAGATTTGCATATGGCGCAGCTGATGCCACTGCCACTCACTGTCTCTTGCTTCAGTAAAATCCAGATTGGTTTTACCTTTTTGGTACCGGCTCACGTGGGTGGTCCCACACAAAGGGCCGTTAAATAGGGTGTGTGTGTGCATTCAGGGTATTGTATTCTACTGTGTGACCAGTGTGTTTTATGCGTGTTTGCTGATTTCAGGGTCCTTTCAGGTAAACGGTGTTGTGCCGCAAGCAAATGGTGAGAGCAGTAAGGTGAAGGCGAAGGTTCGCGTCAACATTAATGGGCTGTTCAACGTGTCGGGAGCGACAATCACCGAGAAAGTTGAGAACCTGCCCACGGCAGATGAACCAGAACCAATGGATGTGGACGGCAGTGCAGAGAAGGTGGTACTAATGCACGCACACACAACCGTTTAACGGCCCTTTGTCTGGAACTACCTGAATGAGTCGGTACCAGAAGAAACATTCACCCACTCACACGCATCATAATCATCAACCGTCCTTTATCAAGTAGGGGGCAGAGATCGTGTGATGTGTATTTGTCTGTGTGTCTGCGAGCATATATCTGGAACTACACTTCCGGTCTTCACCAAATTTTTCATGCTTGTTACCTGTGGCAACTTTGTGATACGAATATACTTCCAGTGTTTTGGGTGACGGCAGATTTGCACAGTGTCCAGGAATAGTTGACATAAAAACATATATTCAAAGTGACTCAGCAGTGGACAGTACAGGTTGACACCGCGACAAATACTTCATACTTATCTACTGGGGGGAGGGGACAGTACCAGACTGGGGGCAAAGTGTGAATTGCTTTGTTTGCTAGGCGCCAGATGCTGGTGACAGTACAGAACCCAGTGATAATCAGCAGCAAGAGCAGCCGGCTGCTGCAGAGGAGGGCAATGGAGATTCAGTAAAAGAGTCAACATCCGTCAATGACGTTGCCGATATTGAGCCTGCCAGCAAGGATGCTGATGCTGCAGACAAGGTGTGCAGGTGTATCATTCTACCACTGCATGTAGCATTGATGCCTGGCATTCTGTATGTATGTATGCTGTTTCTCCCACAAAAAACGACACTGATGTTGAACGCTATAGCTTTTACGTAGTGCGGAGGCATTAGTTGGGTGAGGTGGGAAAATAATGATAGTTTATTCTCTCAGCAACATTACTGTCAGAATTGGTTGATGTAGGTCGAAGTTTTAGTATCCAACATAGGACACGCTCCTGCTTTTGAAAAAACGTCATAAAAGGGTTGGTTAGGTTTCTGTAAGACTGAATTGCAGTCTTACTCTTACTGCTTGTCCTGTGTGTAGGAAAATGCTGCAGAGAAGAAAGGAAAACCAGAGAAGAAAAAGCCAACGGTCAAGACCATTGATCTACCAATTGTGGCTAATGTCATTCGCTTGCCGAAGGATCTGGTTAACTTCTACATGGAACAAGAGGTATGATACAGACTCGTGTTGTGCTTGAGTAAGATTGGCTGTACAGCAAAAAACTGCTGATATTGCAGGCGTTTTTGTGATGTATTTGCTCCATTGATTCAGTGCATGGCTGTGTAGTCTAATGGCTATGGCGTTGACTTTGTAACTGCATGGTTGTGAGTTAAACGCTGCAAACTCGGTTCTTATGCTGAGAGCTACTTACACTGCATACTGTGTGCAGCAGTTGCCATTGATATGTGATTATCAGCATTGGCTGGTGTCTGGCTAAAGGTTACTTGTAGATTTTTTGGTATCTTAAGTTCTGTATAGTAGCATGGATTCATGTAATAAACTAGCCATTAATGACTGACCTAGTACTTGTTGGATGTGAAGGGTAAGATGATAATGCAAGACAAAATGGAGAAGGAGAGAGCTGATTCTAAGAATGCCGTTGAAGAATACGTCTATGAAATGCGTGACAAGTTATCCGGTGCTTTGTCCGAGTTTATGACAGAAGCGGTATGGAGTTTTTCTGCATGATGGCAAATCATACGTAATGTTTCATTTAGCAACAAGTATTACAGAAAAGTGCAATTTACATTCTCTTTAACAGGCTCAGGTATAATAAATTGCATAGTTCTGGGTGGTCTAGTACGACTTTTTCTGTTATGTTCATCTGTAATAAGCTGTCATAGTGTTGAGTATATTTTACAGACTTTGAGGTAAATTTGAAGTTTAGCAGTTTTTTTACATTACCTTATGTTTATGCCATGTCATATAGCAATATCATATCTGAATATTTTGAATTCTTTGTCAGTTGATCTTGAATTCTTGGTTGGCTACCTCTTATAATGCTTGTTGTGCATCTGGGTTTGTAAATGTCCAAAAAACAGTGGTTGAGGTTGATTCACTTGCAGCGAGGTTATATAAGTTATAGATGTGTTGATTTATGTACTAGCATTCCAGAGCCACTGTAAGGGGAACAGTGCCATTCTTCAGTAGTCTGATGGTGAATACTGTTTTGGGGTCAGTTTGGGGCACTGTTATATGAGAGGTAGGGCATCAGCCCACGAAAAACTAGTGCGACTTGTCCCCATATATTCGGTTCCTGAACCAGTAAATAGTTTTATAATGTGATGTTGTCACCAGGATCGTGAGTCATTCCTGCGTCAGCTGGAGGATACGGAGAATTGGTTGTATGAAGACGGCGAGTGTGAGGTGAAGCAGGTCTACACTGATCGACTGGCAGCACTTAAGGTTTGCATTGCTGTATACTGTGCAGCGATAACTAGCCACATGCTGTCTCTGTTGTTTGCGTACTTTTGCCAACAGTCTGTTATGTCGTGCACCAGTGAAAAAAGTTGCTGTTTCAAGCGTATCAAGTTATGCGGCTTAGTGTCATTGTTATAATCGAAAAAGTAAACATTGTATTTCAATCGTATCAAATTATGCAGCTTAATATCGTCGTTAAAGTTGAACGCGTAAACCTTGGCCGTTGCTGTTTCGATAAAATTATTAAAAATTATTACTTTTTTCCTAACATGCAGCAAACAATAACATTCGCCACAACATACCCAGGCCAACCACTTTCACATCAGGCTGCAACCACTTATCAAGTTATGCAGCTGCATGTTGCCGTTAAAATTGCAGTAATCTTTCATTTTGTATTCAGTTCATTGCGCGATAAAACAAAATGTTAGCTGCAGTCTTGCTTGTGGGAAGTGTTGACATCGAGGCTGTTTTTGACTTTAGGCTGAACAAACTGGGACGTCAAACTCCAACACAGATAACATTTGCATTTTGTAAACTAGTGAGCATAATGTGTGTAGTGTAGTCACATGCTCCTGAAATACTTTGGTAAAATTACAAAAAAAGTCGCAGGACTCTTCCATCTCCATTATTACCAAAAAAGAAACCTTGCAGAAATATTGAAATAAATCGGCTTTGACTGCCATTATGTTGTGTGTTCTCATGTATAGAAAATTGGCCAGCCAGTTGTCACTCGATTCAATCAGTTCTCAGAACGCCCGCAGGCATTTGAGCTTCTGGGGCAGGCCATACAACAGATGTTTAAAGTTCTCGATGCTTACTCTGACAAGGTGATACTACTTCTCTGTTATGTGCTGTTGCACTCTGAAGATTTTTCACAGTTGATGGGACGTGAAAATCGAAAATGCAGATCATAGCCTGGGTTTTCATTTGGCTGTATGATATGTATCCATTAGTTAGTGATAATAGTAGCTTTGCCTTCAGTGCTTTAACACTGTTGGTTGGGCAGCAGGAAGGGCATCCGGCCTGTAAAAAAGTGAGTGATGGGGTGCTAGCATGGTTATCTGTCTGGAGCAAGGTGCAGACTTGCATATTGGCCCAGCTGATGCCACTACCACTCACTGCCTTGCTTCAGTAAAATCCAGATTGGTTTTACCTTTCTGGTACTGTCTCACCCAGGTAGTCCCAGACAAAAGGCCGGGTGTGTGTATGTAGTAATAACAGTAGCAACGTAGTGGTTAATGTGTTGTATTTTTATTTAGAACCTTCAAATTGAGTCTGAAGCCTGAGTAATGTTGACATTTAACAAGGCAGAATTTTCCAGGTTTTAAAACATACCTGCAGTCCACCCTGAAGATGACATTTATCACCCGTAGTTGGTAAAGTAAGGGTAAAGTGTGTCATGCCCGTTGAGTAGTAGGCGGGATGCTCATCTGCCCTCCTTAGACCTTGAGCCAATAGGTTGATAAACCACTGAAGCATCTAACACATGGTCAGTGTGACATCAGACCTATGGTTACCTTCCCAGCCACAGCCTTGACCGGTACCAAATTTTACTGATTGGTGCCATGGTATTGCCCAATACCTGAAAGTGCAAGACCTCTAGTCGAACCCACGACTCTCAAGTCCAGCGCCGTAACAGTTTCACCACCAGGCCACTGCCAAGTATTGCAGTGAGTTATCTGTCAGCTTGCATATCTCAAAAGCCACACGTCCAAACTTTACCAAATTTTTGGTGCATTCATTAGCAAAATGGTGGACCACATTACTAGTGCACAATGAAAGTTGTGTTTGAATTCATGTTTGCACTCATCCAGATTTGATAACAGGTGAAACCCCTCTAGAATGCCCCTTCGCGTGGGTTAATACAAGGTTCCATGAACCCACACGAATCTGTCCTCAGTTGGCATCTCGATGAGTTAAGCCATTTTTGTACAGTTCACCTGCATGCCCAACAGACCATGCTGTGTGCAGCGTGTAGGAATGGGCCGCATTTACAAACATGTGGACAGTGATGTGTAATTATGTCTCTGCCTGTCCAGTAGACGGGCTGGAAGCATCGTTACTCTGTCCCTGGTAGTGGTAGGGGAGCAGAGTATGTGATGACTGCATATGTGTGTTTATCTGTCCACAGTCATATCTTCAGAACTACATGTCCGATCTTCACCAGATTTTTACGCATGTTACTTATGGCAGTGGCTTGGTCCTCCTCTGGCAGCGTAGCGATACGTTACATACTTCTGGTTTTGTGGGTGACGTCATACTTGCACATAAGCCAAGGGTGCTGAACGTCACCGCACAGCTGAGCCTCAGCTCATACACAGCCTTGGGTTTGGCTGTAAATGGCACGCAGGAATACTCGCTGCAGGCAATGGATGCACGGGACTACTTCTTGCAGTCGTATTTTATTAGGCCACAGTGGGCATGTTGAATATTCATGACATGGTTTTCACAATGCCCATGATGTCCTGCATATAGAAAACAGGTAGCCCATACTCGATTGCCGAGCATAGGGTTCCGGAGCTGATCCCAGTTCTTGGCAATCAGCCTGCAGGTGACGTGGGTTATAAACCCGGAAGTAGGCTGCCATTACTTTCCGCCAGGCCTGCTGTTACCCCCGCAACCCTTAACAGGGCTGCTACCAATTTCGCTGCTTGGTGAACAGAGGCAAGATGGGTGTGAATAGTTTGCCTGAGACTGTTACCTGACAGTGTCACGGCTGTGATTTGGACCCAGGCCCTTCTGTGCCTGAGTCCAGCACGCTAACCACTCGGCTACCGAGCCACCCACTGCATATATAGTAACACGAAAACTCTCCAGGTGGCAGCACCAGGGGCGGAGTCTGCAGTCTATGACTGCCTTGTTCTCAGGTTGTCTGTCCATCTGTGTGTACACGCATGCTTCGGTGAAAGCATTAGTATGATTCCCAACTGGCTTGCTTGTTTGACATCTTACTTTGTTATTTCTCTCCTGCCATAGTGTTGTAACTGTGGAGGCGGTGTATTTCAGGATGAGAAGTACGACCACATTGAGCTGGCTGACATGGAGAAGGTAAAGAATGCGGCACTGGAGAAGCACAGTTGGCTGGAGAAGAACTCGGGTCTCTGTAACCAGCAGCCGGTCTATGTCGACCCTGTTGTGACTGTCGCTCAGATCAACGCCCAGCGAGAGGTTCATTGGCTTCCATTATTATACCCCCCCGCCGTTGAGGGGCATTAAGTGATGCCGTGATCCGTCCGTCTGTCCCACCTGGGCCAGCGCACAGCATCAAGGCCTGCTGCGGATCTGTTTGCACACACGGACGTAGATCTGCCGCGATCGGCAAGAGGCACGTCGTCTTGCCACGCGATAACTTCTTACTGGAAGTTAGCCACACCTGCATGCACTGAAATTCTTAGGCCTGGTCCAGCCCGTTTGCTCTGAAAAATTTTCATTGAAGCCCAACCAGTTTTAGGCCTGCATTTGATGGTATGCGATGGTACCACACACACAGCCATTTAACGGCCTTTGTCCGGGACTACTTATAGTACCTATTATTATCAGGGTTCATAGCGTGCTTGAGAAATCCTTGAAAATGCTTGAATTTGGAATAAAAACTTCAAGGCCCTTGGAAGTGCTTGAAAACAGATAAGGTGCTTGAAAAGTCCTTGAATTTAAATCTTGCAAATTTTGAAATTTTGCTTTTATCATTACAGTATTGGTGAGTACAGTACACTAGAGTGTCACATTGCAGTCTAAATTTTGAATATCCGCGTCTAGGATATCGCTTTTTGTCGATAATTTTGGTGCTTGAAAAATGCAATTTGGTCCTTGAAAGGTGCTTGAATTTTGTACTTTGAGTTTACTACGAACCCTGTATTATTGACTTGTGTAGAAAGAGGTAGGGAGATGCACTGCATGGAAGTATGGAGCAGATGCCACTGTAAAATATAAAAGAGAACAAATAATCTGATTGATGTTTGTAATTAATGGCCATTCCTTCAAACTCAGCACATCGACTGTTTTGGGCAGGCCACAGCTTCAAGCCTGGCCCATTGTGATCAGCAAAATTCTAGGTGCACCTGCCTGGTTTCCTTTCTTGGCTTGTTCCTCGTGTGCACTAGGCCTACATAAAGGAAAATCAGAAACTAATGAAGTCCAAAAGAGGTATGGGTCGTGGAGAGTTGTTACTATGGTTGACCTTGTAGTACATGGACCGGAGATGTAGTCAGGATTTGGGTGGTTTTGATATTGGCTTTTATGGTTATCCTTCAAATTTGAGTTGTTAAAGGATGGTCTGCGTGTAATATCAGCTTTATTATTTTTAGCCCGCCTGGCTGCTGAAAGCTATGTTCCGATTCTGTTTCTTTAGTTATTTTTTTTAATAATTTGTGTCAGACCACACACAGACACCTGTTTAGCAGCCCCTTTTCCGGAACTAGCCGGGTGAGCCAGTACCAGAAAGGTAAAACCAGTCTGCATTTTACTGAAGCAAGAGACAGTGCGTGGCTGTGGCATCAGCTGGGTCATATGCAAGTCTGCACCTCGCTCCAGACAGATAACCATGCCAGCACCCCCACCACTCAGTTTTTTACAGGCCGGATGCCCTTCCTGCCGCCCAGCCTGAAGGCACAAATTTGTGTGAGACCAGTTATCTCAAAATCTACGAGACCAGTCTTCTCCAAATTTTCAGGGTTGGTAGAACTATGGCTGCAGATGAACAATCTTAAATTATTTTTTGATCCTTAAGGGACGTTCCATGGCAACCAAATTTTGTTGGTTTTTGTGCATGGGTGTCACCACGCAGTTGGTAAGTGGTGCAGCTGGGCGGGCTAAAGTTGGGCTTTGCTATGCATCTAGTTGTGTTAATTATGTCTTTGATTGTGTGTGATATCAGTCATTGCTGTCAACATGCAATCCTATCATCAACAAGCCTAAACCAAAACCGAAGGAAGAGCCACCGAAAGATGGTATGAAGCCAGCCGAGGACGATGGTACGGCTGCGACAAATGGGCCGGATGCCGACCAGCTGGACGACGCGGCTGCCAAGACGCAAGACAAAGACGGCCAAGTAGACAGCGATGATGTCAAAGCCGATATGGAGCTGGACTAATGTCTTATCAACATGTTCGATGCATTTCTTTGAAGTCAAATACATGGCGGCTAGAAACAACTGTACATTTCTGCTGCATTCTGTTCGAATTGTTAGGCTTTTCGATTGTTGTAGTATTTGCTACAGAAATACATAATTAGATTTTTCAGCACCTGTGCACCATTTGACAGTCTAACCATCAACTATTGAAATTGGTCTCAAAACTTGCTTCCACTGAAATGCCATATTTTTGTTAGGAAATTGTTGCAACCGTTATAACTATACAGTATATTGTGGCTGTATTGCTTTTTTGTACTAGTACTGGGTAGTTGTCAAGCAGTTTGTAATTGTCACAGTCTGTGTTATGTTAACATCTGATAAGACAATAAATTCTGTATGTCTGGACACGTTCTAATGCACTATATCTGGCACATGCTAGAAGTTAATGCTTGCTGCACTGTTAAAATAATCCAGCACATAGCACAGTTATGTTCCCTTCTGCTTTGTACAATGAAGTTATGATTGCCTTGGTAGTGCTGTAATAAACTGTTCCATTTCTCTGTGGCTTAGTAATAACTGACGATGAGGCATGATTGTTAACAACATCCTGTGGAGACTGACAGTCTAGCGATGTAATTTATGTTGGTAATTGTTACCAATAAATTCCTTGTATGTCTTGCTTATTAAGTAAACATCATGTGGAACCAGAGCTCACATTTTTTAATGTCAGTAAGTACACAGTGTGGCTACTGTCCTGGGTTGCTTTAACCATTTTCTACAGCAAGGCATCCAAGTGAATGTGTATATAAATTTGGTTGTTTTCCAGATACTCATTACACTGACACGATTTTATTTGGCATGTCTGGCTAACTACAAAATTTGTCTAGATTTTTGGTTGAATGTGAACTGCATACATTGATAGAAAGCATAAAATTCATTTATTTCACTTACATAACAGTTCTACACACAGTATGCATTTCAGTGTACACTGTATGTACTTCATACACACAGAACCACTGCAAAAATATTACTCACAAATTCGTAGACAAAATGCAGATCAGATCATTTCTAAATTCAATAACATTCAACTCTACAGTTTACTGAGGCTTGGCCATGAAAGCCCATACTATGCGTTGGTAGTCTGTGGACTTGTATATCAACTGTTTTTCCGTAACACAAACATAACAGAATAACATTAAAGTCATGAGTTTCTTTAAAACCAAAGCTATCTGGCAAAGCAGTCTTAGCTCTTAGTGGTGCTACTGAGGAGGCATGTGTGCTTTGCCATTCCATTATAATCTTTTACAGTAATGTAGATTGTAGATGCAAAAAAGGGTAATATAGTAAAATTTATATAGTGCCAGAATTCAGTCTAGGACCATAATATGACCAAAATTTTTTGGCACCATACACAATTTCATTAACCATTACAAAATTTGGTGTGTTGTTACTGCTCATTCTAGTCTGTCATTTATTTCAAACAAGTTGTTTTGTATCACACACACACCTGTTTAACAGCCCTTTTTCCGGGACTACCCGGGTGAGCCAATACCAGAAAGATAAAACCAAACTGTCTGGAACTCAATACCACAAACTGTTCTCAGTAGTGACTCTGTTGCAGTTTTTAAGCTTAGGCATTCCTCTTCTCTCTAGCTTTATCTTCTTTCTCTGCTCACTAACATGCTGCCTGGCCCCAGTGCCTCTGAACTTACGAACTTATGGCACTATAGAAATTTGTTTATTATTATTATAATCTGGATTTTACTGGAGCAAGAGACAGTGAGTGGCAGTGGCATCAGCTGGGCCATGTGCAAGTCTGCATCTCGCTCCAGACAGATAACCATGCCAGTACCCCACCACTCGAGTTTTTTACAGGCTGGATGCCCTTCCTGCCACCCAACCAACAGCATCAAAGCACTGTTTCGTATCAATGCAGTAAAAATAGTAGCATTTACAACTCTCACATACACAAATTAGTCCCCTGCCAGAAAATTGCGGAGAAAAAATCGAAAATGGTCAGAAATTGCACGGAGCAAGATCGCAATTTTCTGGTGGGACTGTACGATGAAGTAAGTTAACAAAGCATTCTGCTCTCCAAAGAGACTTGACACCGGAATACACTGAGAAAAGCATTCAACATCATGTTTCAAACTGAGCATGATCACCATCCACTGCAGAATAATGAGATGATGCACTATACAAGTCCACGTTCACACTATAGCCAGAAGCTCACATGCAGTGAATGCCACACAGCACTGAGCACCATTTCAACGTTATTAATTTATGAGTAAATTCTAAGACTGGTTAACCGACACATTAATTTCAATTATGAAATGAAAAGGACTAAAATGGAAAAGTTCACAGTCTGGGGTGAGGTTTCGGGGAAATAGAGACAGGCAGAAATTAAAGGTCATTAGCAATGGCACTGTTTAATAACCTTTTCTTAAACAATCAAAAATCATTTTGACAGACTACAGGATTGACAACTAATACTTTGACATTGATGCATAAAATGCTGTGTAGCAAAATCATCATTGTGCAGTAAAAGTAAGCAGCTAGAGTTGCCAAGTGATCATATTTAAAGAACTGGACTGGACATAAGATGCTGAATGCATTGAGGGTGAACAGGGAAGGGGTATCCCCTCCCCAGTTGAGTAGGAGGTGTGAGGGAGCATTGTAGCTCCCCCAGTAGGGCACAGGCTCAGAACCCTTGCCGAAAATGAAAACAATTTTGTACCCAAAAATGCCTTTGGTAAATAGAATTTTATTCAGTGTTGTTAAACACTGTGTCATAGAGCTACTGGTACTTACATCAGTTACATGTAAGTGACTTTAAAACGAATGCCCGATAAAGCATGGGAGTTTCACCTGTGCGGTTTGAGTAAAACTGTCGACCGGACCTCGTGCCAAAAAACGGACGATGCAGTCAAACATCGAACTCCTGGCAATTGTAAGCAGTATTTTGTGACAATAATAAATTATTTTCCAACACGAATACACATAAGCTGACTGTGTGTACTGGAATGATCACTTAATTCAAACTTATAAGTATCTTAAAATATTTTATAAGACATGATAAAAAGTACCTAAATGCTACTAATAGCAATATGACAACATATAATGCGAGTTGACGGTAACGAGAGGGCAACCACAGAATGTCAAATTTCATCTGTCCATTTCTGCTGATAACAGCAGCCGCATAACCCATATTTGAAACACCCATGCGATAGCTGCATGTTGGAATAACAAGTTCATAGAGCTGTGATGCATCACTAAGGTTTAGAGACAATGGCCTTGGTATGTTCTGAAGATCAACAGCTTTTCCAATCCGAGCAGACTGTACTTTCTTTACATTTGGTGAAGATTCCCATGGACGGCAGTCTTTACAGCGATATAGCTGAAACAAATGAGTATGTGCTGTTACTATCAAATGCGGCTGCAAAATGTCAATAATCTTTGAAACCTCCAGAGGAAGACGATTGAGCAATGGCATGTGGTTGCAAATAATCCTGAAGCGTGCTTTACTATGCGCTCTGATGTCAGAGAACAAATCAGTTTTTGACTGCAGTATGTGTTCTCCGTAATCAACTGAGATCTTCTGAAAATCAACATGTTTTATACTAGACACACCCATGGTATAATTTCCTGATGTAGAGAGTTCAAAATGTTTCGCAAATCGATCAACCTTCTGCTGCAGCTTTGCATCAAATCCTTCGCCACCAACATCATTATCTCCAGATATAAACACACTGCTGACTGCTGGTGGCATTCTGAACACGTTACGAAAGCGATAAATGTAACTCATATATTCATCATCAGAAGCAATACTGCCTTCGTCCAACAAATCTCCCAGGAAAACAACAACATCTGGCCGTACGTAGCCAACAGTATAAAAGAATCCAAACTGCAAGTACTTGTCCGCATCCCAACGATTAATTATGCCAATTACTGGAGGTTCATCCCGCAGCCCTACAAGCTGAGGATCCGCCACAAACAGGACGCGTAGGTCATCTTCATATGCAGAAGGCAGTTTCGGCCATTGCCAGCTACTGACCAAAAACGAAAAGACTTCATTGTAAGCCACCACTGCGCAGATTGTAAACAAAACAGCAAACTTTAGTGAAACTTGTCCATGGACAATTTGCATACGAAACTGTCTAAATCGCGACATTTTAAAACGTCCAAAATACCAACAACTATCACCTGTTTTTGTTTACATTTTGTTTCTACGACAGTCGACACGAGTACCAGCTGTACTAGTCAACTGAGGACTCGCTCGTTTAAACATTTAAACGTGAAACGTTTAACAACTTAAAAGATAATGTGTCTGCAAACTGCAACCCTTGGTCTGCACCTGGTCTGCACGCTCTCCACGACGGGCTGATTTGTTATTTTGCACTGTGTCAAACAACATTATGCGCTGATAACATGGGAAAGGCCAACTGTACGAAATCGTACACAGTTACTTTCAAAGTTTGCTTCTAAAACGTGAGTCGTTAGATAAGATAAGAATGCTTTTATTGTCACTGTCTAACACAGTGATCACAAAATAACCTTGCAGTTCATTCATAGCAAAAAAATATCAAGCAATATAAACACATGATGATTGATGAACACTAGCAAACAAACAAACAATAAACCAGGGCTGTAGAATTGGGTTTTAAAAACCTAGGTTTTTAGATTACACAAAAAACCTTTAAAACCTCAGAAGCCCAGTTTAGGTTTTTAGGGTTTTTTTATTTTTACTGTGTAATTTAATAAATAAACCTTATATTCAAATTTCAATTGTGATTTGTGAGATTCATCAAATTCATCACCATTTTTTCACTTGGTGTTCTCCTTCGCTCACTGGAGATTTGTCTTTAGTAATATACGGTGTCTATATAGACCATTTGCTTTTGGGTCGTACTTTTGTGTTCGGTCTTTGCACAAAAACCTTTAAAAACCCTTTTAAAAACCTAAAACCTTTTTACAACCTTTTTCCAACCCTGACTGTACGATACAATAATAAAATAATATCTACTACAATAATACTGATTTTTGACTATACAAAGAACGCATAATAAATGACCATTTAGTAAGATCATGGTTCATTCTATAGGTACATTGTACGAATGCCCACGAGGTCGCAGTCGCAGAGTCATCTGGCAACATGAACATAAAACAGCTTCAATTTATTTGTACTGATGTTAACTGAAAAGTTGAACTTACAGATGACATAGTTTGGACGGGAATCTGTCAGCATGCATGATAATGCGATAGTGTATTATTTTTATTTGAATGTGCACGAAACATCTAGCTGTTTCGCTTAAACAAATAGTAAATTAAACCATTCGTGTCCCTCCTTTGTTAACGTCCTTGAGACATAGCAAAATTGATGACGCAATATGAAAATACACAGGTTTTCGTGACGTCACTGAAAGTTGTGCGATGTTGATTTATGCCAAGAACGCAATTTCCGATATAAGTAAATAAATGTCGTGCAAGGAATATGATACGTAATCCAGGGTGAACAGTGGAGTAGCCAGATTCTGGTAATTGCATTGCAATAAGTAAACAATTCGCATATTTCACGCATTTGTAGATGTGACATTGCTGGTGTTCACCACTTTGCAGTAGGTTATTTGACAGCTTCAATAGTCTGAAGACTATTATTGCTGCAGAATTTCCGAGACAGGTCGTTTTCCTTAAAAGACGTTTCCCCAACAGGACTTTTCCCCGACAGGTCGTTTCTCTGACGACGATTCCCCGACATGACTTTTCCCTGGCATATAATTCATATAGAAATATTTATGGTTTCAACAAAAGCATTGTAGTCGACACAAGTTGAAGCAGATTACGGTGTCATATGAAGTTTGAGCATTCATTCAACTTAATTCATGTATTCATGTGGTGTCTCGGCAGGATCATAATTATTGTTTCTGTTGACCACTCAGCCAGTAATCGCAAGTGCCGCACACACACACATGCACGCATGTTACTAGGTTACTAGACAAGAAAAGGAAGACTGTTGTAAAATATAAAGACAAAGACCATCCAGCATGTGTAAAAGCTAATAAATTAGCTCCGAGGGAGATCAGGAAAGCTTGCAAAGGTTTTGAAAGGAAGTTAGCCACTGATATTAAGTTTGATAAGAAATCATTTTTTTGCATATGCGAAAAGTAAGGCTAAATCTACAGTATCAGCTGGCCCATTAATTGACTCAGCAGGTAATAT
>Ga0126329_10000145_pt1 | contig 14171 bp, 12 predicted proteins | sample InaspJWI85metaG_FD_104915 | JGI IMG/M metagenome (GOLD analysis project Ga0126329, IMG submission 104915) | Marine gutless worms symbiont microbial communities from Oahu, Hawaii - Inanidrilus sp. 2 OAHU.JWI-85 metaG | ecosystem: Host-associated > Annelida > Digestive system > Unclassified...
GCCTACTGCCGGGTATATGGCGTGATTCACTTCACGTCACCTGCGGGCTGACTGCCTGTACACCGTGATCAGCTCCGGGCCCAACGCTCGGTAACGAGTATGGGAAAACTTTACCTTTACCTTTACTACTATTACAGGTTTTTATGTGAATAAATGGAGGAAGAAAATCTAAGACGGGCAATTGGCTAAACCAGGTTCATCTGAAAAATGGCCGTTAAAATGATATGTTTGTGAAGTTATGTCAAAAGCTGTAGTCAGTGTTATGTAGTCATGTTGGATTGTTGGTTGTATTTGCTGTTAGCATGACTACGTAGCTGAGTCAATGAAAGCTCATGTTGCGTCTGAGAGACGTGGGCTGGCCATGTCAAAGTCTTCTCCTCAACATTCGCTGTCTCATAGTGATGCTGGTTTAGCACAGTCTGACACATCATCCACAAGGTCCACTAAATCTGCTTCTGCCACTTCAAGCCACGATAAACTCAAGGATGATACATCAAGGGTCTCAGTGGACGTCAAGTCAGAAAGATCAAGTTCTCGAGCAAGCGATCATTACTCGGAGGAGTTTGATGAACCAAGCGTCGCCAGTGGCAGAGAGAATTTGGCCGTGGCAGTTTCACAGCCGACAAAAGCAAAGAAGTCTCCACCTTCGTGAGTTGCATTATGTTGGTGGTTTGGCTTAGGCGTTAAGAATGACCAGTCAGTATGCAACATACAGTGTTTTTCTCTGTATTTTAGCCTCTTGGCGTTCTTTTAACGTGATTTCATATTAAGTGATTTTTAAAAATTAAGTTCGATTTTATTTTTATTAAATGTGCTAATTAATTATATTCTGGTGCTGACGTTGGAGGTCCTGTGTGAAGAGAGTAATGCCACATTCGTCAGGAGTCTGGTTGCTGATGAAGAAATCATCAGGCCAAGTCACTGGTTTGGGTGGCATAATGGTGGAGTAGTTTGGATGTTGAATTTGTGATCAAGAGGTCATGGGTTTGACTCCTGGTCGGAGCACAGCCGTGTAATGAATGTGAGCAAGTTGCACACACTGTCATCAAGCAGCATAAAATGGTAATGATGAATGTGCAGTGACAATCTGTGTCTGGGTAGGTCTGATGTCACATCGGCCATACATCACGGGCTTTGGTGGTCTAACCAGCAACTGGCTCAAGGCCTATGAAAAGGAGATGCATATGCTGTACTAAGCACACGACACCCCTTTGTCTTTGCAAATCAGCTTCTGCTGTTTTTAGTCTAGGTTGGACATTTTGTGTCTATATATGTGTCAGTTTAGAGGGTACGGAGACAGTGGAGTTAACACTGTTGAGGAGAACACCAGCGTCTTCCCCCCATTCCGAATGCACTGGTTGCCATGAGTAAGGGCATGCGGGCAGTAAAACTTTGCACCAGTTCTAAACTGGAGGTGCCAGCTAATGCAGGTTGACGTGTATAGTGTATAATGGCCATAATGGAAAATGATACATGTCGGCTTGGTTTTGTGCCTCCGCTGCCCATATGTGCATGCTCTGTATGGTATGGGTATTTTCCAACCGGCTTGCCATTTTCTTCTGGCTTGTGTTGTTTCGTTTTTGTGTTGGGCTTAGTTTCTGTAGTACCATGTTTTCAAAGTGACCTATTTTGTGTTGAATGGGACATAAACCTTAACTTGTAACTCGTAAATTTTGCTTGTTTTGCCTGTCAGGGTGAGTTCCGACACGAGTGAGATTCAGACGGCATCTGATGCATCCGTGAAGACAGCATCAGTTGTGAGTGAAGTCCGATCTGAAGTCATCGCAGCTGCTGATCAGTCACAGTCAATGCAACGTGATGCCACTGCTGCGTCACCAGCGCCGAGTGAGTCAGCTCGGACAGCCGCGGACTCCAGTGCCATGCATTCGGCATTGTCATCTGTCCACACAAGTCCATCATTGCAGCCTCAGCTGCCAGCTGTGGAATCACGGAGACGGCCAAGCATCAGCGACCATGGTCTGTTTTTCTTTTATGTGGATTCAGATGATGCTTTGTGAAGTGGAATTCGTGAAAAAACATTTTTATTATGCTTAGCCACCCATCCTGTGGTCCGGTACGGTCCGCTGGGGGCATCATGTTTTCGAGCTGTCTGTCCATCTGTGCATGTGTGCATTCATGTGCTGGCAGGGGCATTTTTTGACTGGCTTGCCATCGACTTCTGTAGTTTAATCTGTATACCTGACGACTAGCATTTTGTCACCTCAGGCATCTGCACCCTTATAAAGGTTTGCCATGTCATGGTGTGCTAGAGATTGTCATGCAAAGTGCTAAACATTGGCATACATGATTTCATTTTGTTGAATTTATTTGAATTTATTTATTGACTTAATCCCATCCTCATCTTCTAGCCGTCATTTTAACAGAGCAGTCAGACTTCACTTTTCTCTTGTCATTCCTTAGCTCTTTCCAGGACTTGCAACCGATTTAACGGCCTTTCAGTCTGGGCAGCCGGCTGAGGTGGAAGCAGAAAAAAAGCTTTCCCTAACTTGCTTCCCAATTTTTGTGCATATTCAACAACCTTGGGTACTTAATAATACCATTTTGAGGACATTTTCCGCTTAAAACTTAAAGCTCCGTCTTTTATGCTGAACTAATGTTGTTGAATGGTTTGATGTATTGCTTAAATACTTGCTTGTTGATGTACTACTACTACTACTACACCCGTTTGATGGCCTCTTTTCCAGGACAACCGGGTAAGCCGGTACCAGAAAGGTAAAACTAGTCTTGATTTAAATGAGGCAAGAGATGTTGGGGTTTTTAGATGGCAGTGGCATCAGCTGGACCATATGCAAACAATATGCACCTTGCTCCAGACAGATAACCACACGAACACCTCATCACTCAATTTTTACAGGCTGGATGCTGTTCCTGACGCCTAACCAACAGTACCAAAGCACTGATTTTGATGTAATTTTGATGTAATGTACTGTAAATGTTGACAGCTGTTGACTGTGCAGATTATTCTCTGGACTATGAAAGCAGTGATGCGACAGTAGTGGATGAGAATGACCTCGAAAGGTCCTTGAGGGAAATCTTGCCATCAGAAGGTCACAGGATGAAGGTACAAAGTCGAGAAAACCTTCTCGGCATGTCGCCTCGCGCTGAGGCAGATGTTGCTGATGGTGACCTCCATTTGGAATCAGGTAAAATTTGAAAACATTTTTATGCCTCTGCTGATCTAATATATGGGGCTGGAGACATTATGTTTCAGGTTGTTCAAAAGGTTGTTTATCCATCTGTGCATGCATACCAGCTTTTCGTTAACTTCTAGTTATGTTCTTGATTTTTTTGTTTATAATTTTGTCTGAGTTTTTGTAATCTTAGTTCATATTTTCCTTTTTAATCTTACTATTATTCTGTTGCCAGGGGTTGCTGAACGTCAGCTCGTGGGTGCTGTAGTAAGTTGTGTCATTGCATTGTATTGTAGGTGATGATTCATTTACGCGGTTCAACATCGCGATGGTTCAGCAGTATTTCCGTGAAGAGGCCGTACACCAGCAGCACAAACACACGATGCTGCTGCTACGTGAGCGGGCTTTGAAGGAGAAGACAGCGATGGAGCTGGCTTGGCTGTCACAGCTCCAGCAGCAGCATTGGCAGGATAAAGGCTCCGACGACAAACATCCTGACATTGCTCGCAAACAGAAGAACATCATCAGGGCTCATCGACACACAAAGGAGGAGCTTCGTCGATTGCAGAAAGCCAGCAAATTGTCACTGGAAGCTCAGCAGCTGATGCTAAAGGAATCAAACGACATTAGCCATTTGCAGAAGGACATGTTGAAAGTCAGGGAGAAGTTGAGAAAATCTGGTGTCGAACCTGCAATGATCTCATCCATTGACTCGATGTCTGAAGATGACCAGAACTTTGCTCTTCAGAGTGATAAAGAGGACAAGAGCAGTCACTCGATTGGTGCAGATGCGGAGGCGGCTGGTAAAGGTAAAGCATCGCCGAAGTTGAAACTTGATAAGAAGTATTTGACGGCACGTGAACAGCAGCTGCGGGAGCGGCGACATCGACTGATGGAGCAATGGGACACCGATCAGAGGCTGAGAGAAAAAGAACACGAGATTGAGCAGCTCGAGCTAGAGAAGAGAACACTTCAGCAGTTACAAGATGAGAAGAAACAGTCTACTGGTTTGTGGCTGTGCTTATTAATTAACATGGCAGTTTATGGATATATTGTAGGCTAATTTTTGTACCACTGTAACTACTACTGCTGTGCTTGGTTTCTGTGTCTTATTGGTCTTTTCCTGTCATGTGTCATCACTGCATGATTGCCCGACCTCTTTCATGTGAACCTCTGCAGATTCATTTAAGTGGATTTTTGCAGGTCAAATGCCCTTATTGATGGCCATGACACTGGTTTTTGTAATATTTATATTATGCACAAGTTTACGCTTTTTCCTGTTTTGGAACCTATCAGTTACCTCTCAAGTTCTCATCCATTTTGTACACTTGCAAAAATGCTTAGGAAGTCCATTTTACTACAATTTTTGTATTTTATTTTTTATTGGCTTTTAGATCTCAGAACCAGTGAAGGACAGCTCCTGGGTATGTTACACACAGCTGGGGTTATGGGGTAATTGTAATATCCCGTGATTAGATTGTCACTTTGTCCCCCTATTTTTGGGGAGATGAGGAAATTGCCACAATTTTTTCCAAAAATTTGACGGTTCCTTTATTTGGCGAGTTGTCATAATTATATGGCTAAACACATGAAAACGGGAAAATATTCTTTCAAAAGAGGGATAATTGCGCTACATTGTAGTGAAAAATACACAAGTTTTTTTACCCATTTTTGAGGAACCGTGGCGGATGCATTGGGAGTACCGAGCGAACTACTTCTTGCTATGGAGTATCGTGCAATAGCGGCCCTCTAGTAATATTATGATCTGTGACTCAACGTGTCATTAAGTCGGGGTATCATTGTATGGTTATCTGACGGATACTAATATACTGTGTGTACTTGTGTATGTGTCAGATACTACAGTTGAACATGCAATAAATGATAAGATTGGCATGGCATTGGTCAAGCAGCGGACATCTGCAAGTGAAGATGTAAGTTCAGCTGGCAGCAGAGGTCAAAGTTCAACGTCATTCCCACAGTCAGCTTGTGATAAAGCACACAGTTCGGTATCGGAAGACCTTCGTGAATCTGTTCAGCGGCATAGTCGAAGCTCCGTGGCCGAGGACCTTCCAGACACTGGGCGGAGTAGACACACAGCAACATCACTCGCTGATGAACTTCCAAATACCGGCCGAAGTAGCAAGGCTTTATCATCAGTATCTGAAAATGCCAAGACAGTATCAAAGTCTGAATCTCGATCACAGTCACATAGTGGACCAGCACTGGACTCTAGGCACAGTGGCAAGGCCGAAGACATCAAATCGGTTTCACTATCAGAGAGTGTTGAGAGGTCGGCTGCTGTGAGATCACAGACAGCTGAGCATCCGGATTACAGCAATGATGATGAGAGTGTTGCCATGGAGATTGACTCCGAAGCCAAGTATGTTTGTGATGTGTTACTGTACATGACGCTAGCTTATTTTTTTATCCACAGCTGAGTTGCAGTTGTTCGTGCTTCTATTGTCGCAGTAACAATAAACAGCTGACTCTGGTTGGTTGGTTCCAGTTGGATTTGACCCATAAATTAGGCTAAGTATTCCAAAACTCTTTTCACTGAATCTTTAGGTTTTGGTTGTTCTAGCTCCTCTGTGCAAGGTAAAGGCTCGTGCTGCTGCTGAGCCAGTGGTATCAAAGCTCTGAATGCCTATTACAGTATTGTGTGGTCAAATTGTAACATGAGTTATAAACTGTTATTAGCTTGCAGGATTACATATTAAGTTTTCCTGTTGATGCTATGTGTTTTCTGTATAATCATTTGTAATTTGCTGACTACTGTGTCACATCGTAGAAGTGTATCAGAGAGCAGTGGCTCTGGCCTCGGTGTCAGGCGTTATTCTGGTGACCAGTTTGAGTCATCCAGTGGGCACATGCAGCCTGCGACAAGCGATCATCAGTCCTCTGATAAGCTGCATTCTACTGCCGGTGCATCTCAGAAGGCTGACCAGACTACCAGACGGCAGCAGAATGAAGATCATTCACAGCACATAGATGATGGACCAGTTCTGTCTCACACACATTCAGGTAATGCTGCCACAAGCTTCTCGTTTGTTGGCAGCTGTTTTCTTAACCATAAATTTAGAAGTTTATTTTAAGATTTATTTAATATATTAGTGTTTTGCTGCTGACTTTTTGTAATTTGTTATTTTGGCATACTAATCATGGGATTGATATTTTGATACATAGGCACTGGTCATTCTCTGGATATGCACCTTCTTGTTTTGCTGACGTCTATTTCTAAGAGTGGACCTCACCGTAACCATTCTGAGCTTTGTTTGATGCAATGTAGGTATTAGGTGTGCTAAACTTTGTGTGACATTAGGTTTAGCAGTCATCTCATTTGAACTTTCAGGGCACAGTGCAATGCAGGTGTAATTTTTTATTTGGGAGAGGGGAATAACGCACCATAAATTTTCTCACGGCAGCAGTTTGGCTTACTGGCAAGACTTTGGTTCCAGTCTTTGCATGTAGTAGCACTTTACTCTGTATATTTTTCTTAACAGTATTGTATGGTGTAGTGAATTATAATGCCCGGTGTTGTAAGACGTGACGTCGAAACAGAGCAACATTACGTGGCGCATTCAGTCACTGACAGAATTGCTGGAGCAACGCAAAGCCGAGGCCGATGCACTTCGCCGGCAGCAGGAAAGACAGCGTCGGAAGAAACTCAAAGCAAAGGAGGACTCCCTGCGGCAACAGATCGAGGTGATGACTTTCAGTAACTACTTTCGCTGCTTGAGTCAGTGGTTCTGTATTGTGTGCAATGTGTTTGTATTTTTTTAGCAGAGTAACTCAAAAAATTGTCTGCAAACACCATCTGAAAGCTGATCTTTGTGCACACTATATCTGCAATCATTGAGTGCATACCATCTGGCCACTGCCGTGCATCTCTTTCTGACATTTCATGCATGCCTTACAAATGTTTGGTTATTACTGCCATTATATAAATTATTACTACTGCATCTGCTACTATGGATACCCATTTTGTCTAACGTCTGCGATAAAAAGAAAACTTGCATGCTTGCATAAAAACAGCATAATTTATAGTTTTTTTCTACCAACTATAGATGTTCTTTTATGGAGTCAAAGCATAATGGTTGCTAACAGACATATGAGTCTTACATCAAGCGAGTAAAGGCAGAACTTGATAACTCACCTTTGTCATCATCTCGGCACAGTGAACAACGGCATTTATCATCACATCGTGTTCACGAGACAACACCGTCTGTCAAGCATGATGTCGACAAAACTGGTAAGTTGTGTTTTACGCAGTTGTATTTAGGTTGTGTCAAGAGGCAATGTACTTCAATTTATGGCCACAAAAATGAAATGATATTCTGAGAAATTTACCATAATGTTATTAAACTTTACCTGTACTTTGTGTTGTTCTATTTTGCAGTGTTTGTTTTTATCTAGAACTTTGCTTTTGGTGCTTTGACATTGTCGGTCATGTGGCAGGAAGAACCAATAGCTCGTAAAAAATTTGCTCCAAAAATCACCAAAAGATTAAGACTTGGGATGTGTTCGAATCGGTGATGCCCATGGAAAATTAACCATTTAAACTGAAGCATAAAGCTGTTTATTATTATTTCTGTAGAATTAGCTGAACTAATCTCGCTACGTATATTTTAGTTTACTTTGTTCTACTCTGCTGTTTCAGTCTTCTTTCTTGTCTGTTTCAAGCAAGCCTAGAAATATGTCATACAGCTCGCCGTTCTTGGCTATGTTTTGCCCTGCTTGTTGCTTATCGTGTCATGTGAATAAAAGTTTATTGGCTGTGAATAACATGAGTCCATGGATTTTCGTTGAGCTAGTTTCCAGTCAACAACAAAGTTTATGATCTTTTATCGAACAGTTAAAGTTAGATAGCTTTATTTTGATCAGAAAAGATTTTTTGACCAAGAAGCTGTCGTTGTGGCCACAGAGCTGCTTTTTATGCCTCTGTTGTCCATTCTGTGGGCCGCTAGAAGCATTATTTTTGACCAGTCCATCCATCTGTTTATGCATATGTGTGTGCGTGCATCCATGCCAGGATGGAGGCATTCTCCGATTGTCTTGCCTTCGATTTTTAGTTGTAACTTTAGATGGTGGTTTGTCAGCTTCATATATATAGTGTGGTTTGTTGTATTTAGTAATTGGTACTGATGCACAGTGTTGAAGACTGTGATTTGCCATTTTGCTTATCAGATCGAGCTTCTGAAGGAGTGGAACAGAATAAGTCTCGACAGGAGCATTCTGACCTGATGACAGAAGACCTCCCGGCCGATGGTGGTGATAATGATTCTAGTCTGAAGCTTGATCTCCGAGGTCTGGACCAGCCGGCCAGTCCTGTCACACCCCGAGGAGCTTCATTTGCCGTTGACAGTGCGCGAACTCTTGCCGACATTCCAGATGATGACTTATTGTCGGCTTCGGCAAGATCAACAGCCGGGAATAAGTTATCAGAAGGAGCTGAGCCTAAACTGGCATCGGCTACCGAGCAGTCAGAGATGGCTCAGGTGCCACCTTCCCCACATCCTGCCTCTGTCATATCACAGTCTGCTGGTGACAACTACAGTCAGGATTTCTCATCTGCAGCCGCAGCTTCACAGAAGCCAACCCAGACTGATGTGTCAAAACACAGTCCCAGGGACAGTGAGGTGTCGGAGGAGATTGTTGAAACTGCAGAAGACATTAGTGAAGCATTATCTGGAGATGAAATGTCAGCTTCTGCAGTCAAGTCGACTCGTGAAATGTCCGTTGCTTCAGATAGAGCTGCAAGTCCATCAGAGTCTGCAGCAGCAAGCATTGTCACCATGTCTGCAGTTGCTGCTTCTCATGTTGCCGGTAAATATTTAGCAGTGATTCAATACTGGCTTCACCACATCAACTTTAAAGTAGCTAACACCAACTTCCACACTGTTCATTCTTTTCCACCTGCTTGCCTACATTCATCCTTGCATGCTACTCATTCTTTCAGGCTCAAAAACATTTATCTTCTCTCTGCCCCATTTGTCTGCACTTCATTTGTCACCCACAGTTTCAGCGTTGCAGCTCCTAAAATCTGGAAATCTCTGCACCCCAGCTCTGCGAGCGTGCACCATTCCTGATACCTTCCATCATCACCTCTAGACCTGCAGGCCTTCCAGCCCACCCAGTACAGTGCCTTTTTTCTTGCATCTCTGACTCAGCTTTTGCTGACCATTGTACAGGATAGTCGTTTCTGTGCACAAATGTCGCGTGACTGAAAATGACTAGCAGAAAGAGCATGTCATAAAAATAAAACAAATAAAGAATTAGACACATGTTGTGCATTACAGGTAGTGATGTTGGTGAGCAGAAAAGTGATGCAGCACAGTCAAGTGAAATACTTCGAGATAATGCAGCAGCAGCAGCTGACACACACACGGTGACTATTGCTTGCAGTGTTTATTTATTTTTTGCAAATGGTGTTGATGCCGTCTGGATTATAATCTGTTATCACATTGTTCTTTAAGTCAATCTTGCTAGTATACCAGTCCATGGTTTTACATTTGTTACACTGTAGGGGGCTTTGGTAGGAGTACCAGTTAACAACCTGTCCAGTGAGCCAACATTGGCTTATTAGGCTGCATCGCATAAGATGCAGACTATTGTTACCTTTGTAGTGTTGTCTGTCTGTGTGTCTGTTAGTTACAGGTGTGAACTGTACTAAAATGGCTCAACCGATTGAGATGCCATTTGGGGTTGTGGACTTATGGTTAAGGACCAACCTAATTCACGGAGAAAAATGCGGGATGTTTCTGAAAATATGCCCAATTTCATGGAAAATTCACAGACGGAGTTTCAGAAATTCACGGGCCCACAGACGTTATTTCGAGGTGCTATGCTAATGCAAACTAAGAAATCTGTCGAATAGTACATTTGAAATTTCTGAACAACGAATATTCACTACATATATAAATACTAAGTCATGACTCAAGACAATCAAGCGTCACTGTTTGGCTCAGGCAATCCCGGTTTTTGAGTTCTTAGCGATGATTACTTGATTTGCCAGGTTGCTTGTTGACAGTCGCTGGCACTTTGGGGCGCTGACAGTTTTGTATTGACTGACGCTTCTTTCAGCATCAACACTGTTAGTAGGGACAGACAAGTACCGTAGTGCCAAGCGGCTTAGCAACGGAAACCTGTCTGAGCTCGCATGCCAGAATGATACAACAGCTGTTTCCAACGGAATGTCTCCAGCGATTGCTTTGTAAGCTGCAGATTCGGCCAAGACATGATGATTATCAGCACCAGGAATCTTATTTAGTGCTCAAGTGTGACACGTAGCAAACAGCAAAATCTGCACAAATGCTGCTGATAAAACTCTGAAACTTTCACAAATGAAAGTAAAAGCGTTAAAATTCACAAAAAAATCACGGATTTCACTGAAATAAGCATTTTTCATGGAAGAAGGCCAATTTCACGGAAAATGTCACGGCCGTGAAATCGTGAATTAGGTTAGTCCCTACTTATGGTGCCCAAGGACCATGTATTGGGTGGGCGCCTGAATCCCCCCACAAGAAGGGGCACTTTGGGGATATGATCCAGGGCGTGCCTAGACTTACCAGTCTGTCATAGCAATTTATTTGATATAGCTCTGAAAATGGTTAAGAACTTTGCGATCAATCACATTCCACAGATTGAGCGTTTGAGAGTTGGTGTGTTGTGTTAGATGGCAGATCGCTGCCAAAAAGCCATCGACGTCGCAGTGCAGACTCTGGTTACGGAAGCAGTCGACCAGATAATGGCAGTCAGGAGGCAAAAACAGGTTGTCACTGATGAGTTGATGAGAGACGAGATGGAGCAGCGGCATTCACCAGACACTGTACTGACTCCAACATGTACTCCTCCTGCTCCTGTTAGTACATCAACACCAGCTAATGTATGTATGTGTGTGATTTTTTCGTGTATTGTGCAAAGTTTTTGTTACATGAGTTTGCTGTCACTGCTTGACGTTGTTGGTTGGTCGTTAGGAAGTGCATGAAGTTACGTCCCAACTAGATTGGATGACGTCTGACGGGACCTGGTTAACCCATGCTGATATTGGAATGTAACACATAGTTCAGCTGAAATGAAACGAGATAATGTGTGTAGGTGTTGCTATGCCTTTAGTGCAAACAGAACTAGATGTGATGAGATGCATTCCGACTTGATGGTTAACCAGGGGGATTTTTGCTGCCCACAAAATATCGACACCAAAGGTTGCAGGGTTCGACTCCCGGCTGTTCCACTTTCAGGTAACAGCCTTGGGCAAGTTGTTCACACATGTGTGCCTCTGTCACCAAGCAGGGGCAGTGATGCTGTGCAGCTGGGAAGGTAACCGTAGGTCTGGTGTCACACTGGCCATGCATCACAGATGTAAGTGGTTTATCCGCCTATGGGCTCACGGCCTAGACAGGGAGATGAGCACCCCGCCTATGCTTTCTTGTGGAGTATGGCCCGTTTACCTTACAAAGTATCGAGGAAGATCCCGAAAACAATGCTGATGACTTTGTGTGAAGCAGTTCCTGGTTTGGCTGTGCTGAAATGGTCCTGTATGAAAGTTTAGGGACGTGCGCCCCGAAAAATTTGGAGATGATCTCCAAATTAAAGCCAGTGTTGTCTAGTGGTATCAGTGTAACAAAGAATTTAGTAAGTAAGTAAATATAATATCCACAATAACTGCACTGATTGCCATTGGATCATCTCTGAGATTAGAGTTCTTATTTAGTGAACGAAGTAACAACAGAGGTCGCAGTTTTGCTGTATGGTGAAATAATAAGCAGCAAGTCTGTACAGTATTGGAATGCAGACTACAAAATGTACTTGTAGCTCAATCTTATTTTGCTGTCCCTTGATAGAAGGTTGAGTCAACTGAACACTTCTGTAAGGGTTTGCATCCAGTGTTTGTGATGCCATCATTATGGCAAAGTCATTGTGAGAGCTGTATAGATGTGCAAATGGAAATTATTGTTTGCCCATCGGAGAAAAGATTACAAATAGCTCATGTTAGCCTGTTTCAACTGCTGAGCTGATACTGATATTGTTATTGTTGTTGTTGATCAGAAACCAGCCATAAATGAAGACTATGATAATGACAGTGATGTTTATGATGAGCTGCTTGGACTCAAGCTTGATGACGATTGGTTCATGCAGTCTACACCTGCCCAGCCAGGTATGACATTATAATTTCATTTGCCCAGTTAGTTAATTACACTGTTATTTGACACTGAGGTGTTATTTTTATGCCTCTGCCCATCCAGTAGATGGTACTGGAGGCATTATATTTTCAGGTTGTTCGTCTGTCTGTGCATGTGTGTGTATGTGTTTTCATCTGTGCTTGCATCCTAACAGAAGCACTGAAGTAGTGACCATCTTGTCATCAGCTTCACGTTTGCCATTGAGCAATCAAAACATTTTTAGCTGTACAACGCAGCCCGCCAGCTGTCCTTGCTTTAATGTCAATGGCATTACTGGTACTTGTTGCTTTCAGACAGACTTGGGTAGCTGCCAGTGGAAGCTAACCTAAACTGAACAGGCATTTACTGAATGAATAAAGAATGAATGGTTTTCCTGTTCAGCACCTAGAAGGGCATGTGGCCATACAAAATTTACATCAGTCAGCCCTGAAGATTAAGAGGCAACTAGCTAAACCAGATTCAGTTGGAAATTGGTTATCAAACATTTTTGTCTTCAGAGGACATGGCATCTTAATTCAGTCAGCAAGAGATGTCGTGTGTTTGGTTGTTGTCAGTGATGGCAGAAGTTACGTCTCCAGCATCGCCGCCGAAGTCATTTGTCCCACACAACGTTGCTGACGTTACTGCGCTGGTGAACCAAGCAGTCGACGTTCTGTGGCCAAGTCGTTATGACACCAAGTCATGGGAGTCTCTACAGCCAGAGGCAGCAAGTAGTGAGAACTCTGTGGCAAGAAGTCAGGCAGCATACCAGCGACTTGTGTACGACATGACGGCCCAGGTCATTGCAACACTCTGTGACGAAGCAACAGCCTCGAGTGACACTTTACATCCTCGACGACCCTGGCAGCTGACTGTCGCTTCAGCGCTCCCGCAGTTGGCGAGTGAAGCCAAACCACAGATTGCCTCCTCAGTGCTCAAACATCTCGGTCTAGAATCCAGCCAGCCGCCACTGCTGCCACGATATTCGGGCCAGGTCAGGGGTCAGCGAAGTGGTGACCAGGTTGACAGGGTGTTAGCTGCGGAGCTTGTGAAGGAGGAGTCAGCGTGGACTGACTTCACTGATGAGGAACTTTTTGTCAAGTGTCAGGTCGCTGACATGTTGCTTAATATGATGATTAGCAACACTGTCGACACTCTGTCAAGTGTCACTGCACGCAAACGTCAGCAACGTAACTGATGTAGTCTTCAGTGTTCGCACAAAATGAAAACAAAAATGCCAGTGATAAGTCAAAATCAATGAGAATCACTGGTGATTGTTTTTGTGGAAATTTCTCTCTGGGTATATATTGTATAATTGTTTTTTTCAGATATTGAAAATATGCTAGTATTGCTCAGAGAGCCACTGTAAATGGTCTAACACCCTCCTCTGGCACTGTTTGTCAAGAGTCAGATTACCAACATGCTGCTTGATATGATGGTCAGCCACACTGTCGACACTTTGTCAAGCGTTGCTGCATGCAAACGTCAGTGACGTCACTGGTGTAGTTTTTAGTGCGATACATGTCCTCAGAAATATGCCTTCAGTGCTTTGACACTGTTGGTTGGGCGGCAGGAAGGGCATCCGGACTGTAAAAAAACTGAATGGTGAGGTGCTGGCGTGATTATTTGTCTGCAGCAATGTGCAGATTTGCATATGGCTTAGCTGATGCCACTGCCACTCACTGTCTCTTGCTTAAGTAAAATCCAGATTGGTTTTTCCTTTTTGGTACCGGCTCACCTGGGTAGTCCCAGACAAAGGGCCGTTAAACGTGTGTGTGTGTGTGTGTACAAAGAGACAGTGTCTCTAGAGGTAATAGGGAAAAATCGAGTGAGGAAGAGCGAGATGTGGCTAGTGTGTTGA
>Ga0126329_10000146_pt1 | contig 14100 bp, 10 predicted proteins | sample InaspJWI85metaG_FD_104915 | JGI IMG/M metagenome (GOLD analysis project Ga0126329, IMG submission 104915) | Marine gutless worms symbiont microbial communities from Oahu, Hawaii - Inanidrilus sp. 2 OAHU.JWI-85 metaG | ecosystem: Host-associated > Annelida > Digestive system > Unclassified...
CCACTGTGCTTGGTGATCGCGGCCGTCAACGTCGTCTTACCGTGATCGATATGCCCGATTGTTCCCACGTTCACGTGGGGCTTGGTCCTCTCAAATTTTTCCTTGGCCATCTTCCCGTCCTCCTTAGTTTTAAGCGGACTATGAGTAAGGTAATTATACTTAAATGTTTGTATCTATTTAATAAACCGCCTACTGTCTGGATGCGCTTACCATCTGAAATGCGCGAAGGCCTTGTTGGCTTCAGCCATTTTGTGCGTATCTTCCCGCTTCTTGACAGAGGCCCCCCGGTTGCTGGCGGCATCCATCAATTCCGCCGCAAGTTTCGAGGCCATCCCCTTTTCAGATCTTTTCCGGGCAAACCCGATAATCCAGCGAATCCCCAAGGCCGTGCGCCGGGAGGGACGCACCTCGGTCGGTACCTGGTAGGTTGAACCGCCCACCCGGCGGGATTTTACTTCGATCTGGGGCCGGACATTATCCACGGCCTGCTCAAAAAGTTTGACCGGGGATTCCTTGGTCTTTTCCTCGATGATATCGAAAGCACCGTACAGGATCTTTTCAGCGGTACTTTTTTTCCCGTCACGCATGATCGACTTGATAAACTTTGCGACCAGTTTGTTTTCGTACTTGGCGTCCGGTAAAATGGGCCGCACAGGGACTTCTCTTCTTCTCGGCATAGGTCACACCACTTGTTGTAATCTGTTATCTTTTTTTAAGGATGAATACCGTTGTTACTTGGGCTTCTTGGCACCGTACTTGGACCGCCCCTGACGCCGGTCCTCGACACCCAGTGTATCCAACGTGCCCCGCACAATGTGATACCGGACACCGGGCAGGTCCTTGACCCGGCCGCCGCGAACCAGCACGACCGAGTGCTCCTGCAGGTTGTGCCCGATCCCCGGAATATAGGCCGTTACCTCTATACCGGTCGTAAGGCGGACTCTGGCAACCTTACGCAGGGCGGAATTCGGCTTTTTAGGGGTTGATGTATAAACGCGGGTGCAAACCCCTCTTTTCTGGGGAGATCCCTTGAGCGCCGGTGTCGTGGTCTTTTTCTTGACGCGTTTTCTACCCTTACGCACTAACTGGTTGATAGTCGGCATACTTTCCTCGTTCAATCCTCACATTTTTTATGACTGTACCGCGATGGGATCCGGTGAGATTCCGGCAGGAATCAAGCGAAATTCCGCGGGCTGCTAAAAAGCCGACATGTATACAGCCATTTATTACTTGTCAAGCTTTTTTGTGATAGTTTTTCCTAATTTTCTGGCCCCTCCGCCACCGGGGCAGTCAGGGTTTCAACATCCAGTTCACGGAATTGCCGCACGCCGGTGCCGGCCGGTATCAGCCGGCCCATGATGACGTTTTCCTTCAGCCCACTCAAATAGTCCTGCCGGGCGGCGATACTGGCATCGGTGAGTACTTTGGTTGTCTCCTGGAACGATGCCGCGGATATGAAACTGTCGGTGCTCAACGAGGCTTTGGTGATACCCAGAATCAAGGACTCTGCCGAGGCCGGTTTCAGTCCCTTATCGATAGCCGCCTGATTGATATCATCAAACCGGACCCGATCCACCTGCTCTTCCATGATAAACTCGGTATCGCCGGGATCCATGATCTTGACCCGCCGCATCATCTGGCGCACGATCACTTCGATATGTTTGTCGTTAATCCGGACACCCTGGAGGCGATACACTTCCTGAACCTCGTCTACCAGGTAGCGGGCCAGTGCGATCTCACCCTTGATGTTGAGTATATCCTGGGGAATGGCGCTGCCGCTGATCAACGGTTCGCCGGCACGCACATAATCGCCTTCGTACACATTGATGTGTTTGCCTTTGGGGATCAGGTAACTTTTGCTTTCGCCAACCCCGTCCACCGGATTGATGGTCACCTTCTGCTTGCCCTTCTTGGTGGCCTTGGCAATGGAAACATACCCTTCAATCTCGCTCAACACAGCGATTTCTTTTGGCTTTCTAACTTCGAAAAGTTCAGCTACGCGGGGCAAACCACCGGTGATGTCCTTTGTCTTCGTGGTTGCCCGCGGTAGTTTCGCAATGACGTCGCCGGCCCGAACCCCATCGCCCTCTTCGACCAGAATGATGGCGTCCGTGGGCAGCATGTACCGTGCCATTCCCGAACCGCTGGGCAGGGAGGCCGTTTTGGATTCCGCGTCTTTGATAGAGATCCGGGGACGTTCCTCGCCGCTTTTGGATTCACCGATGGTCTTACTGGATTTTCCGGTGACCGGGTCGACCTTTTCATGCAGGGTCTTGCCGGGAATGATATCACCGAATTTGACGGCACCGTCCACTTCGGTGATAATCGGGGTTGCAAAGGGGTCCCAGGTAGCCAGCAGGTCACCGACCTTCACATTTTGGCCATCGTCCACCTGGAGATGGGCGCCGTAGATTACAGGGAACCGTTCACGTTCGCGGCCGGTTTCGCCCAGAATGGCAAACTCCCCGCCGCGGCGGTTCATGACCACCCTGTCGCCCTGTGCATTTTTCACAACGTTCATATCGATGAATTTGACTTTACCGTCTACCCGGGCCTTAATATCCGCCTGCTCCACCCGCCGACTGGCGGTACCACCGATATGGAAGGTCCGCATGGTCAACTGGGTGCCGGGCTCACCGATGGATTGCGCCGCCAGAATACCGATGGCCTGTCCCATCTCGACAGACTGGCCGTGGGCCAGGTCGCGGCCGTAGCATTTGACGCACACACCGGTCTTGGTTTTGCAGGTCAGCACCGAACGGATCTTGACCGTGGTCAGGCCGGCGTCCTCGATCTGTTTGACCTCGTCCTCCCCCAGTTCAACCCCGGAACGGATCAGGACATCATCGGTAAACGGATCCAGAATTTCTTCAGCGGTCACCCGGCCCAGAATTCTCTCGCTGAGTCTCTGGATGACTTCACCACCCTCCATGAGGGGTTCCACGGTCACGCCGTCCACGGTGCCGCAATCATGCTCGGTCACCGCGCAGTCCTGGGCTACATCGGCCAGCCGTCGGGTCAGGTAACCCGAGTTGGCGGTTTTCAAGGCGGTATCCGCCAGCCCCTTGCGGGCGCCGTGGGTCGAGATGAAATACTGCAAAACCGACAACCCCTCGCGGAAATTGGCCTGAATCGGTGTTTCGATAATTTCGCCGGATGGTTTGGCCATGAGACCGCGCATCCCGGCCAGCTGGCGCATCTGATCCTTGCTGCCCCGGGCGCCGGAGTCGGCCATCATGTAAATGGGATTCATGCTCTCGGTGGCCACCTGTTTGCCGGCATCATCCAGCACCGGATTGCCTTCCCGGTCAATCAGGAGCTCGTTTTTCATGGAGGTCATCATCTCGTTGGCCACATCGTCGGTAGCCTTGGCCCAGATGTCCACAACTTTGTTGTATTTTTCGCCGGGGGTGATGAGACCTTCGATATATTGCTTGTCAATATGGCCGACCCGGTTTTCGGCATTCTTGAGAATGTCCCACTTGCTGTCCGGGATGATCATGGCGTCGATGGAGATGGAAAGCCCGCCCTCCGTGGAGTACCGGTAGCCGATGTCCTTCAAACGGTCCGAAAGAATGACGGTGGCCTTGGGCCCCAGATTGCGGTAGGCATAATCGATGAGTTCACGCAGCCGTTTTTTGTCCATGACATGATTGACCGCCTCAAAAGGAATTTCCGGCAGCCGATCCATAATCTGGAAGATATTGTAGGACTGTCCGTCATAGATGATATTGCTTGAATCACCGGTATCCAGTTCGTACACAGCATCCACGTCCTCATCTTTTTCACAGAACACGCGCTTGAACTCATCCTTGCGAAACAGTCCCAGGTACCCCTCCTGCTCCTTATCCTGGCTCTGGGAGAATTCGGCCACGGCGTCGGCAAATTCCATGCCGTTTTTCAGGGCGTCCAAGGCCGCAACCGCGTCCACTTCCTCATTCACCATGATACGGCACAGCTTCATGAGGTTGTCCTGGGGGATGACTTCCCACAAGAGAATGCGGCCGACCGTGGTATCCACGCGCTCCTCACCAAAACGGACTTTGATCCGGGCATGTAGGTCAACCGTCCCACCGTCGTACGCCACCCGAACTTCTTCCGGGTTGGCGAAAATCATCCCCTCGCCCCGCGCCCCGATAGTGGCCCGGGTCATGTAATAGATGCCCAGGACGATGTCCTGGCTCGGAACGATGATAGGGCTACCGTTGGCCGGTGACAGAATGTTGTTGGATGAGAGCATCAGCACACGCGCCTCGATCTGGGCTTCGACCGAGAGGGGCACATGGACGGCCATCTGGTCACCGTCAAAGTCGGCGTTGAAGGCGGTACAAACCAGCGGATGCAGCTGGATGGCTTTGCCCTCGATCAAAATGGGCTCAAAGGCCTGGATCCCGAGCCGGTGCAGGGTCGGTGCCCGGTTGAGCATGACCGGGTACTCCCGGACAACCTCATCCAGGGTATCCCAGACTTCCGGGGTCCCTCTTTCCACCATTTTTTTAGCGCTTTTTACCGTGGAAACCAGTCCCTTCTGCTCGAGCCGGTAGTAGATGAATGGTTTGAAGAGTTCCAAAGCCATTTTCTTCGGCAAGCCGCACTGGTGCAGCCGCAGATCGGGACCGACGGTAATAACCGTACGGCCGGAGTAATCGACCCGCTTGCCCAACAGATTCTGTCGGAAACGCCCCTGTTTGCCTTTCAAGGTGTCGGACAGCGACTTGAGCGGCCGTTTGTTGGTACCCGTAATCACCCGGCCGTGGCGGCCGTTGTCAAAAAGCACGTCCACCGATTCCTGCAGCATTCTTTTTTCGTTGCGCACGATGATATCCGGCGCATTCAGGTCTATCAGGCGTTTTAACCGATTGTTACGATTGATCACGCGCCGATAGAGGTCATTCAGGTCAGAAGTGGCAAACCGGCCCCCCTCGAGCGGCACCAGCGGCCGCAGATCCGGAGGTAATACCGGAATGACGTCCATGATCATCCAGGTCGGATCGATGCCGGAACGCCGGAAGGCGTCCACGATCTTGAGCCGCTTGGACAATTTCTGGCGTTTGGCGACCGACCCGGTGGCTTTGATATCCTCGCGTAGCTGCTGGTATTCAGCATCCAGGTCCAGATCCGCCAGCATGGCTTTCACCGCCTCGGCGCCGATCCCGGCGTCAAACTGGTCATTGTATGTTTCCCGGGCTTCCTGATAGGCTTCATCCGACAGGAGCTGACCTTTGGTGAGCGGGGTGTCCTTGGGATCGATGACGATATAGTTGTCAAAATAGAGAACCTTTTCAATATTCTTCAACGTGAGATCCAGAAGGTTGCCGATCTTACTGGGCAGGCTCTTTAAAAACCAGATATGGGCACATGGGGTGGCCAGCTCGATGTGGGCCATACGTTCGCGCCGGACCTTGGACTGGATGACCTCAACCCCACATTTTTCGCAGATGACCCCGCGGTGTTTCATGCGCTTGTACTTGCCGCAATTGCATTCGTAATCCTTGGTAGGACCGAATATTTTAGCACAGAACAGGCCGTCGCGTTCCGGTTTGAAGGTCCGGTAATTGATTGTCTCCGGCTTCTTGATTTCACCATGCGACCACTTTAAAATCTGCTCCGGGGATGCCAGGGCAACCTGGACGCCGGTATATTTGCGAGGATCGATCGGTTTTGCGAAGAAATCGTATAAAGTTTCCATTATCTATCCCTGTAATGAGGTTATTGCTTTGGTATGCATACCCCCTGCTCAGCAGGCGGATCAGCAAAGCTTAAACAATGGCACCGTCGTGCCCTTAAGTTCTCCTGCGCTGCAGGCATCCCAAAGCCACCCGATTCGCGGGCGGTTGTTTATTCTTCCAGTAACGCCACGTCCAGCCCCAGCGCCTGTAGTTCTTTGGTAAGAACCTTGAATGACTCCGGCAGGCCGGGCTCCAGAGAATTCTGGCCTTTGACGATCTTTTCGTACATCCGGGTGCGCCCGGCCATATCGTCGGATTTGACCGTCAAGAATTCCTGGAGGGCATTGGCCGCGCCGTACGCTTCCATGGCCCAAACTTCCATTTCACCCAACCGCTGACCGCCGAACTGAGCTTTCCCGCCCAACGGCTGCTGGGTGACCAGAGAATAGGGGCCGATGGACCGGGCATGAATTTTATCATCCACGAGGTGATGCAGTTTGAGCATGTACATCGCCCCCACAGTGATCTTTTTGTCGAACGGTTCGCCGGTCCGGCCGTCATACAAGGTGGCTTGGGCTGTGCGCGACAAATCCGCTTCTTCCAGCAGGTCTTTGATTTCCGGCTCTTTGGCGCCATCGAAAACCGGGGTAGCCATGTGGACGCCTTTGCGGTAATGCCCCGCAAACTCCATCAGTTCATCTTCGCCGAAGCCGTCGATCAGTTTTTTGGTGGCGGCATCAGCAAAGATTTTCTTCAGCTTCGCCCGGACCTGTTTGAGTTTCGCCTCTTCAAGCAGCTGATTGAGCTGATCGCCGAGCCCCTTGGCCGCGCGTCCCAGATGAATTTCAAGCACCTGGCCGACGTTCATACGCGAAGGCACGCCCAGCGGATTGAGCACCATGTCCACCGGGGTACCGTCGGCGAAGTAAGGTAGGTCTTCCTGGGGTAGAATATTGGAGACCACCCCTTTGTTGCCGTGGCGGCCGGCCATTTTGTCGCCCACCGATAGCTTGCGTTTCATGGCCACATACACCTTGACCATTTTGATTACACCCGGCGGAAGGTCATCGCCTTTTTCAAACCGGCTGACCATCTGGTCGAAGTTGTGACGCACGTCGTCGCATTGGCGGTGGTACTGATCGATAATATTGTGCAGCTTTTGAGTCAGCGCATCATCCGCCACGGCCAGGTCTTCCAACTGCGCAACGGGTATTCCGTCCAGGGCTTCGGCTGAAATTTTGGTCCCCTTGGTCAACAGGACCTTCTTGTCTTTTTTCAGCGGCGCCGTAATCGCCTTGCCGGCCAGTATCTCTGCGATCATGCTCCGGGCGACATCGCTGATAATCGCCAGCTCGTCGGCCATATTCTTTTCGTAAACCGCGATTTCGGAATCTTCGATCTCACGGGCGCGATCATCTTTATCGGTTCCCCGGCGTGAGAAAACCTTGGCGTCAATGACAATCCCCTGGACACCGGGCGGAACCCGGAGGGAGGTGTCTTTCACATCACCGGCCTTTTCACCGAAGATGGCCCTTAACAGCTTTTCTTCCGGAGAGAGCTGGGTTTCACCTTTCGGCGTAATTTTACCAACCAGAGCATCCCCGGGACCGACTTCGGCTCCCAGGCGGATGATGCCGCTTTCGTCCAGGTCTTTGAGCGCCTCTTCCCCGACATTGGGTATATCGCGGGTGATTTCTTCTTTGCCCAGTTTGGTATCGCGGGCAACAACCTCAAACTCTTCGATGTGTACCGAGGTATAGACGCCATCCCGGTGGAGTCTTTCCCCGACCAGGATGGAATCTTCGAAGTTGTAACCACCCCAGGGCATAAACGCCACCGTCACGTTCTTACCAAGCGCCAATTCACCCTTTTCCGTGGAAGGGCCGTCGGCAATGACTTCACCGGCCTCCACCAATTGTCCCTTTTTAACGATCGGCCGGTGGTTGAAACAGGTGTTCTGATTGGAACGAATAAATTTTTGCAGGTTGTAAATGGTCACCGGTTTTTCAACCGAGCCGTCTTCTGCCGCTGGATGGCGCAGTACGATCCGCGTCGCATCCACATCTTCCACGACCCCGCCGCGGCGGGCGACAATCGCCACTCCGGAGTCACGGGCGACAACGCTTTCGATCCCGGTCCCTACCAGCGGAGCTTCGTTTACCAGCAGCGGAACCGCCTGGCGTTGCATGTTAGACCCCATCAAGGCGCGGTTGGCATCATCGTTTTCCAAAAATGGAATTAGCGACGCGGAAACACTTACCAGCTGATTGGGGGAGACGTCCATGAGCTCAATATCTTCAGGTTTGACCATCATGAATTCGCCGGCCACCCGCGATGTCACCAGTGGATTGACGAATTTTCGTTTCTTATCCAAGGGTGCATTGGCCTGGGCAATCGGATGGTCCTGCTCTTCAAACCCACTTAGGAATTTAACGTCCTTTTTAACCGTAGATTCTTCAACTACGCTGTAGGGTGTTTCGATGAAGCCGTATTCGTTTACCCGCGCATAGGTACTGAGTGAAACGATCAAGCCGATGTTCGGTCCTTCTGGTGTCTCGATCGGACAAATGCGTCCATAATGGGAGGGGTGTACGTCCCGGACTTCAAACCCGGCCCGTTCGCGGGTCAGGCCGCCCGGCCCCAGTGCGCTCAAGCGTCTTTTGTGGGTGGTTTCCGAAAGCGGGTTGGTCTGATCCATAAACTGAGAAAGCTGGCTGGTGCCGAAAAATTCCTTGACCACGGCCGAGACCGGTTTGGGATTGACCAGGTCGTGCGGCATCAGGGCATCGACTTCCTGCAAGCTCATGCGCTCTTTAATGGCCCGTTCCATGCGCACCAAACCAATCCGGTACTGGTTTTCCAGCAATTCGCCCACGGCCCGGACCCGCCGGTTGCCGAGATGGTCTATATCATCGACCATGCCCTGGGTATCGCGCAACTCGACCAGGGTTTTGGACGTGAGCATGATATCTTCCTTGCGCAGAGTCTTTAGGTCAATTTCAGAGTTGATCCCCAGGCGCGTATTGATTTTTAATCGCCCAACTCCCGAAAGGTCGTAATATGCGGATTTGAAGAAAAGGTGGTCGACAAAGTCCTGGGCGACTTCGGGTGTGGCGGGGTTGCCCGGACGCAGCCGGCGGTAAATATCGATCAGCGCCTCTTCCTTGGTTTCCACTTTGTCAAGCAACAGCGTCTTGTGAATCGAGTCACTCCCGGCCACACCGTCTATCAACAGGATGTCGAGCTCCTTAATCCCGGCTGCGACTAACTTTTCCAGGTTCTCTTCGACGATCATCTCGTTGGGATTGAGCAACGGCATTTCCGGATCGGAGCCGACGACAGCATGGGCCGCGACTTTTCCAATCATCTCATCAGCGTCCATGGGGATACGCTCGATACCGGCGGCATCCATTTTCTTCATGGCCCGGGCACTGAAGAGACGGCCTTTTTTAACGTACAATTCGCCGGACTTGGGGTCCTTCACGTCCAGGCTGGCCCGTTTGCCCTTGAGCAGTTCCGGAATAAACGCCTTAAAAAACGATTTTTTTTCGATAAACACCTTTTCGGTTTTATAAAAGTATGCCAGCAGGTCTTCCGTATTGTACCCGAAGGCTTTGAAAAGGATGGTTATGGGGAACTTACGGCGGCGGTCGATCCTGATCTGGACGATATCCTTGGGATCGATCTCCATGTCGATCCAGGAGCCACGCACCGGAATGATGCGCGAGCTGTAAATTACCTTGCCGCTGGAGTGCGACTTGCCTTTGTCATGATCAAAGAAAACACCGGAGGACCGGTGCAACTGACTGACCACCACTCGTTCGGTACCGTTGATGACAAACGTGCCCCTTTCCGTCATGAGCGGAATGGTACCAAAATAGATTTCCTGCTCTTTGATATCCCTGATGTTGGAATACCCGGTCTCTTTATCGGTATCGTAAACGACCAGACGCACGGTGATCCGAATCGGTATCTCGTAGGTCATGCCCCGGTGAATACACTCTTCGACGCTGTGCTTAACTTCCGCGAACCGGTAAGATACAAATTCCAGGCTGGCGCTGCCGGTAAAACCCTTAATCGGGAAAACCGATTTGAACACGGCTTGCAGACCAATGTCCCGGCGGTTTTCCGGAAGGACATCCATCTGTAAGAACCGCATAAAAGATTCCCGCTGAACACCTATCAGGTCAGGGATCTCTACAATTTTACTGATCTTGCCGAAGTTTTTCCTTATGCGTTTGCCTGCCAAGGGACGTTCCGACATAGTATCTCCATAATGAATGAGGGTTAATCAGTTGCGAGGTTATTTCGCAACGACATGGGGTTCCCGGCCTTCCCGGCCGGTATCAGCGGGGTGCCCGGGAACCCTCTCGTGTGCAACGTAATATAGGAAGACAGGAACAGATTACTTGAGTTCAACCTGAGCGCCGGCCTCTTCCAGCTGGGCTTTGATCTTCTCGGCATCTTCTTTGGCGATCCCCTCTTTGACAGGCTTGGGAGCTTCGTCAACAAGAGCCTTGGCGTCTTTGAGACCCAGTCCGGTAATGGCCCGCACTTCCTTGATGACCTGAATTTTCTTGTCACCGGCAGCGGTCAGGACAACGTCGAATTCGGTCTTCTCTTCAGCAGCACCGGCACCGGCATCCGCAGGGCCGGCCGCCATCATGGCAACCGGAGCGGCCGCCGACACACCGAATTTTTCTTCCATTTCCTTCACCAGCTCCGACAGGTCGAGAACTGACATGTTCGCTATAAATTCAATTACATCGTCTTTGGTAATATCTGCCATTTTCTTTGTTCCTCCAAGTATTTACAAATAAGCTTGTTACGTGGCCGCCAAACGGGCCGGTGTCATTGTGCGTTTTGCAATCAGGCTGCGTCCTTCTGGTCCTTCAGCGCCTGCAGGACATTGACGAAACCAGCCGGAATCGCGTTGAGCGTCCGTACCAGTCCAGTCGGTACGCCATTGATAACGGAGAGCAGTTGCCCGATGAGCGCTTCTTTGGAAGGCAGCGACGACAGCGCCTTGATGGCGCTCAGGTCCATCACCTTGCCTTCCATGACACCCAGTTTGATTTCGAGTTTTTCGTTCTCTTTGGCGAAATCAGTCAGCACCTTGGCGGGCGCCACCGGATCGTCATAGCTGATGGCTATGGCGTTGGGGCCTTTGAAGCTGTCTTTGATCAGGTCGACATCGGTATCCTCAGCCGCACGTACCATCAGTGAGTTCTTGACAACCTTGAACTCAACGTCCGCTTCGCGCAATTGGCGCCGCAGAGCGTTAATGGTCGTAACATCGAGCCCCTTGTAATCGGTAACGATCAGGACCTTAGACTTGGAAAACCGTTCGTGCAGATCGGCAACAATGCTTTTTTTCTGTTCTAAATCCACTTTTTGTTCCACCTCCTTTCTCATCTGTAAAAACCGGAGGTGAGTGTCATATCGCACCCCCATCTCGGTAGGCCGGCAAATGCCGATTAAACACACACTGTGAACCTACGGTCTTTGACAGGTTATTGAACTACTAGGTTTAAATGCGTTTTAACGCCACAGTAAACATGGCGCTCGCGGCGCAAACCACTATGGCCCGGCCATGCGGCCAGGGCGGAAGGCGGATTGCACCAGATACAAAAACTGCAAACTGAAAGACTGGTCTTATTTCACCAGATCTTTGATACTGGCCGTATCAACCTTGATTCCGGGTCCCATAGTGGTGGAGATAGCAAGTCCTTTGAAGTAGGCCCCCTTGCTGGAAGCAGGCTTGAGTCGTGACAGCGTATCGAGAAAGGCGGTAACGTTCTCTTTGATTTTCTCGGCGCCAAAGGACACCTTTCCCATGGGAACGTGAACGATACCGGCTTTTTCAACCCGAAAGTCGATCTTACCGGCTTTGAGTTCGTTTACAGCTTTGGCCACATCGAAGGTCACGGTTCCGGTCTTGGCGTTGGGCATCAGCCCGCGCGGTCCCAGAATCCGTCCAATCTTACCCACCGATCCCATCATGTCGGGAGTGGCCACCGCTTTATCGAAGTCCAGCCAGCCGTCCTTGATCTTCTCGATAAGCTCATCATTACCGGCATAATCGGCACCCGCGTCCAGCGCCTCTTTCTCTTTTTCCCCCTTGGCGAAAACCAACACCCGTACCGTTTTGCCGAGCCCGTTGGGCAAGACAACCGTACCCCGGACCATCTGGTCCGCATGCCGGGGATCGACCCCGAGTCGTACGGCTACGTCTACGGTTTCGTCAAACTTTGCGTAAGAGGCTTCGATCGCTTTCTGGACAGCAGTGTCAACGTCATGCTTTTCCTGGTGGTCAATCTTCTTTTGTGACTCCAGATATTTTTTACCCCGTTTCGGCATCTTTCTCTATCCGCTCCTTAATTGAGTGCTTCGCACCATTAGTTTGCCCGGTGAGTACCGGTACGCAAAAAATTTCATTCAGCCGATATCAATTCCCATGCTGCGTGCAGTCCCGGCGATAATTTTGCAGGCGGCATCCATATCGTTGGCGTTCAGGTCCGGCATCTTTATCTTGGCGATCTCCTCAACCTGCTCACGGGTAACTGAACCAACCCGGTCACGTTTGGGATCTCCAGCGCCTTTGGCGACTTTGGCCGCTTTCTTCAACAGGACGGCCGCCGGAGGTGTCTTGGTGATAAATTTGAAGGTCCGGTCCTGGAAAACCGTGATCACCACCGGAATAATCATACCTTCATCATTGGCAGTCCGGGCATTGAACGCCTTACAAAAGTCCATAATGTTCACCCCGTGCTGCCCGAGCGCGGGCCCTACCGGGGGAGACGGATTGGCTTTACCGGCTGCAATCTGCAGTTTTATCTGTGCCATTACCTTTTTTGCCATTTGCTTTATACTCCTAACGCTCTCTAGTTTTAGCTTGGTAACTTCAGCTTTAAACGTACGTTTGGTTTACAGTTTCGAAACCTGCACAAAATCAAGTTCAACCGGTGTCGACCGGCCGAAGATACTGACCAGCACCTTGATTTTTCCTTTTTCCGGATTCACTTCATCCACAGTGCCGTTGAAATTGGCAAACGGTCCGTCGATGACCCGGACCTCATCACCCGTTTCGAAATAGTATTTGGGCTTGGGTTTGAGTTTTCCGGCCTCCATGCGATTCAGGATCTGATTGGCCTCGTCATCCGAAATGGGGGCCGGCTTTGACCGGCCGCCGAGAAAACCGCTCACCTTGGCGGTATCGTTCACGATGTGCCAGGTTTCATCATCCAGTTCCATTCTGACCAGAATATAACCGGGGTAGAACTTCCGGGAAGACTCTTTGCGCTTCCCCTTGACCAATTCGACAATCTGTTCGGTCGGAACCAGAACCTCATCGAATTTTTCGGGATGGGCGTATTGGGCAATGCGTTCTTCCAAGGCTGCTTTAACCTTGTTTTCAAACCCCGAATATACATGGACAATGTACCATTTTAACGCCACTTTTCCCGTCTCCTGTAATTATTGAAGAACAAGCGAAATCAAGCTGGTCAGGCTCATGTCGACAACCCCAAGAAAGAGGGAGATGATCATCACCAGCACAATTGCAACCACGGTGGACCCAATGGTCTGCTTCCTGGAGGGCCAGGTAACCTTCTTCAGCTCCACTTTCACTTCTCTCAGGAACTGGATACTTTTCTGGAAAATGTTCTGTTTTTGGGCCTTGGAGACCGGCCGGCTTTGACCGGAAGTCTTTTTCGGCAGCGGTATTGCCTTCAGTCGCCCTTCTTTTACGGCCACACCGCTGCTTTTGGCCAGGGCCGCTGCCCGGCGCTCGGCCTTCTGTTTGGCCTTCTTTTTGGCACTTGGTGATTTTTTTTGATGTAACCGTCCCATTGTGCTCCTATTGGTTCTAAAAGCGTAAACCAAATTAGCGGAAAACCTCCCAATTCGTTCAGGATGAAACAAGTTGTTGGCAGGCCAGGAGGGATTCGAACCCCCAACCCTCGGATTTGGAGTCCGATGCTCTACCAATTAGAGCTACTGGCCTGCAAAATCCTGAACAGCTGAGCTTTGCGGCGGCAATCCGTCCGCTAAGTTTAATACCGGCTATTTGGTCTCTTTGTGCTTCGTGTGCTTTCGGCAAAAGCGACAGTACTTGTTGAATTCAAGCTTGTCCGGTGTCGTCCGCTTGTTTTTTGTCGTTGTATAGTTTCTCTGTTTGCATTCAGTACATGCAAGGGTCACGATGATTCTCACCTCAAAGCTCCTTCGCCGTTATTGTTTTGATCCGAGCCCCCTGCCGTACAGGAGATTCGTCAAAACGCAAACACCGGCAGCGGTGTTTATTTACTCAATGATTTCACTTACCACGCCGGCACCGACGGTACGGCCGCCTTCGCGGATCGCGAACCGCAGTTCCTTTTCCATGGCAATCGGGGTGATCAGCTCGGCGGTGATCGTCACGTTGTCACCC
>Ga0126329_10000147_pt1 | contig 14067 bp, 7 predicted proteins | sample InaspJWI85metaG_FD_104915 | JGI IMG/M metagenome (GOLD analysis project Ga0126329, IMG submission 104915) | Marine gutless worms symbiont microbial communities from Oahu, Hawaii - Inanidrilus sp. 2 OAHU.JWI-85 metaG | ecosystem: Host-associated > Annelida > Digestive system > Unclassified...
CGAATCGATTCCAACCAAATTTTGCACATCAACTCCCTGGGGGGACGTAGTAATATATTTGACATGACATCGAAATTGGTTGAGGGGTTTCGGAGGGGTGGGGAAGCGAAAATGGGCCTCTCCCGTTGACTTTAGCATTGGCTTCTAACACAGCGTATTGCGCTACCGCGCATACGCGTGATCCTGCCCAGGGCCTCCACACACTTTAATCCGGCCCTGGCATAAGTACATGTATACTTAGGAGGCTAGGACTGATGACGACATTAGATTGGATAATTAGCGTCTATACAATTAATTATGATAGATAATGCACATTACTGGAAGAAACAGAGTGTGTAATGATGGGATAATGAGCAAGTGTCCAAAGTAATTTGGCAAAAGGACGCATGGCTAAAAAAGTGCCCCTTCTCTGGAGATGATATGAGTCCCATCTGTTACAAGATTGATTTGGTCCAATCGTGTTTGCCCCCATTGGGCTCAAGATCGGTTCATCCATTCCCGTCAGCGCACCTGTGAGCCCAGTACAAAGACCACGCTACTTTGACGTCTTTAGTAATAGGCCGCATTTATGACATAAGTTTTATATTACATGCATTTGTGATCAAAAACAAGCATTTCACTCATCGCATCATACTGTTTCGAACACGTCACTGCGCCGTCTGCATATCTGACATGAAATTAAGTAATTGTCGCTAATTGACCCGCGCAACTGTATCGAGCTGTAGATAGAGCTTGACGATCACCTGTGATAAACTACAGCGGTCGAGCGTCGGAGCTCGGACGTATTGTCAACTTAGTTGACCGATGACAATCCAGCTAATCACGTTCTGAGCGTCCATCTTGTCGAGCACTCGAGCTAAGTCGACGATCGATATTCCGGAGTTTAAAGATACCCGAATTTCTTTTTAACACGGTGTAAGACAGGTGGAAGAAAGTTCCTATGCCAAAAAACCTGCTCGATTCATGCAGCTGTTTCGATAGAACTCCAACTTGTGACACACAGACACAGACACAGGGTCACAGCTATAGCATAGCGTCGCGCGGGTAATAAATGGTCCTTGCAACACTTATTATATTTTATTTCAGCGCGTCCGCACATCTGCCATGGGATAAAATAAAGCAAAAAATGCTGAAAGAAGCATTTATTTTACAATTTTATTTTATGTTAGATGTGCAGGCGGCTTAAGAGCAAACCAGTAAACTCTCGGTAATATACGATGGTCAACGATTTTATGCTTCTCGTCTTTTCCGCTATTTGCTGCCTTTGAAGCTAATACGCCGGAGTCGTGGGCGGTGCATGGTTCCTACAGAGGTATTTGTCGGACGACAAATGGGCGTGTATGCAGAGCTGGGTGTTAACGGTTGACCGAACACGTTCTTGTATTCATTCATCTGATCCGTCCGTTCGTGCCGTCAGCAAAGCCAGGCGTGTGCCCATTGTAACCGGTTCAAAGAGATCATGGCTGTTGTCCAGCCATCTGGGAAATGTTCACACGGATTCTTTGAACGCCCGCTGACATTCCGGTCTTGGCTGATTGCCAGCATTGTACTGCGATGGTTCCAGGTACAATCGACAAGCAAAGTATAAAAAGTATGAATCATAAAACCTACAACCCAGTGCGAAAATGGAGTAAATTTCTATCATTCCAAATATGAAAACATTAAAATAGCCAAGCGCTTAATAAATAAGTAAATATAACGGCCATAATTAGGCGGAATGTTAAATTTTATTAAATAAGTTTACGCCAAAAGTGTCATCCATTTAAATAAGTTTATTAAAATTTATTTCGTATCATCCCACAATCGGGTAACATTTTTCTAATGTCACTTGCTACTGACAGACAGAGATGTAGCAGGCCTATAAACGATAAGTGGTTTTATGTTAATTTTCTGAGTTATATTACAGTTCGCAACACAAAAATGTAGGCAGTGCTGCATTGCGTTAGGTGAATTACATGTAGAAAATTCACATTAAACTGCCTTAACATATAAATCCAAACAAAAGTAAGAAAATTCAATTGCTCGTTTTTACACTGCTTTGTGTATGTCTCAACACAAACTGGAGGCGCAAACAGACATTTTCAAGCAGTGTCAGAAACTAGTGGTGAACAGCTGCAGGAGCATTGTTGCTACTGAGCAAGCTGTGCAGTTAATGACACGTTTACACGTACCACTGACCTGTAATTAGCATTCGTTTGACGACGACAGCCACCACGAGCCGAGCATTCGCCCAGCTAATAGATCAAAGACCGCCACGTTCGCGACCACCCACTGTGATAGCTGACAGGTGTCACAGGTGGCCTGCATCAAAGCTTTTACCTTACGTTAGTATCGTGATTGCGATAGGCAAAACTTTTTCTCTAAAAACTAATAAATGAGAGTATGAAACTCTGTTTTATTATTCTTTCTTTTATTAGTCCGCTGCCGCAGAGTCTGTGTGTCTTTGCATATTTGTGTGTTAGTCTGTCTACCCGCGAGCATATCTCCACAACTACAGTCCAATCTTCACCCAATTTTTGTGCATGTTACCCATCACCGTGGCTCAGTCGTCGTCTGGTGGCGTTGCGATATGTTATGTACTTTCTGTGCTATGGATGACGTCATGTTTGCACATAATGACCAGGAATATGCGACGCAAAAAGTGACTCAACAGAGGGCAGCACGAATATGACATCACGGCGTATACTCAAAACAGGACCAGGGGCGAATGCCTCGTTACAACTAGCAATAATCTCAAAATAATGCGTTATGCATCCTGTTTGCCGTTGCAAATTTATAACGATACTTTGTAATTCCATTACTTAATAGTATCGAATAAAATGTGAAATTCACAGAGCAATTTGTCACACAGTACGGACTTTCAGTTTCATATAGACGCTTGTTATTTCAAGACGCTCGACGACGTCGCTGAATACGAATACTGTTTATTGCACTGCACTCGACCACGATATTGTTATTTCTCGCCGATATAATCCCGCAGCTGCGCCACGACACATCCAATTAGAGCGCCGTTGCCGCTGCACGTGACGCCAATATCTCTTAGCAGGTGCGTCTTCGTTTTATTGCACTCGTCCACCGTTTATTAAGTAATTGTTCGCCAATTTTCTGCCACGTCGATCCGTCAGGTAACGGAGACGGCCATTCGTCTATAGATTAGGCAGAGTCGTGAGAAATAGCGACGTCCTTGTCAGTGACGTAGCCAGAAGAGGGAGAACAGCGGGAAGCCGCCCCACAAAATTTTTCAATGCTTTTAAAACTTTTGAAAACTTGTTCATGTGTATGAATACACTCCTATACAGCCGTATGCTAATTTCTTCATGTTGACATGTACATGTACATGCGGTGTATGTAGGTTTTAGGTAGGTGTGTATGTATCACATAGATGAACATAAGCTTATGCACATATGCATATGTGCATGCGTATTTTATTTAAAAAAAATAATATTTGTTCAAACGGGAGAATAGACAACATTACAACACACCTGACAAGCAGCAACAGCAAGGCTAAAAGTAGCTGTAGCAGCTAACCTTTCGGAACCCGCCGCTAGCCCGCTAGGGCCGCTACCGCAAAAATCCTGGGTACGTCCTTGCTGTGTATGATGCACTCGTAGCGACGCTAAGTGTCATTTCTTTGCGAGGCGAGTCGGTGGCGGCCGTGACCAGACATTTACCCCCTGCCTATGTACATTTGTCACTCTTTCTGGGCGCCGTAGAAGCCGCCGGTCACGTTATTGTTGCTCGCTGTTTTTATTGAGTTTTTAGCTGGTTTATTCCCCACCTCCAGTGGATCCTGAAGTGATTTTATTACTTAGACCACTGTAAAAATTCATGATTGATTGATTGATTGGTTGGTTGGTTGGTTGTTTGGTTGATTGACTGATTGATTAACTGATTGGTTGATTGATTTGCCCCAGATATTTGTCCCCTCCGTAATAAAACCAACGTCACAGATATCTGCCATTTCGAGTAACTGGGTTTAGTGACGGTTAGGGTTTAAGGTTAAGCTAGGGTTAGAGATAGATACGGAGATGTCCGTGGGGGGGAGCAATGTTCCATATTCGGTGGGGTGGCGGACCAGACTGACCGCGCACCTGCTGACAATGACAATGGATGGCGCCTCGGTCGAGTGGCTGCCAGCGACAGCCAATCAGCGCTGCAGTTGACCCTCAGCGGTGATTCCTACAACGCATGCTGGATTACATCCAACACCACAGCAGCAACACAGCAGTTGTGGACATCCTTCTGCAAGCAACGCCAGTCGCAGCTTACAGGTACTTATGACTTCTATTCGCCCACGAGTGGCCGAGAAACAATAAAACGAAAATATTAATTATAAATTAAACACCATAATAACTCAACTGATGACAAGGCAGGCCTACCTCCACCTTCAGTCGTCGGATTGCTATCTTTTAGTTTGCTCTGGACGTTTCTATACGGTGATGCTATAATTAAGCCGCATTCAGAAAACAAAGGGTTTTGACAAGTAAGAAATATTGTTTGCATGAAATATTCGCGCATATTTCATAGCATTTAATTATTATGGCATTTCGTTAACTATTTTTGTTACAGTATCTAGGCTACCTACAGTAGGCGTACGTTACGTAGCGTAGGTTTACTGCAGCTAGGCCTACCCTACATTTCCTGTGACAAAATACATAACAGAATAGGTCATATTAATTTTTAAAAGTGTTCTAAATATGAACGAATATTCATAATTTAATAATATATTAATATTATGTAATCATAGTAATAAAATATGCGCGTTATACGTTTAACAGAATGATCCCGTCGGATGAATCCTCATCTAAATTCAACGAGGAAGCCAACGAGCAGTGCGTTATTACCGCTGGGAAAGATGACCGCAACGACGAACGGAAATCTACGATGTCTTCATCAAGCAGAGCCGCATCCCGGCACAGACTCCGCAGCCGTCGCCGCCTTCGTCACGGCAGGGAGAGTGAGAGACCTGTACACAGCACGGTATCATCGCTGAACGATCAGCAGCACAATCGAAATCGCGGTCAGCATCAGCAACCGACTGCTGACATGGCAGATCGTCTGGACAACTCCACATACTCAGCGTGAGTTCGCGACTTCTAAATCATGTTTATAACCGGTCTGTCTCTGCCGCTCTGTTGCTGAAAGTAGAATTCATAGAATCAAAGTCATGATCACTAATATGAATCCTGTACGGTCTATATAGTCAGTGCACTAGTCGCTGACGATTTATTAGAAATAGGCTTACTCACAAGATTTTACAAGTCTCAGAATATCACTGAATAACGATTATGTGCTAAAATATATGTTCAACATTGTATTATGTATGCATTGTCGTAAGTTGCAACCTGTAAGAGGCCGTATTGTTGTTTACAATAAATGAAATGAGATACTAGAAGTAATTCTATTCATAATCTCTCACGTTGGACGTTAGTAGGCCCTGACGCTCGTGCACCGCGATTACCAATGGTAACGCAAGGTCACTGGACTACCGGTAGCATATGCTGCAAAACGATCAACATTTTAACATCTCAAAACGATCCAGATTACATTCACGATTACAATATTAGAGCAAATAGGCTCAGCTGTCGCAAAGTTAACATGTTGACTGCTGCTGCACAACTCCAGTCGCTTTCAGCTCATTTGAAAAGGTTTGAAGGTCACTCAAGGTCATCGGAAATGGGGCTAGGCCTATTTGACAGGCCATCTAATACCTAGTGCCAGTGGTCTGTAGTAATAACATCTTTATGTTGCAATTTTCCCGAGGTATGGACACTTTTCAGCGTATACATGTACTTAGCTTGTGACTTTGAGAAGTCCTTCAGCTTCGATGCGACAGTTAAAACTAGACATCAGACTTCGCTCCCGGTGTTGCCACCTAGAGAGTTACTTTGAGCATGCATTGTGCCTTGCCTGTGTGCAGACATGACGTCATCCACCAAACCGGAAGTACATAACGAATTACGCAGTATGATTGCTCAGCAAGGTTGCATGTTATAATAGCAATATACGTTGTTGGGTTTAAAAAGCCGGCTGCCTTCTTCTGCACTGTAGACTGGTGGTTTTCCCGACGTATGGATGTGGAAAACTGACAACGCATTCACCAGATGTCGACACTTTACTACTCCAGCGCACTCTGCCTTTAGGTTGGTATTATCTGCTAATCTTTTCAATGTGCACACTAACGTCTGTCTAATCCTTAGGCCGCATCGCAAACATAGCGTAGATGCCTGGCCTGTTCCTTGGTCTGTGTATGTGTTTGGGTGACTGCTGGTCGCAGCCGTGAGGCCTGCAAAAGTGGTTGAACCGATCGACATGCCGTTTGGAATATGGACCCCGGTCACCCGGTGGGCCCAAGGTACCCTGTAGTAGATTGGATGTGCACAGTGCCACCGCGTGGCTAATAGCCTACGATCCGTGTGACCTTAATGTCAGATTAATTCGACCACCTGTTAAGTCGCATCGCTGTTATTAGCGATGTTCTGTGGTCCCTGTGTGTCTGTGTATGTCTATGGGCCACAACCATGAGCGGTGCAGCCAGTCGCTTTCAGTAGTGCAGCAACTATAGTTGTTGTCGTTGCCGGCTGTAGATCCGCGTGAGTGGACGCGTGAAGACGTGGCGTCGTGGCTGCGAGTGGATCACCGCCGGCTCGACGTCGACGCGAGTCGGTTTGCGATGAACGGCCGAGCGCTGTGCGTCATGTCACTCGACATGTTCAGGTACCGCGTCGGCGGGCGTCGCGCCGCCACGCTCTTCCACGACTTCCGCCGCCGCCTCCTCGCCGCCGTCCTCCTCGATGAACGCCCTGCGAACACTTCTCAGACCTAATTAATATGCAAAACGACCTAAACGACGTTTCAGACCGATCGTCCCGTCTCACTGGCAAACGCAGAAAAAAATAAAAAAATTTCAGCGTTTGGTTTATAGCGGTTATTATACCGCCCTTAGCTATGACGTCATCCATGACGCGTTTGTTATGTTTATATTTGCGAAAGTTGAAGTGATTTTGTTTGATACTTTCGTCTCTGACCAAAGTTTAGCTTCATGTTTTGCATATTAATTAGGTCTCAGACCAAACTTTTGATCTCAGACTTAAGTTTGAGACTTTGGTCTCAGCGACAGATAAAGTGACCCACTGGTCAGAGTGGGATCCCAACAGCAAACCATGGCGAACGCTGATGCCGTCCGCATATCCAACGTGAAATAAAATAAAATAAATGGTTCTTGCAACATTTATTTTATTTTATTTTTTTCAGCCGTTCTCACATCTAACATGAAATAAAATATATGCTGCGAGTTGGCGTGGCGTGTGATAATTTTTCATGACGCAATACGCGACGCAGGCTAGGCAGCAGGGGCAGCAGCATGCCATGCCTCATGGATGAAGTAACAATCAGGCGTTGAGTTGGTGAGACGTGATTGGCTACAACAGCTTTGCCTCGTGAATATTGATGATTGCAATAAAAACGCTAGAAATATTTATTTTATTTTATGTTACGTTAGATGTGCGGACTGCTTGAGACAAAATGTTTCGTGGAATTGTCTAAGCTGCTCATAAAGCTGTCTTGTTCGACAACACTACGAACGTTACTGATGGTGCTCGATCATCTCAAAATGACAGAACTCAGTTCCGCCGCGTTTCATCTTACTTCGACCAGTGTTCGCGAACTAGACAGACTGTCATCGGCGTAGGATCGACGTCAGACCGACCACATTAGCCTTTACTGGCTACGCCTACTCCAATTCAGCGCGCGCTGCTTCCAAAAGTACCCGCAGGTTGCCTGGCCACGCCGCACGCCTGGCCGTTCTTGGTCGCAGCTGTTGACGTTACATTTGTGGTTTTGGGGGATTTGAACCCCTTGACCTGGGCCTATGATCTTTTTTTAATCCCAAGCGAGCTATGGCCATGACCCCGTATACCTGCAGAAAATAAGGTCAGAGATTCAAAAGATAAAAACACAAAAAAGTCACACAAGACACAGCCATTTTCTAAACTGTGAGTGAAACAAACAAATGAACGGACGGATACGACCGATATTTTATTACGGTCCTCGATAACGCGGTTGGTGACTAGAGTCGCTTACAATTAGGCCTACTGATACCTGTGTCAGATATTGTAATTTAACGTCTCGGAATATTAACAAGTATCAGCTGTCGCTAATTGACCCGCGCGACTGTATCGTGCTGTAGACAGAGCTTGATGATCACCTGTGATATACTAGCGGTCGAGCGTCGGAGCTCGGAGGCATTGTCAACTTATAGCTAAATTCCACTAGACGGGCCGGACCGGACCCGACCAGACAAAGTCGCGGACTTTGTCTGGTCGGGTCCGGTGGGGTCAGTCTAGTGGAATTTAGCTATTAGTTGATCGACGACGGTCCAGTTTATCGTGCATCGTGAGCGTCCAGCATTGTCGAGCTAAACTGATAACACGTTTCGACGATCGATATGCCGAAGCTAATTTTTTAAAGATCGAAGTTTGGGACAAAAGTCCAGAGCGAAGTACCCTTATTTTTGTAGATACCTGAATTTCGTGATAACACAGTGTAGGATAGGTCGAAAGAAGCCTACGTGCCAAAAACCAGATCGATCCGTCCATCCGTTTCGATATTACATCGACTTGTGACAGACAGACGGATATAGGGCCATAGCTAGTAGGCCTACCCGCGCTGGAACAGCGTCGCGCGGGTAAAAACGACTTTTCTCCGTCATCCAAATCGAGCCCGTTGATCCCATATTACTTTTGCCACTTCTGGGCTAGGAACATAAAACAGACTGCATGCAGTACTTAAGAAATTAAGGTTTCAAATAACAATTGTCTCATAAATTATCATCGTCATCATTTATTTGCACAGTATGCAGAAATGAACAGAAAAATATGCAATGTGCCGGACAGAAAGGCTAACAGTTTTAGGTAAGACGGAGTTCCCAATGGATAATACAACTTGATTAGTTGCTTTGCCAAGCGACAATATGTAACACTTCTCAATTGAGATGGAGAGTTGCCATTCATTGGCCCAATTGTAAACAGCAGTTAACGCATCTTGAAGCACCAAAATGTCAACATCGTTAAGAATGCGTAAGTATAATTTCATGTCATCAGCAAACAGTTTGACTTTTACACCATATTTATCTAACAACCAAACCAGTTCATCAATAAATATCAAGAACATCAAAGGACCGATGACACTGTCTTGAACAACACCGCTGATTAAAGCAAGAAAATCTGAGAACTTGGTACCAACCTTAGTACAATGTGTACGCCCTGTAAAAAAATTACATAACCATGTAAACAAAGTGCCACGAATACCATAAGAGTGCAAGACAGTAAAAAATTTCTTGTGTGAAACAACATCAAATGCTTTTCTGAAGTCTATATATACGATAACAACCTCATGTTTATTATGTTGTTATCCAAGGGGAGGGCTGAATGGGGGAATATGATGGGTTAAAAGTTGCACATGTCAACATTTGTGACGCAATAACACCATTACTGTTTTTGTCCTATTCCAAGAATCCAAGTCACCGAAATATGATACACATTTCGAAGTTCGGATTTTTTACAAAGACAGCTAAGGCACTCATTTTGATATTGCTTATGGACCTGCGTCAAAAAGTTACTGACTCTTGCCCAAATATGATGTATCATCTCAAAGACGCTAAATCCGAATTTCGACGTGTCTTGCTAGAGAGAAACGACTGTAATCATTGACAAAACTCCAACACTGTTTGTTGCTTCTTGTGTTAAGCAATACGCACAGTTACCACATCTACAAAACTAATAATATTACTGTTGGTTACATAATATTCTACTATACGTGCCTTAGTTCGTGGCAAAAGTTCAAATCTGTGTAAATACAAAAAGTTTTTCAACATAGCTTGAACAGACCATAACGTTAAGATCCGACATTCCGAACAGAAGCAAAGAGTAGGCCTATACGCGTTTTATTACACTTAGCCATGCATATATTTTGAGCGGATTAATCATGTTATTGTACCTTTGCAAATCAAATAAGTTCTTACTGTTTAGAAGCACTTATAAGGCTATCGTCTAGTACGAGCTATTAAATTTTGCTACATGAAGCTACAAAGTTATGTTGCTTAAAATAACGCACGAAATTTCATAATCTCGTGCATTATGTTTAGGATTGGATACAAATGCTGCTGCTTTTTAGTTTTCTTAGAATGGTTTCGTAGAATGATACTCCTTTTTCATCTCCTTCAAAACCTGCTTTTTCTTCATCTCCTTCTTCTTTATCTCTGTTTTCTTCAATGCCATTGACCCTGAAAACACAGAAAATAATAATAATAATAATTTCAAACTCCCGCAACATCTCGTTATGTGCGACTTAAGCTAACTGGAAAATGCTCCACTTGTTTCAAACAGAAGCTTTGGTGCTCTGACAATTTTTTGCATAGTTGTAAAGTTCGAACTTTTTGAACTTTATTATAAATGACATACAGTTCATAAAGTTCATGAGTCAAAAATGCAAATAATTGCGCACATAAGGCTAAGGAAATGGCAAGTTATCGTTGATGGATGTTATTTGTGGCCCAAACACCTGAGCTACAGTACATTGCTGTCAGGGTTCTGTCTCAGGTAACCTCGACTGGATCCTGTGAAAGGAACTGGTCGACATTTGACTTCATACAGAGCACAGGCCTAGGCCCATATAACTGAGTGTCTTCTGATAATAGTTGTGATTGAATGTGCATCTTGAACTTTTTCGAACTTTTATGAACTTTATTTTATCTCAAACTTTTTCGAACTTTAAATTAATTTCTTTGAACTTCACAACTATGATCTTTTGAGTGGGCGACAGAAATTGGTGGCACTTGTCATGTAAGAACCCCCTTCAGTTATCGCAAAATGTTCTGTTTTGAGAAACGAAGCCCACCCAAACCGGAGTTACCCAGAGTAGAAGGTGGTTAAACAAGTAGTGTATGTATAGACAATATTTGCAATGTGCCTAAAAATTCACAATATACCTGTTACAAAGCATTGCACTACCTAAGTGCGATTTCCATTGCGTAACAGTCAGTCAGTCCATTCGTTTGTCAACACACAAGCAACAAACGCACGGAGACAGCAGATTGTGAACTAGACAGCAAGGAAAACCTGGAAAAACTCATTTGACACGTGCCCTTTCGTAAAAGACAAACATATCAAAATGAAGCCAAGAATTTATGTACTATTTGTGTTTGACTTGGACGGTGAATGCAAATTCATTAAAAGCAAAACGTTATAGTTATTCAAGAAATATGTTCTTTCTCTGCCACCTTGGTTGGATGAATAGAAGATTGTGTATACATGGAAAAGTCAATCAAATTTGGTATATAGGTTGATCATAGCAAGTCCCACCCTGCCGATAAAAAAATCATCCCTGAAAGGGGCGTGGTTAGTGTCACGTGATGACTTGTGATGACTGACTGTCCGATAAGTGGGCGTGGTCTGGGTCACGTGAGTAATTTCTACATTTTGGACTTAGAAAATGTCGCCACCGCAAGTCGTCGGTGTATTGGTGTGGTCAACAAAAGTCGTCGACGGTCAGCTTGTGGATTACACCTAAAACCACTGCTGGCGGATAAAGCGTTCACTGCCGCCAGAAGATGGCAGGTGCCCCGGACCGGACCGCAGCCCCCCGCACGTCTGCAACTCCCATTATCTAGTACATTTACCCCACAGGACATCTGCCCCATTGTTCTCCCCTAAACTAGCATCACAAACACATGCCAACCGAACGTAACACCAACTCTACCAAATTAAACTCTAACCATAATCGTAACCGTGACTCCAAATACTAACCGTAACCCTCGCCGTTATTGTCTAACCGGCGTGCAGATGTCCACTATTTTTGGAACAGATGTCCGGGGAAGGGGAATCTTTGATATCGACTACGACAACATCTACCACGGTGGACTTCAGAGTCCCACTAGAAACTGGCACTGCTGAACGATTACGACTGCCCGTGAACACGTCCCGTGTCCAAGGCCCGTAAACCCGGCCAGTGTTTAAGGCTCTCGTCCACGGCCCGTGTCCACCTGCAGTACCGTGTTCTGGATTCCACGGCCCGTGTGGCCGTGTCCACGCCGCGGACACCTGCAGTGGTCGACACGTGCTGTGGACTCCACTGCACGTGTCCAGCGCCCGTGTTCACGGCCCGTGTGTACCGTGTGTAAACAGACCGTTGTCGCAGTTCTGTTCGTCGCTGTTGTCGCCGCAGTCGTTGTCGCCGTCACAGAACCACTCCTGGCGGATACAGCGGCGTCGTCCGCTTGGACACGGCACGTACCTCGGACTGCACGTCGCCGCTGTGAAACATACACCATTAGACGGCGTTAGAGTAGACAACTATCAGCTGTCGCAGATGGGCTAGCGCAATGTACCGACTCACGCGCCTATACGGAGATGGACGCTCACGGTGACAAACTGCCAATCTCGTTGGTCTCTCGGTTGAAAATGTCGCACGAGGGCGCAGCTCGAGTTCGACATTTTCAACCTCGGGTTCATACGACGTATGCATTCGAATAAGTTGAAATGCAAATTCCTACTTTAGTTCGTAGATTGACTTTAATTTTTCTTGGACAAGTAGTACGTAAATACTAGATCGGAAATATGACGTCACAAACCGAAGGAGGTGTACGAAACGTCCCAGATGATTGACAGCTCACCGGCCACGCCCACATTGTAGTGATGGGCCTATTTAAACTTGTACTCCCCCTCCGCACTCCAGTGCGAGCCTAGCGCCACCTGCGACCCCATAGCGCGGCCTAGCGCCGTCTTTTGCTACACGCGGCGTGCTGGCGCGGCCTACCGCTACACGTAGCGTGGTCACACTCACTGTGCGCACGCACTCCCCCTTGCGGAGCCTTTGCGCAGGGGGTCATTGACTAGTACATCCTCAACCGACAGCAGACCGATCACCAGTCGATTATCGCCACGACCGACGACCGATAAGTGATGACCCCGCGCCGCCCAATTATCTCCTCGATCGCCAGTCGCCGCCCGTCGGTCGCCGCCACTACCAGCAGCAACCGAACCAGTCGATTTATCGGCATCACGACCGACACCCATCATCTGACTGTCGGTCGAGCATAGCCGGCCCATGCGAACGTAGTCATTTTCACCCGCTCGACAGACCCCATGGCTAGCGGTAAAAAATGAAAAAACCGTACTTCCAGTATATGTCTTCAAACTTGCTAGTAGTTTTCTCATTTTACATAAAGCCCAACTCGATGATGAGACGACGTAGGCCTACACGTATAGCCATACTGCATGCATGCGGCGTCGGTCAAAGGTTTGTTGGGAAATTACTAGGAAAGTTTGCATTTGCTTAATGGCAGTGTACGTTGCATTCGTAGGCTTAAGTCTGTACGTGTACTAACGAGTCTGCACTAGGTTATAATTTTATCGCCATATAGTCACCCATTGTTGGGATTTTTTGCCCAAACATAAGTTCCATAACAGAATTTTATTAGATAGGCTTAAAACTGCTTGCTATGCATTGTCTAGGCCTATACAACATTACAGATGAACTACGGGCAGTTTCGTGCATATAGTAGGTTCTATTTGCGTCATTCGAGCGAAAACTACTTGTACCAGTTTAGTTTACCGGCCACTATTCTGAGACACATCAGCTCACCGTGCCCACGCTGTTAAAACTGTCTTACCCCCAAAGGGAAACACTGGCATTTGGAGTAAAGCTATGCCTACTAAAAGCGCACAGGCCTATGCATTCTTGGAGTCGTATCGCGAATATGAGCGATCTGTCTCTTAACTATTGTGTAGCTAGGGTGTGTTGCAAGTCGGCCCGTCATTGGTTGACGGCTGTCCCGCCCTAGTTTGTTACTCTAGTACGACATGAAACCCTAGTTTGACGACTAGCGTTAACTATAGCGTTAATTAATTTGTAGTCGTTGCCCCTAGTGCGAGACATGAAACCCACAGGGCGCCCAGCAACAAACCCGCTGTGCTCTTGTGCAGCGGCCAAAGCATAGGGTTCCAGGTCATACTAACTATTATTTACAGACAGTTTTGACAAAATCATTGAAATTCAATAATAATAATA
>Ga0126329_10000148_pt1 | contig 13867 bp, 18 predicted proteins | sample InaspJWI85metaG_FD_104915 | JGI IMG/M metagenome (GOLD analysis project Ga0126329, IMG submission 104915) | Marine gutless worms symbiont microbial communities from Oahu, Hawaii - Inanidrilus sp. 2 OAHU.JWI-85 metaG | ecosystem: Host-associated > Annelida > Digestive system > Unclassified...
AATTCTAACTCATACCCTGACATGTTGATGGCTAATGTATGCATATCATAGCCTCACACTACCCGCTCCGCGGGTAGATTGAAGAAGAAAATGGTTCAGCAAAAATTTATCACTACATGTTAAACACTACCTCGACATGAATGCCCGACTCGCGTTGCTCTAATCGAGATGGTGGCTGGTATCACGAGTGTTGGGTCTACCCCTACCAACACTGGCCTAGTGAAAAGCGTCGTCCGGCGCCTCAGCACTCCTTCTATCAACCACTCCGAAGTCCATTCGCGGTCGATGCATACCACGATGTGACAGTGATTGCTCATCACCGCGTAGGCAGCCACATCAATGGCGAACACTGAATTTTTGCGTTTATTGGCCTTTTCACAATTCAGTCAATCAGTTGAGGCCCTTCCTGGCCTAGCTGATCGTACTGCTAATGGTAAGGTATTAACCTCGTCTAGCAACTCTGAAACATCCTGTTTTTGGTAGTGTGCACTCATAATGTGCGGAAGTATATCCGGGTCTGCCACCCATAATGAATATTCAGATCGCGTCATTCCTAATAAACGATGGAGTGGCAATTTGATGTCACTTTCATGCCAAGCATCAACGTAATCGTCAATATCATCGAGCAGGGCATTCCCTTCTAAGCATTCTTGAATAAAACTAGACATCGGTACCGGCGGCACAATGTCTCCTTAAGGAAAAATGAATTGAATCCGGGATAGGGTGCACCTAATCCGATTTACCTTCTATGATTCATAGCATCCATATTTATCCACAGATTATTATATTCTTAATCTGCGGAAATCTTCGGATAAAAGAAGCGGTTGGAATGCCAGGTTATGCCGTCCCTCGCATGGGCAAACCCACGCCTATCGGCCGGTTCGTAATTGCTCAACTTCCTGTTTTTGCCATCCATGGCACCTGGATTCCGGCCATCCCTGCCGGAATGATGTGGTGAGGACTGAACGATCGCGCCGGTTAGCCGCCTTTTTTCAGCTTGCGCAGCTTCTCGATTGCGCGCAGTTGGGCGACGGCGGCCGCCAGCTCGGCCTGGGCTTGGGCGTATTCGAATTCGGCGGTCTTGCCGGCTAAGGCGTCTTCCGCGCGCCGTTTGGCCTCCACTGCTGCGGCTTCGTCCAGGTCGCGAGCGCGGATGGCGGTATCTGCCAAGATGGTGACTACCTGCGGTTGGACTTCGAGCATGCCCCCGGAGACATAGAAGTGCTCCATCTCCCCCTTCTCGGACTCGACTCGGACGTCGCCGGATTTGAGGCGGGTGATCAGGGCCGTATGGCGAGGTGAGATACCGACTTCTCCCATCTCTGCCGGCGCATACACCATGGTCGCCTGTCCTGAGTGGATGGCCCCCTCGGCACTCACGATGTCGACATGAACGGTCATTGCCATGGGAATTCTCCCGGCGTTACATTTTTTCGGCCTTGGCGACGGCTTCGTCGATCCCGCCGACCATGTAGAAGGCCTGCTCCGGAAGGTGATCGTATTCACCGCCGACGATGGCCTTGAAGGCCGCGATGGTGTCCTTCAGCGAGACGTACTTACCGGAAGAGCCGGTGAAGACTTCTGCCACGAAGAAGGGTTGGGAGAGGAAGCGCTGGATCTTGCGCGCCCGGGCGACGATCAGCTTGTCTTCGTCGGACAGTTCGTCCATACCCAGGATGGCGATGATGTCCTTGAGTTCCTTGTAGCGTTGCAGGGTGCCCTGGACCGAGCGCGCCGTTTCGTAATGCTCTTGGCCGACCACGTTGGGATCGAGGATACGGCTGGTGGAGTCCAGGGGATCCACCGCCGGGTAGATGCCCAGCTCCGCGATCTGCCGTGACAGTACCAAGGTGGCATCGAGGTGGGCGAAGGTGGTGGCCGGCGAGGGATCGGTGAGGTCGTCCGCGGGCACATACACTGCTTGGAAGGAGGTAATGGAGCCGGTCCGGGTAGAGGTAATGCGCTCCTGCAACAGACCCATCTCCAGGGCTAGGGTAGGCTGGTAGCCCACGGCCGAGGGCATGCGCCCGAGCAATGCGGAGACTTCGGTACCGGCCAGGGTGTAGCGGTAGATGTTGTCGATGAACATCAGCACGTCGCGGCCTTCGTCACGGAAGTACTCGGCCATGGTGAGGCCGGTCAGGGCCACGCGGGCGCGGTTGCCAGGGGGCTCGTTCATCTGGCCGTAGACCAGGGCCACCTTGTCGAGGACGTTGGATTCCATCATCTCGTGGTAGAAGTCGTTGCCCTCGCGGGTACGTTCGCCGACTCCCGCGAATACCGAGTAACCGGAGTGCTCCACGGCGATGTTCCGGATCAGCTCCATCAGGGTGACCGTCTTGCCGACACCGGCGCCGCCGAATAACCCTACCTTTCCGCCCTTGGCGATGGGCATGATGAGGTCGATGACCTTGATGCCCGTCTCCAGGATCTCGGTAGCGGCCGCCTGGTCCTCGAACTTGGGTGCAGTCCGGTGAATGGGCCACCGCTCCTCGGATTCCACCGGGCCTTTCTCGTCCACGGGCTCGCCTAGGACATCCATGATGCGGCCAAGGGTGGGGGTACCGACCGGAACGCTGATGTCCGCGCCGGTGCCCGTGGCAGCCAGGCCACGACGCAGACCGTCGGTAGAACCCATGGCGATGGTGCGCACGATGCCGTCGCCGAGTTGCTGCTGTACCTCGAGCGTGAGGCCGACCTCGCCGACCGTCAGCGCATCGTAGACCTTCGGCATCTCAGCGCGGGGAAATTGCACGTCCACCACGGCACCGATGATTTGCACCAGGTTGCCAGAGCTCATAGTCTCTCCTCTTGCCGCCGTGCGGCGTTTCGATATACGTTCATAGGCGATTTGCGCCTAGTACACCTGCGCACAAAATCGAGAAACAACATTAAGAACCACGAATGAACACGAGTAGACACGAAAATTCGTGTGGATTCGTGTTCCCCATGCCCGCAGGTACGTTAAATGTCAACAGACCCTAGTACCACAAATCCCGATCACACCGCGGCCGCACCGCCGACGATTTCGGAAATCTCCTGGGTGATTGCCGCCTGGCGGGCCTTGTTGTAGACAAGCTGCAACTCGTCGATGAGGCCTCCGGCATTATCGGAGGCGGATTTCATGGCTACCATACGCGCGGCCTGCTCACAGGCCCCGTTCTCTACCACCGCCTGGTAGACCAGGGACTCGATGTAGCGCATAAGCAGGGCATCGAGTACCGTTTTGGCGTCCGGCTCGTAGATGTAGTCCCAGTGATAGGGCGTTCCCTCGTCATCCCCTCTATCTTCTGCCTGGATCGGCACCAGCCGCCGGATGGTCGGTCGCTGGGTCATGGTGTTCTCGAACACATTGCCCGCTATGTAGAGGGCGTCGAGTTCGCCGGATTCGTAGGCGTCTAGCATTACCTTGACGATACCGATCAGGTCTTCGATGTGGGGCTGGTCTCCGAGGTGGGTTGCCTGGGCCATGACGCTACCGCCAAAGCGCTCGAAGAAGCCAAGTGACTTGTTGCCGATGGTGCAGAATGTGATTTCACCCCCGGCCTCCTGCCGCTCTTTGAGTTCCCGGATCATCGTCCGGAACAGGTTGCTGTTCAGACCCCCGCACAGACCGCGGTCGGAGGAAACCACGATGTAGCCGACGCGCTTTGGTTCACGCTCGGTTGCCAGGTAGCTGTGCCTGTATTCCGGCGTCGCGTGACGAAGGTGGGCGATCACCTGCAGCATCTTTTGGGCATAGGGGCGGGAGGCGGACATACGATCCTGCGCCTTGCGCATTTTGGACGCTGCCACCATTTCCATGGCCTTGGTGATCTTCTGCGTGCTCTTGATGCTGGCGATCTTCGTGCGTATTTCTTTCGCGCCGGCCATGTCTTCGGCTCCTGGCTGTCAGCCGTGAAGATTTATCCGCAAATAAACGCAATGCGATTGTCAGACTAGAGGGTGCATGAGTAAATACCCGATTGCTCCAAACACTTTATTCAAATCAGTAATCGTTATTCCGGCTTTTTGCTTGATAAACAGGTTCGACTGGAGTCTTCCGAATTGCCGGAGCTCCCCATCGATTACAATACCATAAACAAGGCTCTCGTCATTTTGATTGATCTTTTGCACTGCCAGCAATTCTGCCACGCACTGCCCCCAACTTTCCATGAAATTGTTTTGCTTTGCTTCGACGACCACCAAAACAGGTAAGCCCAGAACCGTTTTACCTAATTCCGATTTGGTAGAGATCAGATAATCCGGGGTTCCGGTCAATTTATCATCTATTCTTATCGATTTATGGCTCCAAAGGGTGTATCTGTCAACAAAACTTTTATAGACCTCGCGTATAATCGGATAAATGACATTTTCACACCGAGAGGCTTCTGATGTAAATACATCGATGTTGTCCAGGTTAAAATCGAATTCTTCAATAAAGCTATCAGAAGGAATTAACTCGACATAGTCGATGAAATTTTCTTCTCCATATTTTATATTGTATTCTTCCTGAACTTGTGCAATGGATTTAAAATCCGTAAACGCCATCTTTTTTTAGCCCGCAATGGTTTTTGTTGTAAGCGGCATTCTGCTCACCATGAGTTCGTGGAGATCCACTTTCAAACTCGCATTATCTTATCTATGCCTACCACATATCCTGATTCGTCATAATCCAGAACAACCCCTTCTGAAATTTCACGGCTTTCCAGACCTATTCGGTGAGACAAGTCGATATATAGGGAATCCGTATCTGGAAAATAGTTAAGTTTCATATTTTAAACCCTCTATCGGGAAAGGCATTATGAATCGTAGCCTTATCCTCAAGAGTCACTACGCGAAGGATACGCCCTTCCAGTTCTTCGATCGCCGCCCAGAATCTGTATCGATTGTGTTCTTTCAGCTCAGATCTCAGGGGATTCTCGACGAGAAGAATACACCACTCTTTCTTAATGTAAAGTCGTTTGCACAAGACCTCCTTCAAAATAGCCGGTGAACCGGTACTCCTTCATATAAAGCTGTCTGGTTGTCTAAATCAGTGCCTACGTATTCCCGATGCCGGTGATTTAACGACTATTCTCCACACAAAATTTCAGAATGCCAACAATCATGCCGCCGCCCTCGAAAGTGTATAATGTACTATCAATAGTCGCAATATTGTTTTCGAGTGAAACGAATTGCCAGAGAACACCGTCAGTGACCACCCCATAGATCGGAAAAACAGGGTTCTCGTGGCGCTCATTGAAGATTCTGGCGGCTTCCATTTCAGAAAGGCATTGTGGCAAGGCATTACCTAAATCCGATTTTTTGGCCTCTACCAGGACCACAGCCGGTGATGTAATATACAGTTGATTGGTACTTTTACTGATAATCCCGTCAGGATTCCCTATGAGACCCTTCTCACTATCCACATTGAAAGTACTCTCCAGAAAAAAGCTGGCCGCCACATGTTGTTCAAGTTCAATGAGCACATTATCGACAATCAGGGCTTGCCATGCGCTTTCCGTGTTGATTCGAATGGCTTTCGTATATGCCAGGTCCATGGTTTTCACGAACCACCCCGTGAGTCGAACAGATTTGATATACCGATAGCAATTGTTATCGCCTTGTATGACGAGCCCTAACTCCTCATGCACTTGCTCGAGTGTTTTAAAATCGCTATATGCCATATCATTTGGAATGATTTGTTAGCGAAAGGTGGCTAAAATTTCATCTACTCGGGAAACGGATAGCCAGCAGCCTTTGAATAAAGGGTCTCGGGCGCAACATCAATATCTTCCCGCCATGTAAGAGTGCCCAATTCATCGTTTACCGAAAAGTCTTTGAAAAATCAAGGCTCTTTACGGATTCCAGACTGATCGAAGGGGACGGCGGTCCGTAGCACTCTGACTGACGACAGAACAGGCAGTCTTTTCTCAACAACAGCAAGTTATACGATGCCTCTTTGGCTTGCTGAGAAGGCGAATTTTCGCAAAATATCCTACTAGTCTGGAATCCATAAAGAGCCAAAATCAATATCCTTAAAACGGCCAAAACTCCGCCTTTTAAAAGGTATTCAGAGAACGAATTTTTCTCAGGCGGTTCGTTGCCTTGCGCAAGTTTCCAGCCGCGCATAAATTCCTGTTGGTGTTGGGATGACCATTCTTCTACCATTTTTAAAGCACGAGGCGGAATTTTTCCCTCCAGCACTTCTAATGCTCTTATATCTATCGCCGTTTTGTTCTTTCCGTAACGAGCATGAAAATGCGGAGGATTGTGTTCATCATAAAATATTGGGTAGTGCTTAATATGTAGTGATCGTGTGATGATCCCATTGAAGAAGAAAGTGGTGAAGTCTGGCGACCCCTACCCTGTCATTCCGGCAGGGATTGCCGGAATCCAGGCGCCAGAGATGGCAAAAGCAGTGGGGGTCGAATCGTTAAGTCGCACAACCATGTCACTTTGAATTTAACCACTATCAGATTTTTTTACCTTCAGGAGCATTGTTGTATCCATATTCTAGTTCGTACAATGTAATAATAAAAATAAACACCTGATCTTCATCGTTCAAGCCACCTAATTGATGCACTATATTGGAGTCTAAAAGGTAGTTCATGTTTTATTTGTCATGGTTAAATTCAAAGTTATCCCTAAAATCCTTCATGTCTCTTTTTAGTCGTTCGGAATAACCATTCTAAATGGACAGGATCATCCTCAACTCTTTTGGTTGTTTTTGCCCATTTTGATTGCTTGTCTGATAATTGTTCGATTTTTGCCTTGATTCTTTGAAAATTCTGTAATTCCTGCAACAGCTTTTCCTTCTGTTTCTCGGGAGATAATGTTTGAATGTTGTTCGGTAATTCTAGTGTAACTCGCATGGTTTTTCCTTATCAATTTCTGCTTTGATAAGTTCTTTCGTAGTCATGGCAACGGTATACATCAGTGGCCGAAGAACCCGAGATTAATGGTTATAACTCACCTTCCACATCCGAGGGCTTAACATGCAATCGACAGCTTCTCCGTCGTAATATCACATCAATGTCCAGTTTCCATGGTCCCCGCATAGCTCACCTCTCTCCCGGTGCTCCCATTGGAAGCCGGGGCCGATTTTCGTTACAGACCCGTAGGGTGGGCTGTGGTGCCCAGAACTAGCGCACCCACTCGGTGGGCACCAGCCCACCTTACCAAGTGTGAGTCGCTTTGAAATCCTTGAGTGCCACGTGTAGGGCGTCCGCGATTTCCTCATCGTAGTCGCCGGTCGCATTGATTTTATCGAGAAGCTCCGACTGACTGGTCTTCATATAAGTCTGCAGGGCATGCTCGAAATCCACGACCTTGTTGACCTCCAGATCGTCCAGATACCCTTCGTTGGCGGCGAACAGGGAAACCGCCATCTGGCCGATACTCAGGGGCGCGTATTGGACCTGTTTCATGAGTTCGGTCACACGCTCGCCGCGCTGAAGCTGTTTGCGGGTGGCTTCGTCCAGATCGGATGCGAATTGGGAGAAGGCGGCGAGCTCGCGATACTGGGCCAACGCCAACCGAATACCACCACCGAGCTTTTTGATGATCTTGGTCTGGGCGGCGCCGCCGACCCGGGATACCGATAGTCCGGCATTGATGGCCGGGCGGATACCGGCGTTGAACAGGTCGGTCTCCAGAAAGATCTGGCCATCGGTAATGGAGATGACGTTGGTGGGCACGAAGGCGGAGCCGTCACCGGCCTGGGTCTCGATGATGGGCAGGGCGGTCAGGGAGCCGGTCCGGCCTTTGACTTTGCCGTCGGTCAGCTGCTCGACATAGTCCGTGCTGATCCGCGCGGCCCGCTCGAGCAGGCGTGAATGCAGGTAGAAGACATCGCCTGGGTAGGCCTCGCGACCCGGCGGGCGGCGCAGCAGCAGGGAGACCTGCCGATAGGCCCAGGCCTGTTTGGTCAGATCGTCGTAGATAATCAGGGCATCTTCACCCTTGTCGCGGAAGTACTCGCCCATAGTGCAGCCAGAGTAAGGGGCGATGTACTGCATGGCGGCGGAAGCCGAGGCGCCCGCAGCCACGATGATGGTGTGATCCATGGCACCGTGCTCTTCGAGCTTGCGCTGGATGCCGGCGACCGAGGAGTTTTTCTGGCCGACTGCGACATAGATACACTTTATGCCGGTGTCTTTCTGGTTGATGATAGTGTCGATGGCCACGGCGGTCTTGCCCGTCTGGCGGTCACCGATAATCAACTCGCGCTGGCCGCGTCCGACGGGCACCATGGCGTCGATGGCCTTCAGGCCCGTCTGCACCGGCTGGTCCACCGACTTGCGGGTAATGACGCCGGGGGCGACCTTCTCGATCGGAGAGCTCGCTTCCGCATTGATCGGACCCTTGCCGTCGAGGGGGTTGCCCAGGGAATCGATGACACGGCCCAATAGGGATTCGCCGACGGGGACCTCCAGCACTCGCCCGGTGCAACGTGCCCAGTCGCCTTCCGACAAATGCGTGTACTCGCCGAGCACCACTGCACCGACGGAGTCGCGCTCCAGGTTCAGCGCCAGTCCGTAGGTGTTGCCGGGGAACTCCAGCATTTCATAGTACTGGGCGTCGGAAAGGCCATGGATGCGGACGATGCCGTCAGTCAGGCTGACAATGGTGCCTTCCGTGCGGGCCTCGGTCGTCAGCTCGAATTGCTCGATCTTTTGTTTGATGAGATCACTGATTTCGGATGGATTCAGTTGCATGGCGGTTTCCCGTTAGAATTGCAATTCGGTAGCCAACTTACGCAGCTTGCCGCGCACGGACCCGTCGATCACCAGGTCCCCGATACGGACGTGGACGCCCCCGATCAGGGAGGGGTCTGTCTCGACCGTCATCTCCACTTCGGCCCCCAGCCGTTTTTCGAGCGCTGTGGTAAGGTCCCTCCGGGCGTCTTCTTCCAGCTCGAAGGCACTTAAGACTTGTATCTGGCAGACGCCCTGGTCTCGAGTCCGGAGCGCCTCGAAGAGGCGGGCAATCTCGGGAAGTGTGGCCAACCTGTTATTCACCGCCAGCAGCGAGACCAGATTGCCGACTTCCGACCCCGGTTCTTCGCCGGCAATCTCCAGGATGGCATCCCGTAGTCGCTCGCTCGGCACGTTCGGATTGCCGATCTGCTCCGCCATCTCGGGATCGGCGGCGATTGCCGACAGGGTAGCCAGGGTATCGGCCCAGGTGTCCAGTCGTCCGCTCTCGCGGGCCCGCGTGAAGACGGCTTCGGCGTAGGGCCGTGCAATTGTCGTGATGTCTCCGGCCATCGGTGCGCCTTAGATCTGTTTTGCGAAAGAATCGACGATGGCGCTGTGGGCGGCCGGGTCGACTTCCTTCTCGAGAATTTTTTCCGTCGCTGTAACCGCCAGGACCGCGACCTTTTCCCGCAGCTCTTCACGGGCCCGGTTGGCTTCCTGCTCGATTTCGGCCTGCGCCGCGTGGACCAGGCGTGCGCCTTGCTCACGGGCATCCTGCTTCGCCTCGTCGATAATCTCGGTAGCACGCTTCTGGGCCTGGCCTACGATGTCGGCGGCCTTGGTCTTGGCCTCCTTCATGATCGTGGTGGCCCGCTGCGCCCCGAGCTCCTGTTCTTTATGGCCGCGCTCGGCTGCCGCCAACCCTTCGGCGATCTTGGTCTTGCGTTCCGCCAGTGCGTTGACGATGGGCGGCCACACGAATTTCATGCAGAACCAGACGAACGCCGCGAATGCGATCATCTGGAGTATCAGCGTCAAATTGATATTCATGCCGTTGCCTCGAAAGGGACGAGAGCCTTGAGATCCAAGGCCGGGGGGCGAACCTTCGTCAGACAGCGAACATCAAGTACAGACCCATGGCGATCGCGATGACCGGCAGAGCATCGGTAAGACCCATAACGATGAAGAATTGGGTACGAAGCATCGGGATCAATTCGGGCTGACGTGCGGCACCTTCGAGGAAGCGACCCCCGAGGACGCCGATACCGACGGCGGCACCCAGGGCGCCCAGACCCAGCATGAGACCGGCTGCGATGAAAACGATTGCTTGTGCGAGCTCCATGGTTTCCCCCTTAGATAATGGGTGAGAGAAGGTTGAAATCGACCGGTCAGTGGTGCCGTTGATGCGCCATGTCCAAATAGACGATGGTCAACACCATGAAGATGAATGCCTGCAGGGTGATGACCAGAATATGGAAGATGGCCCACCCGAGCTGCAGCATGCTGCCGCTGACGCTCATGACGATCGAGTGGCCGTACATGAGTGCGATCAGGATGAAGATCATTTCCCCGGCATAGAGATTTCCGAACAGACGCAGGGCCAGGGAGACGGGTTTGGAGAGGAGATTGATGCCCTCCAACATCAGGTTGGCGGGTAGTCCCCACTTACCGAACGGCTGCAGTGTCAGCTCACCGACAAACCCACCAAGCCCCTTCATTTTGATGCTGTAATAGACAACCAGAAAAAACACCGTCAGAGACATCCCGAAGGTGGCGTTCGGGTCGGTAGTGGGAACGATCTTCAGGAATACGTGATGGGGATCGGCACCGAACAGTGAGGCCACCTTTTGGAACAGATAGGGGAGCAGATCGACCGGGATCAGATCCATGAGATTCATCAAAAAGATCCACACGAAAATGGTCAACGCCAGGGGGGCAACCAGGGGGTTCTTGCCGCTGAAGGAGCCGCGGACATTGTCTTCCACGAAATCGACGATCCACTCCACGAAGTTTTGCGCCCTTCCCGGCTCCCCGGCCGTCGCCTTATCCGCGACCTTTTTGAAGAGCCAGAGAAACAGGCCGCCGAGCAGAATCGAGAAGAACATGGTATCGACGTGAAAGGCCCAAAAACCCATCTCCGCCGCTTCTTCCGTGGTGGTCGCGAAGCCCAGGCCATGCTCCGGATGGTTCCCGAAGGTGAGGTTGGTCAGATGGTGCTTGATGTATCCTTGGGATGTGAGCGTTTCGGAAGAAGCCATCGATCATCTCTCGGGTATCTTGCGGGCACCCCGTCCGGGCGCGAGAACCGCGGGTAGCACCTGTACGGTGAAGTAGGCAATGAGCGCAGCCGGTACGTTCAAACCTTCACTTGTCATGAAAGCGATGACGAACAGTCCCAACGCCAGGAACAACTTGATGAGCTCCGCGCCGTAGAACCGCACCAAGATCGACTTCGGATCCTGGGCCTGATAGTGCCGGAAGACCCAGAAGGCAAAAACCGAGTTCGCCGCCACACACACACACGCCCCGATCAGGACCGATAAGGCGACGGAGATGCCGAAGGGCAAGGCGACAGCCGCCAGGGTGAGTGTCAGGGCCAGCTGTAGAAACAGGATGCGCTTGACCTGCAGCGCATACGACTGTTGTCCCAGTTCTTCCTTACGCCTCAGGGGATATTCCCCTTGCGTTGATGCAGTATATGTACCGTCAATCACAGCGTCAAACCCTGATCAACCACGGTTGCCCCCCGACGGCAGAGCTTTTTTATGATGCACCGCAACATCACCCGTTGCAACCGAAACTTTGTGGTGCTCACTGAGGCAGCCTTTTCCGAGTTGCAACAGCCTGGCAGGAGGCGGCAAGAGAGCGCCTGTGCGCGTCGTTGGCGGATCTTACGGCCGGTCAAACGAACCGCTACGAGGACGCAAATGCGTACATTCAATGCCGGTGGCGCACGAGCTTCATGCTAGCTTCGGAATCTACGCTACCCTCAGCCAAGCTGAGACGTCGGCGCTCGGCATCGAGTCGAGCGTATTGCGATAGCGGCTGAGGCACCTTCTCTGCTTTCTTAGGGGCTAAGGAGACAATGCATGAATAGCTATCATGATCTGTGCACGGATTCTTTGGATAGTCGCCCTGCTTGCGAGTTCGCTCGCTTGGGCACAGGAGAAAGGCCCGAGTCAGGAGCCGGGAATAGGGCCCCGGAGCAAATAGGGGCTGCTGATGCGGTTACGCCATTCGCCGCGGCTACTGCGTTGAAGCTGACCCGACCGGAAGTGTTCGGCGACGCACAGGGCGTGCTCGTGACCGAGGTGCTTCCCAGCAGCCAGGGGGACGCAATCGGGCTCAAGCCGGGGGATATCCTTCATAGATTCGGCGGAACGGTTGATCGGGCAGACTCAGAGCGCTCCGGCAGACAGGACCGTGCGGCTGCCGTATCTGCGTGGTGAGCAGCGCCACGAGGCCGGCATTCGAGGCGGGCGCATCGGCGTCGGCATACAGGACCTCCCTACGAAAGAACAGGCAAAACTCGTCAACCTGCTCGGTATGGGCATAAGACTGTCCATGGCCGGTCAGGACAAAGAGGCGCTTCGGGCCCTGAAAGAGGGAGTGGCGCTGGCGGAAGCGGCCGACGAGCTGGAGCACACTGCCATGTTTCGCCAGACCGTCGGCGATCTTTACAAATTCTTGGGTCAATGTGCCGATGCCATCTCACATTACCGCCAGGCCCTCTACGATTTCCGAGGGGCTGAATGATCCATCCATTGCCTGGAATAGCCTATCGGAAATAGGCAGTTGCTTGGGTCTACTGGGCGAGTTGTCCGCGGCTTTGGAGCACCTCGCGGCGGCCTTGGAATGGCCCGGGAAATGGACTACAAGGAGGGCCAAGCAAAGAATCTGGGCGATCTGTCCGCTGTCTATCTGGGGATCGGTCGCTTTCGGAAGGCGATCGCGCATGGGGAGCAGGCATTACCGATTCTTCGCAAGTCGGAGAATCGGCAGGGTGAGGCCGTTTGTCTGTCGAACATGAGCCTGGCGCATCGGGAACTCGGCGAGCTCGAGGAAGCCCTGGCCTCGGTCGAGCAGGCGCTTCGAATCCTGGTAGAGATCGACGACACCAAAGGAGAGGATGCCGATCTGGTCAATTTGGGTGTGATTTACATAGGTCTGAGAAGGCTGGAGGAGGCTCAAACGACCCTTGAGAAGGCCCTGAAGCGCCTTGCGTCAGGTCGGCAATCCACGCGCCGAGGGAGAGGCGCTCTATAACCTTAGGGATCGTACACAAAGATCGGTACCAGTACTCGGATGCGTCGGGCTACCTCCGGAAGGCGCTGGAGCTTCATCGCAAGCAAGGGGTCAGGAATTGGATCGCCAAGGATCTCAGTGGGCTTGCGAAAGTCGATTCCCCGCAGGGTCGCCTCGCCGAGGCGGAGGCGAGCTTGCTGGAAGCGGTGGACATCTACCGTGAGATCGGCGTCCAAGCGGACTTGGCCGCCAGCCTGATCGACGTAGGGGGTGTCTTAAAGCGCAAGTCCCAATACGGAGAGGCCCTGGAGCGCTATGGAAACGCCCTGGAGATCTACCGATCCATCTCATATCGCAACGGAGAATCCGATGCACTGGTCCATCTCGGTCATGCCAGGAGTCAGCTTGGGCGCCATCGGGAGGACATCGACCTGTTTTTGCAAGCCCTTGCGATCGCGAGGGAGATCGGCTGTCGGGAGGGCGAACTCGCTGAAACGGTGATGATCGCCGGCGATCATGAAGAGCTTGCGGATTATGATGAGTCCCTGACCGGCTATCGACGGGCACTGGCGCTAGTCCGAACGCTGGGAGATACCGAGCGGGAGGTTGGGGTGCTTTCGGGTATCGGCGGCGTCTATCGGCAGCAAGGGGAGTACGCCGTCGTGTTGGAGAACCTGGAAAGCGCGCTGGAAATAGAGGAATCTCTCGGCGTAATGGACGGAATCGCGTCTGTGCGTACCGACCTCGGCCTGGTATACCGCGCACAGGGGGAGTACGACCAGGGGTAGTGGTAATTTTGAAGTGATAGAGTAGATGGATTCATCGGTAATGATTCCGGGTAGTGCTTAATATGTAGTGATCGCAAGTTTGGGAGCAATCTCAGCATTATAATAGTGAATAAAATTCCAGATAGCTCCGATATGAGCTTCGATCTTCTTACTAATCGAGAAATTCGCTGT
>Ga0126329_10000149_pt1 | contig 13830 bp, 5 predicted proteins | sample InaspJWI85metaG_FD_104915 | JGI IMG/M metagenome (GOLD analysis project Ga0126329, IMG submission 104915) | Marine gutless worms symbiont microbial communities from Oahu, Hawaii - Inanidrilus sp. 2 OAHU.JWI-85 metaG | ecosystem: Host-associated > Annelida > Digestive system > Unclassified...
CTGTCCTCGAGAACCTAATCCTAACCCCCAAACATAACGCCAACTTCAACCGTTATAATCTTAACTATAATCCTAAAAACCTTAACGGTAACCCAAAATAATAACCCTATCACAATGTAGCACGGTAATGCTTACACTGTTGTAAGGGCGACCAGCTAAGCATATGGAGAATGGGAAAATTGGGGTGTCAGAACTCCGAAACCCCTGAACCGATGGATACAAAATTTGGCATGGGCGATTACGTCGGCGATATCATCTCATACGCCAAAACTCATATTGATAGCCCCATTGAGGTCGTCTGTGCAAATGGGTGAAATATCACTCTCGCGTTTATTTTTTGCGGCCGAATTTTTGCTCATGCCTCGAGCCAAAACCACACAACCGATTTTTACGCTGCTTTATTCGTAGGGCATTAGTCCCGGGAGATTGCATTCCTAGACGGATAAAACTACAAAAGTTTCCGTTTTCCCCCACTTTTACCCCTAAAACTCCTATTTTGGGGGCGTGAATAGGCATTTTCAAGCCTAACTGGCTAAATATTGAAACTCACATATTATCAAAACTACTGCATCGATTTTAACCAAATTTCGCATAACGATAGACACCAACCAAGTAGTCATCGTGAATGGTCCAAATGTGCGCCTTACTAATCCAAGATGGCGGACAGCCGCCATTTTGAAAAAAGCGTTAAATCGCGATATCTCCACAACCGTTTGACCGATCTTGACGAAATTTGGCATGATGACGCATATCGGTCTCCTACAGCCGACAAACCGTAAAATTTTCCATTTTTGAAAATCCAAGATGGCGGCGGCCGCCATAATGGAAAAATCGAAAAATTGTAATATCTCAGCAGCGGCTTGGCCGATCTTCACAAAATTTGGCAGCATGATGCAGAATATGTCCGTTAACCGTTCTGGCCGTTAAGAACTTTGAATTTAAAAATCCAAGACGGCGGACGGCGACCATTCTGAAAAACCGTTACGTTGCGATATCTCCACAACCGTTCGAATTTCGATGAAATTTATTACAAGGTCCATTGGCCCCCGATAGTCGACCGAACGTTAAAATGTCGAATTTCTGTATATCGAACATTGTGACAACCAGCAGCATAAAAGTCGATAAATTGCAATGTATCTTAGCAACGGACAGACCGATCTTGACAAAAATTGCTACGGTAATGAAAACTAGGCCTTTTATAGCCTATCTGTCAGCCTCAAAAACTGATATTATCAAAAGGATGGCGGACGGCTCACCTGACTTCGGTTGTAAGGGCAGCCATTATCGGTTCTGTCAATCTCTTAGCCAAAGTGATATTTGCCGTTTTAGACATATGACTCTGTTGCCCTTACACTTGGTTGTAAACTGGCAAGTTTTTACCATTAATAACTATAAACGCTAATCAGATGCAGATGTCCGCAATGGTTGTTTCGGCAATGGATTACTACTGCCGAGTTACGGTCGTTGAATGTGTGCCTTGCAGTGTGATACAAAATAAGTCGCTATATTTCATAACTTTCCATGGACTATAGGCATGGTGAACACATGGAAAATGAAAACCCACGGACATTGCAGACATTTAAAGTATTTACGCTGTGTAAGTCACAGTTTTTCATGGGAATCCATGAGTTCCCTATGAGTTCCCTTGCTTTCATGGTGTTCCCATGGACTTTTATAAGTTTCCTACGGGAAACCCACGAGAAAATGCTACGAGGTAATTGTCTGGGGAGAGGCAAATGCCCGGTGACGGAGGAGAGCAGATGGTGCTCGGTCTCCCACGAGGCGCGTGACATAACGTAGCACTCGAGCTCGCTCGAGCGAACACCGGCGACGCTACGAGTACGGGGTACGACGGTACGGTAGCGTAACACGTACCCTATCGGCGGCGACACTAACCCTGTCCCTCATAACCTCTGACTAACCCAAACACTAACCGTGACCCCTAACCGTAACCCATAACCCTAACTAGTGACGCTAACAGCTACGAGTAGGGGTACGGCGCGGTACGCGTAGTCACAGGAGCACGACGACAGCACCCGCGTCAACAACGGTAGAGTACGTTCACTGGCGCGTGAGGCGCGTAAGCAACGTTCCTCTACGTCTGCACAACAGATCGATGAAACAGCTCCGACACGCTCACGAAGAAAACACACCGACAAAGAAACGGTCCTTTATGTTTTTGTACGTAGGGTGCCAAGAAAACTGGCTCCAGCATCCGGGATTTGACAGAATTGTGGCCACGAGTTTGTGACCTCACTCTTTTGGCCCACCCTGTATATGTAAACCGGTTTTATACATTATAAACAAGTTGTTGCTGTACTGACAACAAAAGGCCGCATCGCTGCTGCCACGTAGCGAATAAGGTGGTGAATATTGACCGCGGGCAAGTCTTAAAATGCACATTCCAAGAAGTGCCCCTTCGCGTGGGGAATCTAGGCCCCACATAATGCATGGTTCCTCGGCCCTATACGAGTCCATATTCCAAACGCCACCTTGATCGGTGCTGCCGTTTTTATAGGGCACACGGTTGTGACCAACAGACAGACAGACAGATCGACATACAGACCAAGCTACATACGTAGCAGTAGGCCGCATCTATGCACGGCGTGCTTGAGAACGCCACTTAATAGTGTATGCCTTTTCGATGTTGCAGTTTATCTGATGTTTTTGAATTTCCCAGTCCGACGTTACAAATTGATAACTATGCAGCATGAACTGCCCAACTACGCCGAGTCCGGGACGAAAGGTACCCAGCACTATTTTGCAAAAACGCTAACCGATCTTCAAAGCAGTTCAAAATCCTTTCACTGACAGCCTTAGCTTTACTGTCTATACCAATAACAGTAAGGCGATTATGCGTTCCACCGCACCTAAAACGCGTCGCTACACTACATGTACCTGGTGAAACATTAATGCCAGCAAACTGGCGACAATTCTGTCTGCAAAACATTCGTTTTTAGCTTACCGTGTTAATACTTCGGCTTATTTTATATGAGATTTTGCCTGTGTTGCTGTCAGTGACGTTCGTGTATTGGGGGCCTGCGTCTATACGCCCAAACGAATCGAGTTGGTTTTTGCTGTAAATATTTTTTTACAGAGAACAGCTACTACGTAAAAAAAAGTTTTCTTTAGATGGTAGTCCTGATCCGCCTACGACAACGGAGACCGCCCACGAAGGTATGGTGTTAGCCTTAGAAAATTTTCGCATCTCGCTAATCTATAGGGCCTACGTTCAGTCTTCCAAGTAGTTGCCGAGCTCTTTGTCTTTATCCGTTGCTGCTACACGTTTGCAATTGCCAATAGCGCTACACTATATACACGTGTGTTCAAAATAATCTCCACTACGTGCTGTATTTAGGCCCCACGGTACCTTTGACAACACAAACGAATTCTGGGCTGTTTTGGAGTTTTGGATCCCGCTCTTCTCTTAAATACACGTCCGTACTGCTCGGGTCTTTGAGATCTTGATATTACCAATTTGGCCCCTGTCACCCCTGAAACGTTTGTGAAAATGAAACATGCAGGTTACACACATCGCAGCTGTGTAACTACTGATGCATCGGTCTACCGGCGCTATATCGGCGTTCAAGAGACAGGAAATACTCACGTCCTTAATATTTGTACTCACTTGCAGTACGTTTGTTTGTTTTCAGTTGCGAAAGGAGTGTTGTTTGTGCAGAAGTAGTGAAAAATTAGGGTTTGGGGTTTAGGGTCAGGGTTAATGTTAGGGTCAGTTGTTGTCGCAGTATCGTTCGATCGGGATGTGTCAGGCTCATTAGTAACATCGTATCACAGGAATCATGTCAGCCAGTTACTCGGATGACCCGTCTTGGCGACGAGTGATCTAAAGCGGGATGGTGTGGTCTCAAGCGCGAGAGATTATCGCTAATCTACGACGTCTTGACGTCATGAATGGCTTGCTGCAGCTGCCTCAGCAGCAGCAGCAGCCAGTGACGAGACTACGGGGGCGGGGCAAAGGGGACAGCTGCCCTCGCCGGTGCAGCAGGCGAGGGGGCGAAAAACAGCTTCACCACAATTATTTTATGATCAGCGAACACAAAAGACAGACGGACATTTTTGTGATGCGCCCTCGGTCTCAGAATTTTTCTTTCTGGCCCGTGCGCCCGCCGGAGTGTGGAGGGGGCGCAGTTCATTGCTTCTGCCCCGCGCGCCGAGAACCCTAGTTACGCCACGGGCAGCAGAAGTCCCGCTGACATCAGCTCGATCCCTTCCGTCACCTCGACGGCCCCGCGGGTTGACACGATCCGTCCATTTATCTCTCCGATCCTCGTCGACGCAACAGCAGCTGCGAGCACTAAGCGAATCGGAAGACGGATGAAAAAAACGCGCCGGACTGTCATACAACCCAGGACGTCCCACCGACTTCTGATTTTCCGAACTTCATTTTTTGTAAGAGCTGGAAGTAAAATATGAGTCTCGCTTTAGAATGCTAATTGCTAAGTGCAACCTTATTTCCCGTTTATTCTTTCCTTTTAGCCATCCCTTCCATCTCTTTTTCGTTTTGCCGGGTTTTTTATTACGACAGAAGCGCACAGTCGGTTATTCTGCGGGTTGCTCAGCACGGCCACTGTAAATAAATATTTTGTCGTCAGTAGCTAATCCTGACGTCGTCTGATACGATCATTTTAACAATACCTAGTCCTTCTGTCACCGTAAGTAAGTAAGTAGAGGTGCAGTGCGGATATCAAAATCACAATGGTACAGACAGAGTACAGCAGTTCGCAAGGTGGAACCAGCCTCGCCGCCACGGAAACTCACATGCCATATGGGATCACACAGTGTCACGTGCCACCCGGCAGAGCTGACATCCACGCCTTTACCACAGCCGAAGCTGGCACTCGATTTAGCGACCCCAGAGGGGTGCAAGGCTGAGTTGACCTAGTCGGACATGCTACCACTAGACTATTGAGACCTGCAGGTGATGTGTCGCGGCTGTAATGTTGAGGCAGATTGATGATTATCATCTGTCACAAATGGACAGATTACGTCAGCTGACCGGAAATAATCTGCACCTGGATTACGCGTGACATCCATGTCCTCGTGGTGTCTCTACTTAATGCTGCGAATTAGTAGTCTTTCAAGTGTTATTTAAAGTGCTTAGGCTTTTTACGGCTCATCTCAATCGTCGAAGCCGCGAAGACACTCATGTATTTATGCTGCTAACAGTCATCATAACATTTTACTGTTATTATTAGTTTTCCGTCACCCACTCACTCTTTGATTCCAGGCTTAAAACCTTCCTTTTCTGCAAATCCTTCCCACCGCAGCCTTTCCTTTTCTTTTTCAGGACTGACTACATGAATTCCCCTAGACTTTTACTGTTACTTCTGAGTATATCCGTTTTCACTTTATAGTTTTTCTGTTTTACACTTTTTAGTGCGGTAGATTAAGCTGACTCATGTCGGCTTTCGAGCGCACGTTAAAATAGCATCGTATCGTATCATATCATATTTAAGGCATACCACATTTGTCCCTTCTACAAGAAGATCAGCTGTCGCAAAGGGACCACACATCTATGTCAGCTGTCGAACTGCTGGCAAATTTGCGAAGAGTGACATTTGAAAATACCTGCAATAAATGCGACTGATCTTAAATATCACTAAAGGTCGTCTGAGAATGGCAGTATATTTTATTTATTATAAATAACAAAGGGCCATTCGGCCTCTTACATATTGCAACATACAATTGCAACATACATACAACATACATTGCATAATGTTAGAATTACGTAAAATTAGCTTTGCAATATTTTAGCAGATAATCGTTATTCAGTGATCTAGAAAATTTACCTAGACTTGTAAAATCTGTACAAAGTGGTAAATTGTTCCATACGTTAACGACTCTGTTACTGAAAATACTTTTTCTAATTCTATTAACACTGCGCTGCTTAACTTTTTGTGACCAAGCAGATGTGGTTGATTTCTTAACGGTTCACCAAGCCAAACAAAATCTTATAGACCAACAACATGTCAGCTCGTAGCCTTCTCACCTCCATGAATACAGGTGGTTTGAAGTAATAACGTTTTTATCTCGCACCGTTTCCGATACTAGTTGATTGCTTTGACAGGGTGCGTGACTGCCTATGACCTGCCTAAGTCTTTTCGTTTCCTATTCATTGTGTAAACATAGGCGTACTGTTGTTAACGCATGTTACATTTGTTACATATGAGATTTTATTAACATTTCAAAGTGACCTTCGAACGCAGCCATTCGCGGTAATTGTACTTTTGCTATTTGATGGACCACTATGACTTGTATTAATTTTCCACGTTATATCTATTTTATTTTCTTATTATCTATTTTAAACCGTTTCCAAGCCATAAATAATACCACTTGTGTACTAAAATTTTAAAGTTCACATCGGCCTGAACATAACCCATTGCATAACTCATGCATACCCCGGTAAGTTAGTACTCGGAAATATCAATCTGCATACAAAAACTGAAATAGGCTACCTTGCTTTGTCCATTACAAAGATATGACGGGACCCAAAAATAAATAAATAATAGATCGTGGAGTCCTAACCATGCCCTATAACTGGGAGCGAACACTTCAGAATCGCGCTGAGTGACCCTAACACCGGTCCTTGCGCTGCTCGCATGGTATAGGCAACAGCATTTTCATGTCTCTCGGACGAATTTATCATCTTCTAACTGCCGCATCTGTCAAACACCTGAACTAATTTGGACAAGTTCGACAATCTGCATCTGCTGCTAAAAGGCCTAAATATTGTTTTATTCTCATCTACACCTGCGGTTTGACAGTATGTGATTAAACGAACATGTTTTGTCGTATGACCAAGTGCGAACCGCTGCGCTGATTGGTCGAAACGCCGTCACGTGACGATCATCATTATCGCATGATGAACGCGGCACGGTCGACCGTGCAACATTGCAATGTTGCACGGTCGACCGTGCCGCGTTCATCATGCGATAATGATGATCGTCACGTGACGGCGTTTCGACCAATCAGCGCAGCGGTTCGCACTTGGTCATACGACAAAACATGTTCGTTTAATCACATACTGTCAAACCGCAGGTGTAGATGAGAATAAAACAATATTTAGGCCTTTTAGCAGCAGATGCAGATTGTCGAACTTGTCCAAATTAGTTCAGGTGTTTGACAGATGCGGCAGTTAGAAGATGATAAATTCGTCCGAGAGACATGAAAATGCTGTTGCCTATACCATGCGAGCAGCGCAAGGACCGGTGTTAGGGTCACTCAGCGCGATTCTGAAGTGTTCGCTCCCAGTTATAGGGCATGGTTAGGACTCCACGATCTATTATTTATTTATTTTTGGGTCCCGTCATATCTTTGTAATGGACAAAGCAAGGTAGCCTATTTCAGTTTTTGTATGCAGATTGATATTTCCGAGTACTAACTTACCGGGGTATGCATGAGTTATGCAATGGGTTATGTTCAGGCCGATGTGAACTTTAAAATTTTAGTACACAAGTGGTATTATTTATGGCTTGGAAACGGTTTAAAATAGATAATAAGAAAATAAAATAGATATAACGTGGAAAATTAATACAAGTCATAGTGGTCCATCAAATAGCAAAAGTACAATTACCGCGAATGGCTGCGTTCGAAGGTCACTTTGAAATGTTAATAAAATCTCATATGTAACAAATGTAACATGCGTTAACAACAGTACGCCTATGTTTACACAATGAATAGGAAACGAAAAGACTTAGGCAGGTCATAGGCAGTCACGCACCCTGTCAAAGCAATCAACTAGTATCGGAAACGGTGCGAGATAAAAACGTTATTACTTCAAACCACCTGTATTCATGGAGGTGAGAAGGCTACGAGCTGACATGTTGTTGGTCTATAAGATTTTGTTTGGCTTGGTGAACCGTTAAGAAATCAACCACATCTGCTTGGTCACAAAAAGTTAAGCAGCGCAGTGTTAATAGAATTAGAAAAAGTATTTTCAGTAACAGAGTCGTTAACGTATGGAACAATTTACCACTTTGTACAGATTTTACAAGTCTAGGTAAATTTTCTAGATCACTGAATAACGATTATCTGCTAAAATATTGCAAAGCTAATTTTACGTAATTCTAACATTATGCAATGTATGTTGTATGTATGTTGCAATTGTATGTTGCAATATGTAAGAGGCCGAATGGCCCTTTGTTATTTATAATAAATAAAATATACTGCCATTCTCAGACGACCTTTAGTGATATTTAAGATCAGTCGCATTTATTGCAGGTATTTTCAAATGTCACTCTTCGCAAATTTGCCAGCAGTTCGACAGCTGACATAGATGTGTGGTCCCTTTGCGACAGCTGATCTTCTTGTAGAAGGGACAAATGTGGTATGCCTTAAATATGATATGATACGATACGATGCTATTTTAACGTGCGCTCGAAAGCCGACATGAGTCAGCTTAATCTACCGCACTAAAAAGTGTAAAACAGAAAAACTATAAAGTGAAAACGGATATACTCAGAAGTAACAGTAAAAGTCTAGGGGAATTCATGTAGTCAGTCCTGAAAAAGAAAAGGAAAGGCTGCGGTGGGAAGGATTTGCAGAAAAGGAAGGTTTTAAGCCTGGAATCAAAGAGTGAGTGGGTGACGGAAAACTAATAATAACAGTAAAATGTTATGATGACTGTTAGCAGCATAAATACATGAGTGTCTTCGCGGCTTCGACGATTGAGATGAGCCGTAAAAAGCCTAAGCACTTTAAATAACACTTGAAAGACTACTAATTCGCAGCATTAAGTAGAGACACCACGAGGACATGGATGTCACGCGTAATCCAGGTGCAGATTATTTCCGGTCAGCTGACGTAATCTGTCCATTTGTGACAGATGATAATCATCAATCTGCCTCAACATTACAGCCGCGACACATCACCTGCAGGTCTCAATAGTCTAGTGGTAGCATGTCCGACTAGGTCAACTCAGCCTTGCACCCCTCTGGGGTCGCTAAATCGAGTGCCAGCTTCGGCTGTGGTAAAGGCGTGGATGTCAGCTCTGCCGGGTGGCACGTGACACTGTGTGATCCCATATGGCATGTGAGTTTCCGTGGCGGCGAGGCTGGTTCCACCTTGCGAACTGCTGTACTCTGTCTGTACCATTGTGATTTTGATATCCGCACTGCACCTCTACTTACTTACTTACGGTGACAGAAGGACTAGGTATTGTTAAAATGATCGTATCAGACGACGTCAGGATTAGCTACTGACGACAAAATATTTATTTACAGTGGCCGTGCTGAGCAACCCGCAGAATAACCGACTGTGCGCTTCTGTCGTAATAAAAAACCCGGCAAAACGAAAAAGAGATGGAAGGGATGGCTAAAAGGAAAGAATAAACGGGAAATAAGGTTGCACTTAGCAATTAGCATTCTAAAGCGAGACTCATATTTTACTTCCAGCTCTTACAAAAAATGAAGTTCGGAAAATCAGAAGTCGGTGGGACGTCCTGGGTTGTATGACAGTCCGGCGCGTTTTTTTCATCCGTCTTCCGATTCGCTTAGTGCTCGCAGCTGCTGTTGCGTCGACGAGGATCGGAGAGATAAATGGACGGATCGTGTCAACCCGCGGGGCCGTCGAGGTGACGGAAGGGATCGAGCTGATGTCAGCGGGACTTCTGCTGCCCGTGGCGTAACTAGGGTTCTCGGCGCGCGGGGCAGAAGCAATGAACTGCGCCCCCTCCACACTCCGGCGGGCGCACGGGCCAGAAAGAAAAATTCTGAGACCGAGGGCGCATCACAAAAATGTCCGTCTGTCTTTTGTGTTCGCTGATCATAAAATAATTGTGGTGAAGCTGTTTTTCGCCCCCTCGCCTGCTGCACCGGCGAGGGCAGCTGTCCCCTTTGCCCCGCCCCCGTAGTCTCGTCACTGGCTGCTGCTGCTGCTGAGGCAGCTGCAGCAAGCCATTCATGACGTCAAGACGTCGTAGATTAGCGATAATCTCTCGCGCTTGAGACCACACCATCCCGCTTTAGATCACTCGTCGCCAAGACGGGTCATCCGAGTAACTGGCTGACATGATTCCTGTGATACGATGTTACTAATGAGCCTGACACATCCCGATCGAACGATACTGCGACAACAACTGACCCTAACATTAACCCTGACCCTAAACCCCAAACCCTAATTTTTCACTACTTCTGCACAAACAACACTCCTTTCGCAACTGAAAACAAACAAACGTACTGCAAGTGAGTACAAATATTAAGGACGTGAGTATTTCCTGTCTCTTGAACGCCGATATAGCGCCGGTAGACCGATGCATCAGTAGTTACACAGCTGCGATGTGTGTAACCTGCATGTTTCATTTTCACAAACGTTTCAGGGGTGACAGGGGCCAAATTGGTAATATCAAGATCTCAAAGACCCGAGCAGTACGGACGTGTATTTAAGAGAAGAGCGGGATCCAAAACTCCAAAACAGCCCAGAATTCGTTTGTGTTGTCAAAGGTACCGTGGGGCCTAAATACAGCACGTAGTGGAGATTATTTTGAACACACGTGTATATAGTGTAGCGCTATTGGCAATTGCAAACGTGTAGCAGCAACGGATAAAGACAAAGAGCTCGGCAACTACTTGGAAGACTGAACGTAGGCCCTATAGATTAGCGAGATGCGAAAATTTTCTAAGGCTAACACCATACCTTCGTGGGCGGTCTCCGTTGTCGTAGGCGGATCAGGACTACCATCTAAAGAAAACTTTTTTTTACGTAGTAGCTGTTCTCTGTAAAAAAATATTTACAGCAAAAACCAACTCGATTCGTTTGGGCGTATAGACGCAGGCCCCCAATACACGAACGTCACTGACAGCAACACAGGCAAAATCTCATATAAAATAAGCCGAAGTATTAACACGGTAAGCTAAAAACGAATGTTTTGCAGACAGAATTGTCGCCAGTTTGCTGGCATTAATGTTTCACCAGGTACATGTAGTGTAGCGACGCGTTTTAGGTGCGGTGGAACGCATAATCGCCTTACTGTTATTGGTATAGACAGTAAAGCTAAGGCTGTCAGTGAAAGGATTTTGAACTGCTTTGAAGATCGGTTAGCGTTTTTGCAAAATAGTGCTGGGTACCTTTCGTCCCGGACTCGGCGTAGTTGGGCAGTTCATGCTGCATAGTTATCAATTTGTAACGTCGGACTGGGAAATTCAAAAACATCAGATAAACTGCAACATCGAAAAGGCATACACTATTAAGTGGCGTTCTCAAGCACGCCGTGCATAGATGCGGCCTACTGCTACGTATGTAGCTTGGTCTGTATGTCGATCTGTCTGTCTGTCTGTTGGTCACAACCGTGTGCCCTATAAAAACGGCAGCACCGATCAAGGTGGCGTTTGGAATATGGACTCGTATAGGGCCGAGGAACCATGCATTATGTGGGGCCTAGATTCCCCACGCGAAGGGGCACTTCTTGGAATGTGCATTTTAAGACTTGCCCGCGGTCAATATTCACCACCTTATTCGCTACGTGGCAGCAGCGATGCGGCCTTTTGTTGTCAGTACAGCAACAACTTGTTTATAATGTATAAAACCGGTTTACATATACAGGGTGGGCCAAAAGAGTGAGGTCACAAACTCGTGGCCACAATTCTGTCAAATCCCGGATGCTGGAGCCAGTTTTCTTGGCACCCTACGTACAAAAACATAAAGGACCGTTTCTTTGTCGGTGTGTTTTCTTCGTGAGCGTGTCGGAGCTGTTTCATCGATCTGTTGTGCAGACGTAGAGGAACGTTGCTTACGCGCCTCACGCGCCAGTGAACGTACTCTACCGTTGTTGACGCGGGTGCTGTCGTCGTGCTCCTGTGACTACGCGTACCGCGCCGTACCCCTACTCGTAGCTGTTAGCGTCACTAGTTAGGGTTATGGGTTACGGTTAGGGGTCACGGTTAGTGTTTGGGTTAGTCAGAGGTTATGAGGGACAGGGTTAGTGTCGCCGCCGATAGGGTACGTGTTACGCTACCGTACCGTCGTACCCCGTACTCGTAGCGTCGCCGGTGTTCGCTCGAGCGAGCTCGAGTGCTACGTTATGTCACGCGCCTCGTGGGAGACCGAGCACCATCTGCTCTCCTCCGTCACCGGGCATTTGCCTCTCCCCAGACAATTACCTCGTAGCATTTTCTCGTGGGTTTCCCGTAGGAAACTTATAAAAGTCCATGGGAACACCATGAAAGCAAGGGAACTCATAGGGAACTCATGGATTCCCATGAAAAACTGTGACTTACACAGCGTAAATACTTTAAATGTCTGCAATGTCCGTGGGTTTTCATTTTCCATGTGTTCACCATGCCTATAGTCCATGGAAAGTTATGAAATATAGCGACTTATTTTGTATCACACTGCAAGGCACACATTCAACGACCGTAACTCGGCAGTAGTAATCCATTGCCGAAACAACCATTGCGGACATCTGCATCTGATTAGCGTTTATAGTTATTAATGGTAAAAACTTGCCAGTTTACAACCAAGTGTAAGGGCAACAGAGTCATATGTCTAAAACGGCAAATATCACTTTGGCTAAGAGATTGACAGAACCGATAATGGCTGCCCTTACAACCGAAGTCAGGTGAGCCGTCCGCCATCCTTTTGATAATATCAGTTTTTGAGGCTGACAGATAGGCTATAAAAGGCCTAGTTTTCATTACCGTAGCAATTTTTGTCAAGATCGGTCTGTCCGTTGCTAAGATACATTGCAATTTATCGACTTTTATGCTGCTGGTTGTCACAATGTTCGATATACAGAAATTCGACATTTTAACGTTCGGTCGACTATCGGGGGCCAATGGACCTTGTAATAAATTTCATCGAAATTCGAACGGTTGTGGAGATATCGCAACGTAACGGTTTTTCAGAATGGTCGCCGTCCGCCGTCTTGGATTTTTAAATTCAAAGTTCTTAACGGCCAGAACGGTTAACGGACATATTCTGCATCATGCTGCCAAATTTTGTGAAGATCGGCCAAGCCGCTGCTGAGATATTACAATTTTTCGATTTTTCCATTATGGCGGCCGCCGCCATCTTGGATTTTCAAAAATGGAAAATTTTACGGTTTGTCGGCTGTAGGAGACCGATATGCGTCATCATGCCAAATTTCGTCAAGATCGGTCAAACGGTTGTGGAGATATCGCGATTTAACGCTTTTTTCAAAATGGCGGCTGTCCGCCATCTTGGATTAGTAAGGCGCACATTTGGACCATTCACGATGACTACTTGGTTGGTGTCTATCGTTATGCGAAATTTGGTTAAAATCGATGCAGTAGTTTTGATAATATGTGAGTTTCAATATTTAGCCAGTTAGGCTTGAAAATGCCTATTCACGCCCCCAAAATAGGAGTTTTAGGGGTAAAAGTGGGGGAAAACGGAAACTTTTGTAGTTTTATCCGTCTAGGAATGCAATCTCCCGGGACTAATGCCCTACGAATAAAGCAGCGTAAAAATCGGTTGTGTGGTTTTGGCTCGAGGCATGAGCAAAAATTCGGCCGCAAAAAATAAACGCGAGAGTGATATTTCACCCATTTGCACAGACGACCTCAATGGGGCTATCAATATGAGTTTTGGCGTATGAGATGATATCGCCGACGTAATCGCCCATGCCAAATTTTGTATCCATCGGTTCAGGGGTTTCGGAGTTCTGACACCCCAATTTTCCCATTCTCCATATGCTTAGCTGGTCGCCCTTACAACAGTGTAAGCATTACCGTGCTACATTGTGATAGGGTTATTATTTTGGGTTACCGTTAAGGTTTTTAGGATTATAGTTAAGATTATAACGGTTGAAGTTGGCGTTATGTTTGGGGGTTAGGATTAGGTTCTCGAGGACAG
>Ga0126329_10000150_pt1 | contig 13768 bp, 8 predicted proteins | sample InaspJWI85metaG_FD_104915 | JGI IMG/M metagenome (GOLD analysis project Ga0126329, IMG submission 104915) | Marine gutless worms symbiont microbial communities from Oahu, Hawaii - Inanidrilus sp. 2 OAHU.JWI-85 metaG | ecosystem: Host-associated > Annelida > Digestive system > Unclassified...
AAATGGAGAAAGATGATAAAGGAAGCACGTTGATTCGGATAGGTGTGAGTGGGTGAGAGTTCCTTCTGGTACCGGCCTACCCGGGTTGTCCCGGATCAAAGGCCGTTAAACGGTCGTTGTTCAGCAAAGTATGCATATTGCGTATTTTTTCCACATAAATTGTCATTTTCGACAGCAATTTTAATATTCTTTGTGTTTCTATTTGAATCAGTATTCAATTTATGAGGATTGCGCATAATGATTGATTGACATCAACATTGGTAGTGGTAAGAAAATTTCCACCCAACTGCCTCCAGAAGCTAGCCCAGTCTAACATACCCGCTGAGTTCACACTGGGCTGCTAGCCCAATAATGCTGTCAAGGCAAGAGTAGTGGGCACACTGGCCAACGTTGGCGACAGCTTATGCTGGCTAAGCTCACTCCATAAAATATATAACTCAGTGATTTCACATATTTCCACCACATATTTGGGTTTATACAGTCCGCATATTTTTTGTAAATGTCGCATAAAACTGACATGCTTATCCAGTTGAGTCATATGGATGGAGCCGTAGTTACACATGGAAATGCCTCCTGCAGTATAGCCCCTGCAAACGTGATGGTCTTGAGTTAAGGGCCTGAGCCGTGCTTGTAAATCCATTATTTTTCATGCAGCTTTGAAAGTCAGTACTGTAAAAGCTTTAGAGCAACTGTTGCTGTTTGTTGCTTAACACCATAACTTCACTCGTTGGTTCGGTGGGTTTTGTTGTCCATCTTTAATCGTAATTTTATCGCATAGAAGAAGTGGAGCTATGAATGCCCCGTGCCATTTTTTCATCTTGATGATAATCATTATGTAGAGTTTAATGGCTTATAATTGAATGACGTCTACATCTGGACCTAATAGGAAGGAAGTTCTCAGAGAAATGCAGCCACTGGCCTGCTGTTGCTATGAATGGACTGGGAGTGTCGCAAGTTGACTTAGGCACAGCTAGTGACATTGGCAGACAGCAACAGAGACAGAGCGATAGACTAATGCGTGTGAATGGCATCATGCATTTGATATGTTAATTCATTGGTATTTTGTCTACATATGTCCTGTTATTGACTCTTGTCGGCATAGTATGCAGAGCAGGGTCAATGTAATGGTCAGGCATCTGTCCATCTCTCTGTCCTGTCGACCAACATCAACGGCGACCAGCAGGTTTGCTTCTGAGCGCCGTCGTCTGCAGCAGATGTCGATTGATATCTGCGGGTGCACTGCAGGCACCGGCGTTCAGCAGCAAACACGAGTAGCATAGTGTTGAGAGCCAATGGAGCTGACAGACCCTGAGACGTGTTTTGCCGTATTGGACAGTTCTTTGTTGGAACAACATGTTTGCAGAAGTAACGTAATCGTGAGTCACAGTAGGTTCATCAAAGACCATTATTTATGTGCATTGCAGTTTTAATGCATTGCATGTTTTAATGACCAGGATGGGTGTGAGTAGGTGAATGTTTCTTCTAGCACCGTCCCGTCGGGTAGTCTTGGACAGAGGGTCGTTAAATGGTTGTGTGTATGTGTGTGCTATTTTAAGTAGGCATGTTTTATGCGGCATTTCAAGAAATATGCGGACCGCATAAACACCAAATATGCAGCAGAAATGTGGTACAGAATTGCTTGAAACCAACTAACCCATCTCGTTCCACAGGGGTCCAGACTCATGGATGGTGCCATTCTGTTGGCAACCAGATGGATGGGATGATGAAACATAATAGAAATAGGTAATGGAAACACAAATAATACTAAAATATGATATGTGGACTTTGCTGAAATATGCGAAATATGCGGCAATTGCATATTCGTGTAAAACTGACATGCCTAACAGATGTAGCGTGATCTGTGTATCTGTCCATCTGTCTGTGCATCTATTGGACATAGCCAAGAGTTGTGCCAAAGCGGATGAACCAATCAGCTTGCCATTTGAGCATATGAACTAGGACAGTCCAAAGAAGCATATATGTGGTTGGGGCCCAGATCTCCGCCAGGCGAAGTGGCAATTTTGGGGGTGGCATCTCCTGGCCTATGGTGATGTATGGGGAATATCCAGCATGAGCCAAAGTGTGTGGCAGCAGTGTTGAGGCCTGTTGCTATGGGTACTGCAACAAGTCGTTGTGAATTTATTGTTACCTTGGTGACATTCATTATTGTTGTTAAAAAACTAGTTGTCCTATCTTAGCAAATGGATGGAAATGCATAAAGGAGCTTTTAGCTGCAGTGCCCATTGGGAATTATCATAAATTATAATAGTGACTATATTCAGTTTATGGCTACTTAATGACCACATGGACTGCTGTACATGTATCGTAAACTGTTAACCAATTTATAATTTTAGTTTATTATTTGGGCTACCTCTGGGTCCTTGAAAGTGCTTGAAAAGTCCTGGAATGTGATTTGTTGTTTTTGGAAAATCTTGATTGGATAATGGAAGGCTGTTCGTTTGAACTTTTTGCCGTGTTACTGTGAATTCGTGTAACAGTGTTGTGTTTTCCCTTGATTACTTACTTCAAATTAAAGTTGTTTTTTTGTAAACTTGACTAGCAGCATACTGGAGTGTCTTTCAGAATGTGTGTAGTTGTCCTAGAAAATGTGCTTGAATTCTAGAGTCAGAGAAGTGGGGCTACTCTGATTATTACTGTTTTACTTTATACTGTAGCTTTGCCCCGTGGGGGCTCCAGGGCGTAATCCGCCCTTGATTTTTGATTTCCGAGCTATATATATTGTTTGTTTATATTGTAGGCCTATGTTTCCCCACTTACCTTTTTTTCTTTACTTTTTCCTTACTTATCTCCTGCGTTACTTATCTTTTCCTTTGAGAATAGACCCGCTCCATTTCCAGGCCAGATGTCGTAAAAGGCGACTAAACCTGGCTTTAGTTTTTGTGTTTATTTTGTGTTGTATTGCATTTCTTTAGATTGGTGAATGCATGCTTTTGTTGTGTTAGGTTTAGTTTTCTCCATACCAAGCCAAAAGATTGGCTTGGAGAAATATCTCTGGAATGACCTATTTGTGCTGAGTGGAACGTAAATCCACAATTACTGTTTTGCTTTGTACTGTAGCTTGATGTATGTGTATGCTCTGTAAGCCTAGGCACATTTGTCACACAAAAGCCCTACAGTGGCTACACTGAACTGTCAGTAACATAACTACATACCACTTCTGTTCAGTGACCAGTTTTGTGTTGAGTGTGAGGTAAACCATATCAGTCAGTCTTATTGTAACTACGTACTACTGCTATTATCAAGCCTGATACTAAAGCCCTTGTTGTCTGCACTGCACAATGGTTCCAGTATATTGGCTTTCCATTGGAAATCCCCACAGTAATCATTACAAGTCACACTTACATCCAGTGAAGTATCCATTAATGATAATGAAAATAGCAAACTAACAAAAAATAACAGCTTATTAACGATAACTGTAACAAACTACTACTACTACTACTACTACACCTGTTTAACGGCCTCTTTTCCAGGACAACCTGGGTAAGCTGGTACTAGAAAGGTAAAACCAGTGTGGATTGAACTGAGGCAAGACTGCTGTTTTATTTAATGTGTGATTATAGTTTTGACGTAGCCATTAAACATGACGCGGTAGGTAGAGTTGTTGTGTTGGTAGGTATGGGATTCGGTGAAGGCAAGCAACCCGGACCTCAAGTTATGGGAGATCGGCAAAATCATTGGTCAGATGTGGCGAGAACTCAGCGATGAGGAGAAACAGGAATATCTTGACGAGTACGAGGCCGAAAAGGTTGCCATGTTGCACTGATGTATATTTTAAATTTTTACCACGCGCTGCACAATGGTTCCAGCGCTGCTATGCTAGTGTGGTCTATGCTACGTCCCTGTGTCTGTCTGTCTGTCTGTCTGTCTGTCACATGTCGGTATTCTATTGAAATGACTAGACGAATTGAGCTGGTTTTTATGGAGGATTTCCCGTACCGTGTTATAAGGAAATTTGGATATTTCGAAAAATTAGGGTCCTTTCCTTTGGAACTTTGTCCCAAACTCCTAACTTAGAAAATTTCACCGCGACAAGTTCATCGCGTTGTCAACAATGCTCGTCCACAGTTGAGTTTGTTCACGACACCTAAATGACAGTCGACAAGTTGTGGCTGTTTACTACAACTCGGTAATAACTATTTATTTCGCGAGTTCTGCAGTTGCTGTAGATTCAAGCCATATGACTGCAGCATCATCTGCTTCGTGGAGTAGATTCAGTCCACCTTCAGTTTTGTTAATGGGCACGTGTATCACGTGTGGTTTATGATCTGTCACTGGCCATGAAAAGTTGATTGGGCGAGACCCCATTTAACTCCACTACTTTGACTTCTTGCAGGGCCCTATAATTTCTTTCTACAGTTGACAGGATTTTGACTGACACAGCACGTCACGCGGTCCATCTGTGGTAGCAGATTTTCTTGTATATAGAGCATATGATTGCTGCCATTCTACTCTCCAGTTGTCCACGGTGTTACCACTGTCCAGACCCCGGTCTCTGGTCCGTTGTTTTCCCATACCAACTGTCAAAAGTTAAAGCACTTTCAGTACATCCGGTTTTATTAATGGCGTCATGTTAGTTGACACGAAAGAGGCATATACTCAAACTGACTCACCAGGCGGCATCACCAGGAGCAGAGTCCGATATCTGCAACTGCAGTACACTGGTGCGATGAAGGTGTACCACAGCTCACCATACAATACACCCGTTTAACGGCCCTTTGTCCGGGACTACTCGGGTGAGCCGGTACCAGAAAGGTAAAACCGATCTGGATTTTACTGAAGCAAGAGACAGTGAGTGGCAATGGCATCAGCTGGGACATATGCAAGTCTGCAACTCGCTGCAGACAGATAACCATGCCAGCACCCCACCACTCATTTTTTTGCAGGCCGGATGCCCTTCCTGCCGCCCAACCAACAGCGTCAAAGCACCGTAATAGGTGACGTAAAACTGAGATATGCTGTCGGCGTCTGAGTGCAGCAAACGTTTTTAAACCTTCATCTATCTGAGATTTTGTACGAGATCGAGATTTCCCATTCTATAGAACTCACTGATTTCTGTTTGGTTGATGGTGTCAGATCCAGTACACGGATGCGATGAAGGCATACCACAACTCTCCAGCGTACCAGTCGTGGATCGCTGCAAAGGGCAAAGTCGACGTTGACACCGAGTCTGAAGAACCTGAGAAGACACGGCGCACCAGCGTGAGTGCTTGATCTATTTCTAGCCGTGCCACAAAAGCGACTTTCTAAATGCCGTTTGACTTTATCCTCCTTTGATTTTCTTCTTTCTCTTTGTTGACCTGCTCGCGTAGCATATGGAGCAGGTTCTATGAAACTGTCAAGCGTCCGTCCGTCCATCTCCATCCATCCGTCTGTCTCTGTCCTGTCATTTGGCCACCACCACTGTCGAGGGTTTGTTGCTGCTGGCCTTGCAGGCTGGAGATATTGCTCGATGTTGCACGGCCGGCACTTATCAGCAAATGTGTGCGGTGTCACGTTGTCAACTGATGTAGGAAGCTGAACACAAACTTGTTTTGTTCTTTAACTTGTACATCATTTTTGTTCTTATAGCTCTGAGTTGTGACACAAGTCACAAAATGCATTTCTTTACGTAACATGTAAAATGGATGCCCGCAGAAGGAAGGCATGCCTTCTAACTGGAGTCATCAATAGGTCTGATATGTTGAATATAGCAGTGGATGCAAAAATGCAGTCATGACTGTCATTTGTTTCATTTGTCATCGTATTTGATTTAATTGGTATTTACACTTTGGCTGCATCCGTAGCATTAGAAAGCATAAAGTATAAGTTTGCTGTCTGTCCATCCATCTGTCTGTCCCATCACACAATTGGAATACTTTGTTGGCCTGCATCAAACATCAGCAGTGCACCAGCGTAGCCAGTGTACGCTTTGACCCGTTCATCTGATGGCCGATAAACTTATTGGGCATGAACACTTCTGGACAGCATATTTTGTGGAAAAGACATTTTGTTTCTGTTGTACGTGTGTTCACTTGGCTATTGACTGGTTTTTTGTGCTTTTATGTTCAGAAAGCACCGGCAGCACCGCATCCACCCGAACAGAGAATTGTCACCATTCAGCCTGCCGAGGAAGAGGACGGTATGATACAGTGCAGTAATAATAATAATAATAATAATAACTGTTTATGGTGTTGTTATCATGATCAAAGTCATTACGAGAGTCACCAGGTTCATTTGATGAATGCAGACTGAGCGCCGGGTGGCCGCCAGCCCTCAGACCAAGCTAGTTGACTTGGGCTATGAGTCCGCAGAAAATTGGCTGCTACCCTCCACGTCCATCTTCGCCATTGTTATTATTACTCAACCCGTAGGCTGATACTCATTTTACTGTCCCACGAAAGGTGGAAGGCTGAGTCGACCTAGGCACTGCAGTAAAGGTGCACATGTGAAGTGTTGGTGATATACCCATGCCCAGGCCGTATATCGTACCAGCTGTCGTGATAAACACAACCGTCTGCAGTGTCATTCGAACCTCTCACACCGCAGTCAGACTTGTTAGCCACTAGGTCACCGAGGCCTGTAAATGTACCACATGCATGCAGCATCCAGCCTGGGAAAAACTGCAAAAATTTGAAACGTCGGTAATAAAAATAACAAAATAATGTGCATCAGATGTGTACGATGGTTTTTCAGTAGAGCAAATAGCGGCATTTGTAGTGTGAACAACATACCTCGGGTCAGTGCTTGACTGTGAGTATGTATTTAATCTGGATGATGGTTTTTCAGTGAAATGCATAACTGCAGCACGGTTCCAATGCAAACAATATTTGAACAACCACATTGTCAGTGTGAACAACTTGCCTGCGATCACTGTTTGTCTGTATACAGACGCAGACGACGGTTTCTCAGTGAAGCATGTGGCAGCGGCACGGTTCCAACGCAACCACTATTTGATCAACGACATCTTCAGTGACAGCGTGGTGCCCGATGTGCGGACCATCATCAACGAAGGACGAATGATGGTGCTCAAACGGCAGGTCAACTCGCTCACCATGCACCAGGCAAGGACTGTTTTCCTCCGTTTAGTACTGCCACTGTCTCTACTCTTGCCTATGACTTCCGCATATGCTGGCTGATTTTCTTGTTTTATTTACCCCGGGACTCGGTATATTTACAAACCACATTAGCAATGAGGGTGATAAATTCGGTCATGTCCGCCTTTCGTCTGTTTATCTGTTTTCGCTCTTTCTGTTGAACCAGTTGATCTTTTACCTCAATTTGTTACATGTGTATGGGTCATGACTACAGCTCTTCAGGGATTGAAAGTCAGGGGTTAGGATTATCATTAGCAATGATGATCATGTGGTCAGTCTGTCCTCAGTCTTCGACTAAGAGCACTTTTTCTAGTCAAATAGTAAATGGGAGCATTACAAATTTAATTTTGATTTTCGTTAACAGTTGCCATTTCAGTTTGCTTGCAACATTACAGCATTTAATACCACAAGCCTTTCACTATCGCACTGTTGCTCCAGTTTCTGTGAAGATATTTTGTGCATATGACTGTGTGCCCCTCCTCCCCCGGTAACCACCTTCTATATGCCATGGCAGTTTTTTTATCTTGAGTTTCCACGAAGTTACCAGTGATGTTAAACGAGACGAAACCTTTGAGACAGACATTAAATTCTCCAGATTGAGATTCAGAAAAAAACTCTTGAGACCACAACCAAGACCGAAGTTTTGGCCTCCAGATGGAAGTTGAGACCGAAATTCTGGCCTTGAGCCTGAGCCCAAATGTCTGGTCTTGACCGAGACCAAGTCTGCTACACCAGTCTGGGACCGAGACCAAACCCTCAAGACCAAGTCCGCGACACCAGTCTGACAGTCTGAGACTGTCAGTTACCATGATATTCTGTTTGTATGTGTGTGTGATATGAGCAGAAGAAGTTGGAGGGTGAGCTTCAGCAGATCGAGGAGAAACACCGCGCTAAGAAGTGCAAGTTTTCCGAGTCTAGCGAACAGTTTTATGAACAACTGGCGCGGGTAACTAGCTTGTTAGACACGGCTGTATAACTTGTTGATTATCTTTTCCCACCTAGTGTGCAGGAAATCGATGCATGTGAATCAGCGTATGCTCAGTATGATGCCAAGTGATTGACTGTCACATACTTTTTGTCAAGCTGGGTATAAAACTTTCATTCAGTCAATCGGAACTGACTACATATTTGTGTGCACCAGTGTCCACATTTTACTTGCTCTTCTTTCATACCTTTGTGTTCAGTGGTTCCATGTTAACTATTCTATCGTTCTAGCCGTGCTTTATTCTAACGGTATGTGTGTAACATACAAATACATACAGATTGAATGTGAGCTGATTCACTGATTTCTAGGCCGCATTGCTAGCAGAAGACACAGTCTGTTGTTACTGACGTTCCATGGTCTGTTTGTTAATCACGCCTGTGAGCCCTACAAAATTGGCTGGACCGATCAAGTTGCCATTTGGTATTTGGACTCAGGTGAGTCCAGAGAACCATGCGGGGTCTGGATCCCCTTTGAGAAGGGCAATTTTGCCGGACATCTCCTGGCCCTTTGTAAAGTATAGGAATATCCGGTGTGCAGTCGATGTTTTCAATCATATTCAGTAGGTGGCAGCAGCAGTGCAGCCTTTTGCTGTCAGTTCTGCGGGTTTCATGGACAGCAAAGAAAACAAATCAGTGAGTTCTTAACACAGCTGGAGTAAAGAGGGAACTGTTAGACACCGTCAAAGCAAGGATGTTAGCATGCTATGGTCACACCATGAGGAAAGAAGGGAGTTGTCTGGAGAAAGAGTTAATGGAAGGAACAGTGCCAGGTGTACGCAGGCGAGGAAGACCACACACGGCCTGGATGGACAACATCAAGACGTGGACAGGACTCCCAGTGGAAGAGTCAATCAGAATGACAGAGATAAATGGAGAAAGTACGTCCATCGTGTGGCCAACCCTCGGATCAAGGACGGCTAAAGAACAGAACGGTTTTGTGAGGAGCATCCGCAGTTCTTTTTGATGTGGCAACATATGTTCACTGTGACTGGCTGGGGGCAGTACCGATGGGGAAGCAAAGTGCAGTGTCTATGTTCATATGGTTGTAGTTGTGCGAGGAGCGGCCACAGATCTCGGACGAGCAGTTCTCATCGATGGTGACGAGAGCCAAAGATGAACTGAGAGAAAAACAGCGACAGATGCAGCAACTGAGTCAGCAGCAGCAGCCGCAGGTGGTAGCACCACAGGTCGGTCGACTACGATATACTTATTTGCTTCTTTCAATCACTTATCATTGCCTTCAGTGCTTTGATGCTGTTGGTTAGGCAGCAGGAAGGGCATCCGGCCTGTAAAAACTGAGTGATGGGGTGTCGACTTGGTTATCTGTCTGGAGTGAGGTGCAGACTGGCATATGGCCCAGCCGATGCCACTGCCACACACTGTCTCTTTCTTCAGTAAAATCCAGATTGTTTTTACCTTACTGGTACTGGCTGACCCGGGTAGTGCTCGACAAAGGGACGTTAAATGCGCACGTATGTCAGTTATGTGCAAAATTATGTGCATGCATAATCGCGTAATTCCACTGTCTCTAGTTGTGACTAAGGCTGTTTCTAGTGCAGCTAGAGTGCCATTGAGAAGCTGCTAGCTGGCTTAGTTGCTTTCAACCAACTCAGCCTACTGCTTTTCAGGGGAAAGGAAATGACTGCCAGCCGTAATGTGGTGATGTTGTGTAGTAGAGTCTCATTACACTTAGACAGGCCAAGGCCCATGTTGTGCTAACATGCACAAATTGGGTCTCGCCCAGTCACCTTCTTGTGATTGTGGCCACTGACAGACCATGAACCACATTGTCGACATGTGCCCGTTGAAGGTGGACTTAATCCACTCCATGAGGCAGATGATGACATGTTCATATGGCTAGAATACTGGAATCTACAACGACTGCAGCACTCGCAAAGCAATAAATAATTCCCCTTGTCGATAAGCGTGTGGACGGCAGGTAAAACTGGGTGATCCCATTAACGCTTTCCATTCCTAAGTGCCTTATAGAGACGAGTAGCAGATAATAATGCGCTATGCAAGTGTACCGTAACTTTACTCTGCTTGCAGGAGGAGGCAAAGCTGGAGCCATCGACCAATCAGCAGCTGTGTATTCTGGGAAACCCAGCTGATGACGGAGAAACCCCCAACGTGGAGAACGTTAATACAAATGTTACGGCATCTGATCACCATGGCGACTTCACTGACAGTGCAGATGCTGGACAGAAGGTGTGCCCCTTTTGACAACCATCTGTCCTTATAGTTATTCGGCTGTATTGCATCACTATGTACAGTGTAAGATGCAGCTAATTGTTGCAACCACTGTGTTAGTCTCGTCGTATGTATGTCTCTGTGTGTGTCTGTTGGCTGTTCTAAAACACCTGGACCAACTGAGATGTCGTTTTGGGTTGTGGACTTGGATGGATCCAAGGAACCATATGATAGCTGAAGGCCAAGATCCCGCAAGTGAAGGAACAGTTTTTTGAATGGGGACCCCCTGAGTGTGCCATTTCATCAAAATTCTTCGATCTGTTGTTATATTCACTTGCTCTGGCTTTGGAGATACTTAGAAACCATTGTATCTTGTGATTTTGAAACTCATGAGTGAAGTTAGTAGCTGTTTCCTACTGTAGCAAAGACATTAAATGACACTTCTGTGCTAGCTTGTCTACAGCAGACTTGCATTGCAACCAACGCAACGCCCGGTCCAAGTCCATACCTTAGTCTGGTTCGGAGTCTGTGTCTAAATAGTACGAATCCACATCCAAGTCCAGGTGCTATTCAGGTGCTATAAATGTGCTCTGTATGACTGCACTTTTAGACAACTGGCAGTTTTTAACAAGGTGATACTGAGGTGCTCTCTCAGACTCATACTTAATGAATAAAAGAAATGAATCATTCCTGGAACAACTGCAAACAGTGCATGTGCTTGTGTTCAGTATTTTTTAGCCGTAACAGAGAGTCTTAGTGAACAGGCAGCTGCGATTTAATAACCATGACTTTTGAGAAAAAAATCATTTGATTTTAATCGTGATTTAAACCAGTTATTAAAATCAGTTTGATTTTAATCGGCCAACCCTGCTTGCCTGTGAGCCGGTGTGTTTGGTGTGGATCAGGAATCGGCCGGTGGTGATGACGGTGATGCCGCTATGGAGGATTCTGATGATGCAGCCAGTGACAACACAGAACCAGCAGGTCAGAACATGGCCGCATTGCTCGACATTGTGTCCATAAGTGACGAGCAAGCTCTAACAAGGCAGTCTCAGACCGCGGACTTTGCCCCCGGTTTGCAGTAGCCCAGATCATAACATTACAGGCTTGCAGCTTGCTGCTTCAGCCGCAGTCTTTGGCCTGGCTGCACTTTCAGGCTGGCTGGCTGTTCCAGTATTACACAGATACTCCTCACGCATTGGTCCATTACGTGCAAATATGATGTTATCCATAATAATAATAATAAACGGATTTGTATTGCACCATATGGCCCAGCTGATGCCACTGCCACACACTGTCTCTTGCTTCAGTAAAATCCAGATTGATTTTAGCTTTCTGGTACAGGCTCACCCGGGTAGTCACACAAAAAGGGCCGTTAAACAGGTGTGTGTGTCGTATAGTGCCATAAGGTCATAACTTCAGAGGCGCTTGGGCCAAGCAGCATGTTAGTGAGCAGAGGAAGAAGAGAAAGGCTGTGAAAAGAGGAATGTCTTTAGCCTAGACATAAAAACTGCAACATAATCACTACTGAGAACAGTTTTCTGTAGTGAGCTTCAGGCAGCCAGTACAGAGTGTCGAAAAGCGTGTTTTGAAGGTGTTTTCTGAAAGTCCTTGAAAAGTCCTGGAATATGATATGTTGCTTTTGGAAAATTTTGATCGGATAATCGAAGTCTAGTCATTTGAACTTTTCGCCGTGTTACTGTGAAGTGTGAATTCCTGTAACGTTGTGTTTTGCCTTGATTACTGACTTTAAATTAAAGTTGAATATTTTGGTAAACTTGACTAGCTGTGTACTGGAGTGTCTTTCAGAATGATTGTAGTTGCCCTAGACAGCTCCTTGAAAGTCCTTAAATTCCAAAGTCATAGAAGAATGGGTAGTCTGAATCACCCACTGAGTTGTGTATTCTTAGCCGACGTAAGCTGTCGCCAACGTTGGCTACCGCCCACTACTCTTGCCTTGACAATGCTATTGGGTTAGTAGCCCAGTGTGAACTCAGCTCATATATTACATTGGACTAGCTTTTGGAGGCAGTCGGGCGGAAATTTGCACAGACACCTGGCAACCCTGCCACAGTTGAAGTAGTAAGATGGCTGTGGGCTATAGGCTACGCCGGCCTAAGCTCATTCCGGTTTATTTAATCTTGATGGAATCACCTGACTGCTGAGGAGAAGGGTTGTTGCTGCTGTTATACTGTGCCTAGATTGCTGTGCTGTTGTAGACGATCTGGCTCAGACGTTTGCGTCGGTGGGTGAAGATGTTGGCAGCAGTGTAACAGACAGCATTGAGACATCTCAACCAAATGACTCCACAGTCTCCGCAGCCAACAGCGGCCTTCCATTCCAACCACAGTTCCCCAATGTACTATCCTCATCGCACGCGGAAACTTACCCCCAGGGCGCCCCAGTCTACCCCCCGGGAACTGCCCCCACCAGCTACACGCAGGGCAGCGCCCCCATGCATCCACAAATGATGGCTGGAAGAGATTTCAGCCAGACCAGGGCCGGGGGGTTTCAGTCGGAGGAGCACGGAATGGTTTTCCATCCTTCCCAGGGTGCGTGGCAGTCAGGACTGGGAAATGAGTCAGCTGCTATACCACCGCCCTCGTCAGGCATGGCGCCGCAGGGAGACTCGAGGGCAGAATTCCATCCGAATTTGGAGTCGGGGGCTCCCCAGGACCCACATGAAGGAAATTTACCGACCTAAGTAGCTAGCTATCGAACTTTAGAATTTTCCTTTTTTGCTATTACCTCGCCTTTTGTGGCCAAATGAGAATTTTGCAGTGCAGATTGGGGCACAATGGGCAAGCTGGTTGTAGCAGGTGAGCCCATGGCTGGAGACTGTAATTTGTGAAGTTTGGTAGCTGGATTTGTAGTGAATTATTCTGGCTTTAGATTGTAAGTCGGAGAAAGAAAGACTTGCAGTAGTCATGTTAAAGTGCCTTCAGTGCTTTGACACTGCTGTTTGGGCGTCAGGAAGAGCATCCAGCCTGTAAAAATTGAGTGATGCGGTGTTGGTGTGGTTCTGTCTGGAGTGAGTTGCAGATTGTTTTCATATGGTCCAGCTGATGCCACTGCCATACCAAAGCCCCATCGTCTCTTGCCTCATTTAAAATCCAGACTGGTTTTACCTTTCTGGTACCGGCTGACCCAGGTTGTCTTGGAAAAGAGGCTGTTAAAGGGGTTTAGTTATAGTAGTAGTAGTGCTGTTTGGTGGACGTAATGACCGAATTTGAATTATATTAAGGAGTTGTATTCTGCAGTTATTTTGCGCCAGTTATTTTTTATCATCAGCAGGATTGCCGCAAATAATGACTTGACACAGAAGATCCTTCTGGCCGCAATAATTCACAGCAGTCATTAAATTTAGTAGCAAGATTTCTTGCCGATTTCTCTGTGGTGTTGATAAGTGAACGAAACTTGGACCATTGCTGAGTTTTTGTAGCATGGTTTCGTGAGTGACGTAGTGCATGAAGAACCGGCTCACTCAGTTAGTTTTCAGT